>JAEEGL011438272.1_pt1 | contig 23186 bp, 21 predicted proteins | sample 9134231 | NCBI WGS metagenome assembly JAEEGL01 (sample SAMN16246548, study PRJNA631951) | gut metagenome | biome: gut microbiome; feature: rumen; material: fiber-attached | host: Bos | place: Iran: Karaj | collected 2018-10
AATTTTGCGGTAAATGGTTTCCCGGTCGGAATAGGGTTTGATGATTTCGATCATCCGGGCGCCGGTTGCCGCAAGCCGGTCAATCTCTTCCTCCGGCGCCATTCCGTACCAGAGCACCGCCCCGGCGTCCCGGGCGCCTTCAGCCAGGGCCTGCGCCGCGCCCGGGAACATGAAATGGTCCAGGTGGGAAAGCGCGGCAGTCATGATCGGCGAAGGGAAAGTTTCCCCGAAAAGCCGGAAGGTCAGGTCCGGAGTTTCCGAATCCATATAGCGGGTTTCAATCAGCAGCTGATCCAGGTATGCGCGGGTGATGCGGTTGGAATTTCCGATTTCTGACATGTGTGTTTCCTCCTGTTAAAAAGCCGCCGTTTCTCCGCGGCGGCGGGTTTTAAAATTCGGTGTGCGGTTTTCCGGGACGTCTCGGTCAGCGGTTCCGCAGGATGTCCGCAAGGGTATCCATCAGCCTGCGTGTGCGCTCCAGGGTGCTCCGGCGGCAGGTGGATTCCCAGACCCGGATATATTCATGGTACCATTTCTCAGTTTCGGCGGCCAGCACCGCGGGATCCTGATGGGGAATTTCCGGATTGACATACCGGGCCGCCAGGGCCAGGCCGGCCTCATTCAGTACGCGGACCCCTTCCGCGGCCGTGCGGAACGTGTGTGTGACAGGGCGCCTTTCCGCAGCCATCTCCGCAGCGGCACGGTCCATTTCCAGGACCGCTTCCGCCAGGCGGGAATTCATTTCAGGCGCTTTCAGGATCTCCGGAAGGGTATCGGAGAGAATCTGTTTCCGTTCCCTTTCGTCTGACTCAATCCAGTGGATCACCCGGTGCCACGGGAACGACTCGTTCAGGGTCAGTTTTTCAAAAGCGCGCATAAACCGGCCGCTCCGGTCTCCGTAATAGAGGAAAGAGATGGCGTCGTTCATTTCCTCCATGGTCTTCTCCCCGGAATTCCAGGAAAAAGCGGCGCCGTAAAGAATGCCGGGTACGGAGAAAGCCGGGTCGCAGATATGGCCCCAGTCGCCCCAGTCGGTATTCAGCAGTCCGATGGCGCCGTACTGATGCGCATACCGGCACATCGCCCGGATGTTGGAAAAGCTGTCCGCCAGCAAAGGAGTCATATGGCTCCATGTACTGACGCCGGGACAGGCATACTGTGCTGCGCCGAGCTTCGCCAGGTTCCGGATCTCGTCCTCCGGATAATCCGGCTCATACCCCCAGTTCAGGCAGATAACGCCTTCCGGCAGCTCTTTGAAGCTTTCGGGCACAACGCCCAGCACGTCTCCCCAGAACAGCGGCGTGATCCCCTGTTCCAGGAGCCAGCGGCACAGCTCCGCCAGGTAGCGGATATACAGGTTGTGGGCGCCTTCCTTTTCCGCCGCGGCAGCGCTCCGGTCTGAGCACAGGTCGAACGTTTCGTCGCAGCAGATATTGAATTTCCGGCTGGTAAACAGGGCCTTGTATTCGCTGATCATTCCTTTGACCAGCTCCAGCGATCCGGGATGCGTCGGATTGATGGTGTGCCGCCGGATGGCATAGGAATAGGAGAACGGAATCTTCTCCGAATCCCGCAGCTCGCAGAGCTCCGCGCAGGTCTTTGTGGAAAGGATCTGGTACATATGCCCGAACGTGGCCAGGGACGGAATCAGCTCAATATGCCGTTCCCTGCAGTAAGCGTCCAGTTCCAGGATATCCTCCGCCTCCAGCGGATCCTCGTCCCGCCAGGCCTCGCTGAGATTCCGGAAAAGATAAGTGTGCTCGATGTACAGCTGAAACTCGTTGATTTTATATTCACAGAGAAGATCCACGATTTTCTTCAGGCTGTCCATGGTCAGGACCCGGCCCCGGGAAATATCCTGGTAAAACCCCCGGTGGGGCAGGTCCGGCCAGTCCTCAATCTCCAGGGAAGGCAGAACAGCCCCGTTTCGCCGGATCCACTGCCGCAGGGTGCATACACCGTGCAGGAGCGCTTCGTCGCTTCCTCCGGCGACGCAGATTCCTTCAGGCGAAACCGTCAGCCGGTAATGATCCGCCTCCATCGCGGGGTCTTCATCCAGAAAAACGCAGCCGGGCACCCCTGCCCCCCGCAGGATCCGCAGCCGCAGTCCGGCGGAATGCAGCGCTTCATCCCGGATCATCCGGGCCCAGAGCAGCGCCCCGGAAGCAGTCCTTTCGGAAAGGATCACCGGCGTGTCCCAGCGGAACTGAAACGCGCCCTCTTTTTCTCTGACAGTATGGGGAAGCGGCAGGAATTGCATCATATCATTCTCCTTATCCTTTGACGGCGCCGGCGGTCAGGCCTTTGATAAAGGACTGGGACATCGCCAGGTAAAGCGCGATGACGGGCAGGGAGGAAAGCGTCAGCACCGTCAGCAGCTTGGGCCAGTCCGTCGTATACTGTCCCTGCAGCCGCGTCACCGCGAGCAGGACCGTCTTGGAGGATTCCTTGGTGATGAAAATCAGCGGGAACCACAGGTCGTTCCAGATCGGAACGAGATTATAGATTGCAACGGTTGCCAGGGCGGGCCGGGTCAGCGGAAGCACAATCCGGTACCAGATCCGGAAGCGGCTGGCGCCGTCCATATATCCGGCTTCGTACAGTTCCCTGGGCAGGCCGTGGATAAACTCCGTCAGGATAAATACAGCCGTCGGCAGTCCCATCGCGATATAGACCGGGAAGAGGCAGAAGAGTGTGTTCAGCGTATTCAGCGCTTTCATGATCTGCAGCAGGCGGATGGTCGCGATCTTGATGGGAAGCATCATTCCGATGACAAAGAAGAAGTAAATTCCCCGAGAGGTTTTCGTGCGCCAGTGGGCCAGCGCGTAGGCGCACAGGGATCCCACAAAAAGAATCATAAAGAGGCTGATCACCACGACGAGGAAGGAGTTGCGGAAATAGGCGAAGAAATCGCTGTTGCCCAGGAGCGACTGGTAGTTTTCCAGGGTCCATTTCTGGGGCAGGCCGAAGAAATTGAGATAGATTTCCTTTTTTACCTTAAAGGTATTGATAACCAGGAACCACAGGGGAAAGATGGAAATGAAGGACCAGACGACCATCAGGACATGATAGGGGATGTGCATGTTCATGATGCGGAGCGAATGGGTCCTCTTTTCCCGGACCGCCTTTTTCATGGTCATCCTTCCTCACTCCTTTCCCTGTGTTTTGATCAGTACGGGAACAACGCCGCACAGGAGCATGACAAAGATGGTGGTGGAGATGGCGGATCCGACGCCCGGCTCGGGAATGCCCACAGGATGCTGGCCCGCGACGCCGTAGCGGTAGAAGAGCGTGCCGATCAGGTCCGTTGCATAGTCCGGAGCGCCGTTCGGCGTCTCCATGGCAAAGACCACGTCGAACGCGTTGAAGTTGGCGACAAAGGTCAGGATCGCCACCATGCCGATCACGGGAATAATCAGCGGGACCCGGATCCGGGTGAACTGCTGCCAGGGGCTTGCGCCCTCGATGGAAGCCGCCTCCAGCAGGTCGTCGTCAATGCTCTGGAACGCCGCGACAAACATCATGGTCGGAATACCGACCCACTGCCATACGGAAACCAGCGAAACGGCGGACAGCGCCGTACCGCGGTCGCCCAGCCAGCCCTGGGGCGAATGGACCAGGAAACCCAGCCCCGCGCTTTCCAGAGGCGCTTTGGACCACTGGGGATTCATCATGATCTTGAACAGATAGCCGGTTACCAGCACGGCTACGGTGCATGGAATGAAGATCAGGGTCTGGTAGAACTTCCGTCCCTTCATGGTGCGGTTGGTCAGGATGGCCGCGAACAGGATGCCCAGGGCATTCTGCAGGATCATATGGTAGGCGAAGAAAATCCAGTTGTTTCCGAAAGCGTTCCAGAAACGCGTGGAAACGACCTCGTCCGTAAAGAGGCGCACATAATTGGCAAAACCCACATATTCGCGGACGCCGGCTGTGCCTTCATAAAGGGACAGCCGCACGGAGTCCAGCATGGGATAAGCCATGAAGACCACGTAAAAGATCATGGCCGGAATGATATAGCGCATCCAGTATACGCCGCCCGGCTTGATGGTTTTTCCGCCCCTGAAGGCCGGGTTTGTTCTGGGTCTTGCCGTCATTGCGCATCACGCTCCTCGGGTAAAGTAAGAAGGCAGGGCAGGCTCAGCCTGCCCTGCCTGACTGAAAGGATTACTTGGCCAGTTCGGCTTCCCAGACAGCGTTGATCGCGTCCGCGGCGCCGGCGGGCGTCTGCTCACCGTTGCAGATCGCGTTCAGCTGGTCAACAATGGGCGTATAGAGGGCCATCATGTTCCACACGAAGCGCCTGTCAGCGTTCTTGCCTTCGCCGACGGCGTTCATCTCGGAGATGATGCTGCCTTCAGGTGCGACGTCCGCATTGATCAGGGGCAGGAAACCGGCGGGGATAACTTCCGCGGCGATCTTCGCGCCTTCGGGAGAAGCCAGCCACTCCAGGAAGGCTTTCACTTCTTCGGGATGAGCGGAAGCGGCGTTGCCGGCGATACCGAAGTCAGGATGCAGGCTGAAGCCGGCGGCATTGCCTTCGGGCGCGGGGAAGGAGAAGAAGCCGAGGTCCACGCCGTCAGACAGCGTGCTGTAGCTCCAGGATCCGTCGATAACCATGGCGGCCTGTCCCAGGGTGAAGACCATGTCCGCCTGCTCCTCGTCGATGGAGGCGAAGGATTCGGGCAGATAGGGCACCAGCTTGGCGAAGTCTTCATAGATCTTCAGCCATACTTCGTCGTTCAGTTTCTTTTCGCCGGTTTCATAGGCGATGCGCTCTTCCGCGGTGATGTAGTTCGGAACCATGCTGCACAGCACGCATTCCAGGATGTCCCACTGTCCGGCGATACCGTTGGCCAGGGGGGTAATGCCGGCGGCCTTGAGCTTCTCGCAGACGGCCAGGAACTCTTCGAAGGTGGCGGGAACTTCGATGCCGTTGTCAGCGAAGATCTGCTTGTTGTAATACACAAAGTGGCTGACAGCCGCGAAGGGAACGGCAAAGATATGTCCGTCCTTGTCCGTGAAGCCTTCAAGGGCGGTCTCGGTGAAGTTCTCCTTCACGCCGGGGATATCGTTGCACACGACGTTGAAGCCGTTTTCACACAGTTCGGCGCCAGTGCTGTAGGTACGGCTGTAGAACAGGTCCGGGCCGATGCCGCCGTCCAGCTGCTGCCGGAGCGTGGCGTTGTACTGGGTGGAAGTGGTGGGCTGGTATACGATCTTCACGCCGGTGAGTTCTTCGTACTTGGCCAGCAGCGCGCCGACGGCTTCGCCGTCCTCGGTGCGCCAGGAGCCCAGCGTCAGTTCGCCTTCAGCGACGACCAGGGTCGGTACCACCAGCAGCATCAGTGCCAGTGCGATAGCAAGAAGTTTTTTCATGGGGAGTTCCTCCTTTGATAAAATATGCTCCAACCGCCGATTCCGCGGCGGTTATGGACTGAATCAGGCGCAGGCCTTCAGGGTTCTCCGGAAACCTCTTCCTGCGTCACGGCCCGGCATCCGGCTTTTCCCGCCGATGCCGCGAACAGGGACGCTTCCCCTTCCCTTCCGGCCGCGAACGGAAATACCGGCAGGGTGGTTGCAGCGCCGTAGTTTCCCTGCGGATCCAGGGCAATCACGCTGATGGATCCCCTGTCTTCCCCCAGGGCCAGTTTGCGCTCCGTCAGGGCGTCAAGCGCTTCCCGGCATGCGTCTCCCGGGGAAGCGCCGCGGCGCATCAGGGAAACGATCTCATAGCTGAGGCAGCCCCGCATGATATCCTCCCCCAGCCCGGTGGCCGCTGCGGCGCCGTACCGGGCGTCGCAGTAAAAACCGGATCCGATGATCGGGGAATCCCCGACGCGCCCCGGTTCCTTCATGAACAGGCCGGATGTGGACGTACCGGCAGCCATTCCGCCGCGGTCGTCCAGTGCCAGCACGCATACCGTATCATGCCCCTGATAGGCAGTCAGCCGGAAGGACGGATCGGAAACAGCTGCGCGCCATTTCTCCATGGAAGCTTCCGTGCGCATATCCCGTGTCGGAAGTCCGAAGGCTGCCGCCGCCTGTTCCGCGCCGCGGCCGGCCAGCAGGCAGTTGGTGCTGCGGCCGCAGAGTTTCCGCGCCAGGGAAATGGGATTCCGGATATTTTCCGCGCTCATCACGCCGCCCATGCGGAGCGTTCCGCCGTCCATAAAGGCGGCGTCCAGCATCACATGGCCGCTGAGGTCCGGCAGTCCGCCGTAACCGACGGAAACAAATTCCGGACGGTCTTCCACGTCAATAATAGCCTTTTCCACGGCGTCTCCCGCGGATCCTCCGGCTTTCAGTCCGGAGAGGCCTGCCCGGGCCCCGTCCAGGCACATACGCCAGGTGCCAATCAACGCATACACTTGTACAATTACTCCCTTGGATTATTCAGCCGGGACCGCACCGCGGACACATACTCCCGGTCTGTAATCTCAATCCGGTCCTCCGGCGGATAAAGGCAACCGCCGTAATAAATCTCCCGGTTATTCGCCACCGATGTATCCGTCAGGATCCGGTGGCGGGCCAGGTGCACCTGGCTGCATCCGGTTTCCCGGACAACCCGTCCCGCATTTTCCAGGGTGATACCGGCGCCGGGCAGGATCTCAATGGCGTCCCCGGCAAAGGCGATCATTTCCCGGATGGTTTCCAGCGCGAAGAACACGTTGCTTTGCTGGCCGCTGGTGAGCACCCGGGTGATTCCGATGGAAATCAGCTGATCCAGCGCGCGTTTCCAGTCCGGAACCACGTCCAGCGCCCGGTGAAACACGCAGGGTTTTCCCTCCGCCAGTTCCGCAAAAGCCCTCGTCTGTTCTGTATCCACCGTGCCGTCCGCGTGCAGGAAACCGAACACCAGTCCGTCCGCTCCATGCCGGAGAAGGGCCCTGGCGTCCGCCCGCGCCGTGGCCAGCTCGGTTTCGGTATAGCAGAAGCCGCCCGCGCGGGGGCGCACCATGGCCATCACCGGGATGGATATTTCCGCCTTGGCGACCTCAAGGGTGCCGATCGACGGAGTCAGTCCTCCCTGAAACAGGTTGTTGTTCAGTTCAACCCGGTCCGCTCCGCCCCGTGCGGCTTCAATGGCATCTTCTGCGGATCCGCAGCAGATTTCCAGCAGGATATCCGGTTTCATTATGATGCTCCTCAGCGCGTTTATGTGTATTTTATTGTAGCGTTGACAGGACGGTTTGTCAATCTGCCCCGCGGCTCCTCCCCCGCGTTTTTCTGTCCCTCCGGGACATTGTCCTGTCCCGGAAAAGCATGGTATAATCAATCCGGAAGAGCAAAGAATCCGGAGGTGTAATCTGCTATGAACCGGGAAGACAGGAAGGTGCTGGAGGCCTATATTCAGTCCGTCCTGTCCGAGCGCGAACAATGGCTGTACCAGAGCGCCCTGAACAAGGTCCGGGTCATCACCCGCAGCATGAAGCCCTCCGAAAAGGAAGAATACCTGCAGAGCGACGCCTTCCGGAATACGCTGCGCCAGCTTCAGCGGCGGGACCGGATCTACCAGGGCCTGCTGCACCACGAACTCGTGCAGCCCGGAGCCAGGGGGGAATTTGACCGTCTCAGCCGCCTCATTGCCGGGGAACTGCAGGCCGGACGGAAGGTGGATCTTGCCTTCCTCCGCACCGTGGAAAAAAGCCACGTCTCCCTGGAAAAAGCATATCGCGCGGTCCGGATCATCCGGGACGGCGATCTTCGGCGCTGTTATGATCAGAACGTCGGCCAGCTCACCGTCCGGGCCGAGAACAGGATCGTTGTCTGGATGCGGACCGGAGACGCGGCCGTCTGCCTGCGGGGAGAAGAGAACGTTTCCTCGCCGGTGCGCCGGATAATGGAAATTTCTTTCCCCGGCGGACTGACCGCGGGAAACACCGCTCCGGCTTTCCGGCCGGGAACCCTGGAATCCTTTCTTCGCGCGGAAACCGGAAAAGCCTATCCGGAACTCGGCACCTGCCGGAACGTCCGCCTTCCTTCCGGGGAAACGGTTGCTGCGGCGGTCCGCCGGGAAGCCGAGCGCGGGGAACGCCTGGTCCTTAATTCCCTGAACCGCCGGTTCTCCCGGGAACGGATCCGCCGCCTGCTCGAGAAGAATCCGGAGCTGATCCGCCTGCAGAAAGCGGCAGACGCCGCGGGCCGGCGGGAAAAGCGGATCCGAGCCGCTTTGCTGGATGCCGTTCCGGAGCATTACCGGGATCTGTATCCCCTTGCCAGGCAGATGAAGCGCCGGTTCTTCCTGCATCTGGGGCCGACCAATTCCGGCAAAACCTATGACGGCGTCCAGCGCCTGCGCCGGGCAGAAAACGGACTGTATCTCGGCCCCCTGCGCCTGCTGGCGGCTGAACAGTTTGAAACCCTGAACCTGGATGATGTCCCCTGCTCGCTGGTTACCGGGGAAGAACAGATCCGGGTGCCTTTCAGCAGGGTGCAGTCTTCCACTGTGGAAATGGCTGATCTGAAAACGCATTATGATGTGGCGGTCATCGACGAATGCCAGATGATTGCGGACCGGAACCGCGGCGGGGCGTGGACCGCCGCCATCCTGGGCCTGTGCTCGGATGAGATCCACGCCTGCGCGTCCCCGGACGCGGAAGGCCTTCTGACCCGGATTATTGAGGACTGCGGGGATGAGCTGACCGTGGTGCGGCATGAGCGAATGACGCCGCTCGAAGTGGAAAAGGACGGATTTCAGTTTCCGTCATCCGTCCGGCCGGGAGACGCCCTGATCGTCTTCTCCAAGGCCCGGGTTCATGCCGTGGCGGCGGAGCTTCGTTCCCGGGGATATAAAGTCTCCCTGATTTACGGAGCGCTCCCGCCGGATGTGCGGCGGAACCAGGCGGACCGCTTTATGCGCGGCGTCACCGAAGTGGTCGTTTCCACGGATGCAATCGCCATGGGAATGAATCTTCCCATCCGCCGCGTGGTTTTCCTGGAATCCGAAAAGTATGACGGCGATATCACCCGGGCGCTTACCGACGCAGAAATCAAACAGATTGCCGGCCGGGCCGGCCGTTACGGAATCTATGAAATCGGATATGTCAATGCCTTCGGTTTCAGGAAGGAGATTGCCCGGGCCCTTTCCCGCCCCCTTCCTCCCCTCACGGAAGGCGTTATCAGTTTCCCGGAATCCCTGCTGGGCATACCGCTTCCCCTGACCAGGATCCTCGAGCAGTGGCTGCGGATGCATGACAAAGGCTGCTTTTCCAAGGCCTCGACAGTCCGGATGGCGGAGCTGGCCTCCCTGATGGAAACGCCGAAAACCGACCGCCATCTGCTGTACCGCTTTCTCTGTATTCCCTTTGATGAAAAAGAACCGGATCTTCTGAGCCGGTGGAAAGCCATGTACTATGCCGAATGCGGCGGCCGGCATATCAGCGTCCTGCCCGAGCTTCCGGAAATGCAGGATCCGGAAAGCTGCACCATCCGGATGCTGGACACCCTCGAAGCGGATTACCGCCGGTGCGACCTGTATTACAATTATACCCGCCTGTTCCTGGAGGATCCGGACCCGCTGCTGCAGGAAATCCAGCGCCGCAAAGATCTGATTTCCCAGGGAATCGTGCACATTCTTTCCACGCAGAAGCTGCAGCAGCGGACCTGCCCCTCCTGCCGCCGGCGCCTGCCGTGGAACTGGCCGTACCGGCTCTGCGATACCTGCCACAGCATCGGCCGCAGAAGATAGAAACAGGGCGGAATCCGCGGATTAAGTCCTGTTAATCTGCGGCGCGCGCCGGAATTCCGGAGGTGACCGGCCCGTATTTTTCCGATCCCGCTGTATATTCCGCCGCGGGTGCGGTATATAATAATTCCGGAAGAAAAGAAAGCAGCAAAAAAAGGAGGGCACTGTAATGTATTGCGAAAAATGCAGCCGGATCATTGAAGGCCTGCGCTGTCCTCACTGCGGCGGCAGAAGAATCAGGGAACCCGCGCCGAAAGACCCGTGTTTTCTCACGGAGCAGGATTATATATCCTCCGGGATTCTTGAAGATGTGCTGGCGCAGAACGGGATCCCTTTCCTGAAGAAAGGGGTTATGGGCGCCGGAATGGCCGTCAAAGTCGGCCCGATGCTGGAACGGAACAGGTTCTACGTCCCGTTTGAACAGTATGAAAACGCCGTCTCCGTCGCGGATGAACTGTTTTCAGAAAGGGAGCCATGATGCAGCCGCAGGTGATTCTGCTGAACGGACCGTCCAGCAGCGGAAAATCCACGCTTTCCAGGGCGTTGCAGGAACTGATCCGGAAAAACCGTTCCGAAAAATACGAAGTGGTTTCCATCGATGATTTCATGAAGTCAGATCCGATGGAAACCATTTATGAAGACGACGTCTATGAAATTTCAGGGGACATGTGCAGGCGCGTCCTCGGTGCGCTGCAGGCCGGCTCCGGGGTGATTGTCGACCATGTGATCACCAGCGAACGCATTTTCAGTCAGCTGCAGGAAGCCCTGCTTCCCTGTCCCCTTCGTACGGTCAGGATTGTCTGCCCCCTCGAAATCCTGCGGAGACGGGAAGCGGAGCGGGGAGACAGATGCCCCGGTTCCGCGGAATCTTCCGCAGAATACCTGTATCCGAAGGAAGGATATGATCTGACCGTTGACAGCAGCGCCGGTTCTCCGTCGGAAAACGCCCTGCTCATTTACGAAAAATTTTTCAGATCTCCCGCTTCCCGTGAATAAACGGCGGAACAAACAAACGGCGGGGCTATGACCCGGACCTGAAAATCCGGATATTCGTCAGCGCGCACTGGTCCCCGGTCAGCGCCGCGTAAACAGGTTCTTTCCCGTCCGCTCCCGCTTCCGGGAGGATTGTGACACTCTTTACGGCCAGCCCGAGATTCTTCGTGCTGACCGTTATTTTGTTTTCTTCGCAGACAAAAAGCACGGTACAGTCAAAGCCTTCCATATTGCCTTTCTTCCAGGCGTCCCATCCTTCAAAATTCTTTTCACGGACCGCGGAAATCCGGTTCTGTGCCCCGGCGCTGTTTTCCGGTTCTTCCCCGTCCAGGCGGATCACGGAATACTCCCGGTATCCCTCCCCGCCGACTTTTCCGTTGGCGGAATGGAACAGGACGATATACGGGCAGTGCCAGATCAGCCTGGCTGTCGGCAGGCTCCGGGTGTGGAAGGTCAGCCGCATCCCGTCCCCCAGGGGAATTCCCTCCGTAGCTGCGCTCCGGATACTGTCCACCTGGACGTTCGGAATATCGCCCTCCGGGCCGTCAATGTAGCTGATTTCATCCGCAATCCTCGGAATATAGTCGTCCGGCACCTTCACGCCGCTCTTGTCAATATGCAGTTCACTGATATGGCAGTTTTCACCGGTCAGCGCGAGATAGGCAAACCGGGAGCTGTCCGGCAGCGCCGTGGTTACCTCTGTGGTCTTCTGTCCGTCGTGAATCCTCACCAGCAGGTGATCCCTGACCCTGACCGCCTCAAGTCCGCAGACGTTCTTTCCGGATTCCTCAGGGGAAGCCGGCGCCTTTTCCTTCACTTCTGTTTTGATTTTCCGTGCCCCGTGGTTTACGGTGTTTCCGTCGATCCGGATCTCGCAGTATTCAAAATAATTCATTTCCTGTTTCATCTTTTCCCCGTCGTGAACGCGTTCATCCAGGGAATCAAACAGGATTACCGCCGGAACAGGCTGCCTGTCCCCGGGAACCTCCTTCCGGTATGCCAGGCGGATCCTGATGATCTCCTGCCCGACAAGGATTCCCTCCGTAATTTCGCTCCTGTATGCTCCGCAGTGCAGCTCGCCGTTTTCGATCAGCTCTTTTGCGGCTTCCCGTTCCTTCATGTGGTATCCGGCGTCCTCGTCAATCAGCTGCTTCATGATCCTGGCGATGGCCGGATCGAACTGTGTTCCCGCTCCTGCGATGATTTCCTCCCGGATCATGTGCTGCGGAATCGGCCGCCTGTAGCTCCGGTTGGAGGACAGCGTGTCGTACGTGTCCGCGACAGAAATAATCCGGGCAATCTCGGGAATTGCTTCTCCTTTCAGTCCGTCCGGATACCCTGTTCCGTCGTACCGTTCATGATGGTAATGGGCCCCGATGCTGATATACGGATAATCCGGGATACTGGAAAGGATCTGGTTGCCCAGCACCGGGTGTTTCTTGATTTCCTCGTATTCTTCCGTTGTCAGGTTTTCCTTTTTGGTAATGATGGCGTCGTTGATGCCGATCTTGCCGACGTCGTGAAGCAGTCCGGCATAATATACCTTCCGGCATTCCTCTTCGCTTTTCCCCATTTTTTCGGCAATCCGCCTCGCGTATTCCGCCACCCGCATAGAATGTCCGTGGGAATACTCGTCCTTTGCGTCGATTGCCGTCACAAGCGCCTTCGCGGTCTGCTCAAACAGGCGCTCCGCCTGCTTCTGCTGTTCTGTCAGCTGCTCAAGCTCTTCCTGCCGGTACATTTCAATCCGCTTGTCCCGGGACCGGATCACTATAATGGCGACAATCGTCAGCAGCGTGCTGAAAATCCCCGGAACAACGGCCATATTCCGGTTGAGAATGACGTTCCTCGCCCAGATCGGAATCTGTGCCAGAATTGCCGTCAGGGCAATGATAAATCCGGGTTTCCGGTAATAAAACACAAGGCAGATAATACAGATATTGGCGAGGGAGGAAAGTACTCCGGTAAAGGTTGCCACAGGGAGCCGGGCCTGCCCGATGGTGATGATCCCGTCAGAACGCGATATGCGGGGAATAATCACCGCGGCAGCGATATAGAGAAGCAGCAGCGCGGCAAGGCCGGCATAGCCCTGTAGCTTTCTTCTGTCCTTTTTCTGCATCGGTTCCTCTCCTGGCTTCCTGATTCTGTGTTTTTGTGGAAATTTCCGGGTTTTTCATTCCCCGGCCCATGGCGTCTCTCCGGTTCCCGCGGTCAGGCTGAAACCGGCGGGCATATTCCCGCTGAATATAATATTATCATTGATTTGCCCGGATGACAATATAACATGCCCGGTCAGCCGTTGCAGAAGTCCTTCCGTCAGGTTCTGTTTTCCTGTATAATGGCGGCGGAAATTCCGGAAACAGGCATGAAAGCAGCGGGGACAGGAAAATGACGTATGAAGAAGCAGTATCCGTGATCAGGCCGGGCAGGTACCGCCATTTCAAAGGGAATGAATACGAAGTCATCGCCGTCGCCAGGCATTCTGAAACCGAAGAGCCGATGGTGGTTTACCGCGCGCTTTACGGCAGCCGGGGCATCTGGGTCCGGCCGGCCGCCATGTGGAATGAGGAGATAGTCCGCGGCGGCGTTGTGTATAAGAGATTCACGAGGGCAGACGAATGAAGTATCCGAACATCCTCCGGGGTACTTTTGTGGACCGTCCCAACCGTTTTATCGCCCGTGTGGAAACAGATGGCCGCGGGGAAACAGTCCATGTCAAAAATACCGGACGCTGCCGGGAGCTCCTTCTCCCCGGGGCTGAAGTATGGCTTACGGCGCCCGGTACAGCCGGCAGGAAAACAAAATACGACCTGGTCACGGTGCGGAAGCCGGACGGCAGGCTGGTCAACATCGACAGCCAGGCGCCGAACGCCGTTGTCCGGGAATGGCTCGAAAGCCGGCGGTATGACAGTATCCGGCCGGAATTCCCCTATGGTGACTCAAGGATCGATTTCTGCCTGGAACGGGATCATACGCGTATTCTGATGGAAGTGAAGGGATGCACGCTGGAAATCGGCGGAATCGGTTATTTCCCGGATGCTCCGACGCAGCGGGGCGTCCGCCATCTCCATGAACTGGCAAAGGCCGTAAAAGACGGATACAAAGCCGTCCTTGCCTTCGTGATCCAGATGGACGGGATTACGGAAGTCCGGCCGAACGTCCGGACGCACCCGGAGTTCGGAACAGCGCTCGCGGAAGCGCAGGAGGCCGGCGTCAGCGTTCTGTTCCTTCCGTGCCATGTCGAACCTGATGGTTTGCGGGTTGTTTGATTTTACTCCCCGGCAGTCCGTTTGCCGCGGTCCGGTGATACCGGCCGCGGCGGTTGCTTTTTTCCGCAGAATGCGTCAATCGCCCGGCCGGCAAAAACGGCTGTCCCTTCCCCGCCCCAGCGGTCAATGTTCTCCGTCATTTCGCCTCCTGCGGCATACATCCGGCCAAGTCCCTCCAGGATCCGGGCGGTGCAGGTATAATAATGCTCCGTAATAAAATCCTTCAGTTTTCTGACCAGGGCCTGCGCCTCTTCCGATTCCGGAGCTTCGTCCCGGATGGCGCCGAATTCCGCGAAAAGGTCTGCCATCTGCCGGCTCAGGACCCCGGTTTCTTCCTCTGATCTGTTTTTTGATTTCATTTCATATTCCTGATAGGCAGGGGTTCCTCCCCAGGTTTCTTTGGCCCTGGCGGCATATTCGTCCATCTTTTTTGTATCAAAAGCTGAAAAATCCATTTTCTTTTTCCCTCCTGTCGTCCTGATGTCACGGGCGAGGGCAATCAGGCTGTCCAGATGTTCTTTCTTCAGTTCCAGCAGGCGAATCTGCTGATCCAGGGCTTTCCGCCGGTCAAAGGATGGACTCCGGATAATCTGTCGGATCTCTTTCAGCGGAAATTCCAGTTCCCGGAACAGGAGGATCTGCTGAAGCGTCTCCAGGGCAGCCTCATCGTACAGCCTGTAACCCGCGCCGGTATATTCCGCCGGATGCAGCAGGCCGATCCTGTCATAATACTGCAGCGTGCGTATACTCACGCCCGTAAGCCTGCTCACTTCATGGACCGTCATCATGCAATCCGCCTCCTCCGCGCCTGTGATGAAATGATCATAAAGTATGACGCTGCGTAAGAGTCAAGGGGGTTTTTTCAGTTTTTTTCATAACAGAAGGGCAGAGGATGCTTCCGGTTTTCCGGCGGAAAAGGTTTACTTCCATTTGAACGTGGCAAGTCCCCAGATATACAGGAAAACAATTACCGCCGGAACGACATACCGGAAAAGCGGCTTCATCCATGGCTTTACTTTCCATCCCCTGCCGCTGTTGGCTTCCTGCAGGAAGCGGTCCCAGCCCCAGCCGAACCTGTAGCAGCAGAACAGGGCAATAGTCAGGGATCCGATCGGCAGGATATTGGTCGACACGATGAAATCCCAGAAATCAAGCCATGTCGTTCCTTCCGAAAACGGCTGGAAATGAAGGACGCTGAATCCCAGGGCGGTGGTCAGGCCCAGCAGGAAAACCGTGACGCCGCAGATCAGGCATCCTTTTTTCCGGCTCCAGCCAAACATTTCGCGGACCATGGCCAGGATGTTTTCGCATACCGCCAGCACCGTGGACATTGCCGCAAAAACCATAAACAGGAAGAACAGCGAACCCCACCATCTTCCGCCCGGCATATGGTTGAATACGTCCGCCATCGTGTTGAACAGCAGTCCGGGGCCGTCCGTCACTTCCAGCCCGTACGTGAAGCACGCCGGAAACACAATCGCTCCTGCCAGCAGCGCGACCAGGGTGTCCAGCCCGATCACCGTCCCGGCCTCCCCCATCAGGGAATGGTCTTTTCCGATATAGCTGCCGAATATCGCCATGCTTCCGATGCCGACAGAAAGCGTAAAAAACGCCTGGTTCATCGCTTTGACAATCATGGAACCGTTAACTTTTGAAAAATCGGGAACCAGGTAAAAAGCCAGTCCCTCCTTTGAACCGGAAAGCGTCAGGCCGTGCCCGAAGATAATCAGCATAAGCGCCAGCAGGGCGACCATCATAATCTTTGTGATCCGCTCCAGTCCGCCCTGCAGGCTGAAGCTCAGCACTGCAAAAGCCAGGATGACCGTAACCAGGAGGTACGCGACATTCTCCGAAGGATTGGCAATCATGGCGGAAAATGCCAGTTCTCCGCTCCGGCCGGTCAGAAAGTGGCAGAAGTAATTGAGGATCCATCCGGCCACGACGGTATAAAAGGCCATCAGGGACAGATTGCCGATCAGCGCGAGCACTCCCGCGAATCCCCATCCGGAGCCCGGCTTCCGGAGTTCCCGGAACATGCGGATCGGGCTGGCCTGCGCGGCCCTGCCGACGGCGAATTCCATCGTCATTACCGGAAGGCCGAGGATCAGCAGGCAGAGAACATACACAAGCACAAAAGTTCCGCCGCCGTATGTTCCGCACATCCACGGAAATTTCCATACGTTGCCGCACCCGATTGCGCAGCCGGCTGAAAGCATGATAAAGCCGAGCCTGCTCCCCAGTCGCTCCCGTTCCTTCTGTGAGCCGTTCTGCTGATTCATCCGGTATCCATCCTCTTTCTGTACGGAACGCATATTGTTTCTCCCGGCAGGAAGCCGAAACTCCGCTGATTTTACCATCAGGGCCGCCGATTGTCCAATCTGCTCACAGGCCGCTGCATACACTTCCGCGCATCATCTCCGTTTTTTCCGGGCCGAAAAAAACTCCCATGCCGTAATCCTCTTCCTGACGGTCATGGGAGTTTCTTTTGCGGTTATACAATTTCCTGCTTTCGACGGTTTTTGTGACGGGGCTGAAATCCCACGTCTTTCTCCGCCGGCGGTTGAGTTCCTTCTTCGCCTTTTTGCTCAGCTTGTCCTTCGGGATAAATCCGGGCATGGTCATCACCTCCGTCTGCATGGCGCGGTATATTGTATCATGCGCGCGGAGATGCTGCAACAATACCGCCCGGGCTGAATACGTCAGCCTGCCTGTCCCGGTTCCGGGCTGCGGCTTCCGGCAGGCGTTTCCGGACCGGTCCGGGGGCGTGAACGCCGGTCTTTGCCGCTCTGGCGGTAATATTCAGCCTTGTTCTCATACATATTCCGGTCGGATTCCCGGAGAAGCTCATCCAGGGACTGTCCGCCGCTGCTCATGGTATAGCCGGCGGAGATACTGTAGCCTGAAGCTGCAACGCTTTCCCGCAGGGTCTGAAGGGTTTTCCTGACCGTCTCCTCATCCCGGGAGATGAACAGGATGTTGAATTCGTCCCCGCCGACCCTGTAAGGAATAATGTTCCGGCTGCTGATCGCCGCCATGCAGCTGCCGATCGCGGTCAGCGCGCGGTCTCCTTCTGCGTGGCCTTTCGTATCATTCAGTCTCTTCAGTCCGTTCATGTCAATGGAAGCCACGGCGCTGATGTCGCCGCTCCGGTTTTCTGCGTCGTCGTAGAAAGCAAACCGGTTGCGCAGGGAGGTCAGCTGGTCCAGGTAGTTGTCGTGGGAACGCAGGTACATATACATGAATACGCAGGCGATCATGAGCGCTTCGTTCAGGTGGACGCGGCCGTAGAAGGCGTCCACGAAGGAAGACCCCATGCACCCGATCACGCAGATGATCAGGACCCATCTTTCCGCTTTCTTTCCTTCATAAAAGCGTTTCCACACCACATGCAGAACGATCAGCATATACAGGAAGGATATGGCGAAAACCACAAAACCCAGCGGGCCGCGGACAAAATCATAATCCTCGTCAAAGGAGAAGGCAACCGGGGAAAAGAACGCGGTCAGGTTTACGGCGGCGCTGACAGCCCATGGAATCCAGAGCTTCCAGGTTCTTTTTTCCGGCGGGCACACAACCAGCAGCAGGCTCACCCCGGCCGTAGGCCGCAGGATATAGCCCGCAACGGAAAGCAGGGTCCGCCAGAACCTCCGTTCCGGATCCAGGGCGCAGTAAGTTTCCAGCACGTCCTCAATCACCAGCAGGAAACAGCATACCAGCGTCAGCCAGTAAAACCGCAGGTCAACATCCCGCGCCGTTTTCTGCGCAAGAAGCTTGATCCCGAACAGAACAGCGAGAAAAATAGTTATATAATGGACGCTTATCAGATTGGACAGGATGGAAATATCGCCTGTTCTCAAAGCTGATCCTCCCCGCTTCTTTCAGGATAACAGAATGACTTTGGAATTTGAATCCGTATAAAAATTTTACTAAAAAAGCCGGCGCTTGTAAATGAGTAAAAGGAATATTTGCAAAGTTTATTGTTCGGTTCCTGCCGCGGTTCATAACGGGCATGCGCAATGATTCCCGTCCGGTTATCTGGATGCGAAAACCGGCTGGCCGTTCACCGCGATATCCCCCTCGATCGGGATCAGCAGGTAACTGCGCCCGTCGATCACCCGGGTTTCAAGAAGATCCGCCTGCTTCGGATCAACCCTGATGGATACGCTGGGCAGATCCACTTTGAATTGTTTGGGCGTCACGATGTTGACAGCGGGCAGAACAGCGCCGGCGCCGAAGGTGGCGTCAAATCCCTTCTGAAATGCTTCCGCTTTCTCCCCGGATACACCCGCGTCCGTGAGCACGCGGGCGACGTCCTGCCTGGAAAGCATCAGGGGCTCCGCGTCCTTGTCCTTCTGCTGTTCTTCGATCAGTCCGGAAACCACTTCATGCATTTCCTGGACGAGATCCAGGGAACACTCTGTCCCCAGCGTCTGCGCCAGCAGGGTCTGGAACTGATCTGTCTGTTCGGTGGCCGGCATCTCCGCCTCAATGTTGAAAGCAGCCTTCAGGAACGCCTGATGCGCGTCGCGGCTGTCCCTGCTGAAGAAAAGAATGCTGTTCACGTCCGCGGCGCCGCATTCATAAAGGGGAAAGAGGAAGCCAAGCGCCGGGGTACCGGCCAGCCACTCCGGAACGCGCTCATGAAAAACCCCGTCAGCGGGAAGATAGCGCAGAACCGGCTTTTCCTGCTTCACGGGACAGACAGCGCAGAGCACATAGCTGAAAGCGCGGTCGGAGTTTTCATAATCAGTGGCTTCGTTCACGTCACGCTTCCGGACGTCCATGCCGTCGTGCATCAGCAGAATCAGCCAGTTCTCCGCGGTCTGGGCGTCCTCCACCGACTGCAGATCCGGGTGCTCGGCACGGATTCCGGAAACCAGCCTGGTAAAAAGGTTCTGTATAATCTCTTCGTCGCCCAAGGCGGTATCCCTGGCGCGGAGAAGCAGGTCGTCAGTCTCCGTCGGAAACGCGATGGGAACAAGCGTCCGGCCGATCTGTCCGGACAGTATTTTCCGGAATATGGCCATATATTTCTCGTTTTCCTGTTCATAAAGCGAGATAACGGGAATCCGGAAGCTTGTGATGGGATTTCCGATATGGTCAACATAACAGCCGCAGATTACGGAAGGATTGCGCTTGTCAGGATTCAGCCTCCGTTTGATTTCGGCAAGGTCTCTCTGGTTCATGCTTCAGTTCCGTCCTTTCATCGAGTCGAAAACGGAGCCATTTTACTCGTTTGCCGCGAAAAAAGCAACGGCGGCGGCCTGTACCGGCCGCCGCCGGAAATCTTCCGGACAGCCGTCCCCGAAGGGCAGCGGGATTCCTGAACCGTCTCCCCGCCTGCCGCCTTTTATATGCTCCCGTTTTGGATCAGGTCCTGCACCTCCTGCATTTTCGGCGGGTTCAGCGGAAGCGGAAAACGGGAAATGGCCACAGCGGAACAGGCGCTGGCAAACCGCACCAGGTCCTCGTCCGCCATCCCGCGGAGCAGGCCGTAAACGCAGCCGGCCTTGAAGGTATCGCCCGCGCCCAGTGTGCTTCTGACCGTAACACGGAAAGGCTTCATGCGGTGAACGGCCTCTCCCTTCCGGGCATAGAGCATGTCTCCCCCGCCCTGCGTCAGGATCGTCAGTCCGTCCGTTTCCCGCTGCATCAGCTCCAGGATGGCTTCCGGAGCCATGCCGGCATAATGCTCCGCCGTGCATTCCTTTGAAACGACGTTTACTGCGGCCTGCCGGTGCAGCGCCGAATCATGCGGGCTGTCAATGGTCACAAACGGCACCTGGTGTTTCAGGCAGAGTTCCGCCGCCCGCAGGGATTCATCCCGGAAATAGGGATCCACGGCAGCCGCTCTGCATCCGGCGATATCTTCCTCCCGGGGAACATTCCACCACCTTTCCCCTCTTGAAAACAGCGTCTGGAACCTTCCCATGGGGGACCGCACGAGTCCCGCGATCACCACATAATCCATCACCCCTGTGTCTTCCGTGAAAGTCAGGGAGGACAGGTCCACAGATTTGTCCGCGTAAAACTTTTTCAGCATCGGGGCGACTTCCGTGCCGATCCGCGTCCCGTCCATCCGGACGGATACCCCGAGGGAAGACAGAACCGTTGCGGCCGTTCCTGTCTCGCCGCCGGGCAGGAAGTACTGCGCGGCAATTTCCGAGTACTCGTCCGGCTGAAGGAAACCATCCTTCAGCAGGAAGGAATGCGTTCCGAGGATCTGCCCGAAAAGGTAAACGTCACAGCTCTGTTTCATGATGCATTCTCTCCTTTCTCTTTGCGGGGCGTCTCCGGTTCCGGGGATTTCACCCCTGACCGCCGGGCGCCCTGTAAGTATCAATGAAATGCCGGGCGTAGGCTTCAATCTGCGCAAGCGCGCTGCCTGTTTTTTCCGGCTCCCGGTCGCACAGGCGGATCAGTGCGGAAATCGGGGTAGTGAAGGCGAAAGCCAGCATGGAGGGATCCTCCCTGCGGAGCAGTCCCCTGTCCATCATTCCGGAGAATATCCGGGAAAACATTTCTGAAAGGCCGGTAAGGAAATGCTTTGTCGCAAGGGCCTTAGCCCGGTCGTCCCGGAATTGCTCGATCGTCAGCAGTTTCCTGGTCATCACGACTTTCCTGTCATGGATCGTAAAGGCAGCCATCCGCATCGTCATGGACACCAGTTCCTCCGGGGTGTCCGGAACGGGCGGCAGGCGCTCCGGAGAACCGAAATGCGTCTCATAGTACGCGCTCATCTCATCCAGCAGGCTGTTCCAGAGTTCTTCCTTGCTGCCGAAATGGCGGTATGTGGAGGATTTGGCGTATCCGATGGAAGCCATCAGCTCACGCATATTCGTTCCGGCATACCCGTTTTCTGAAAACATCTCCAGTGCTGCCGCGAGAATCTTTTCCCTTGTTCCCTTTGGCATGCTGTCACCTTCTGATAAAAAAATGCGACCGATCGGTCACATTATACTATGGCCGGTCGGCCGCGTCAAGGCATGGGGAATTCCCGCGTCATTCCGCTGCGCAGTTCTTTTTCCTGTATCCGCAGTCACAGTACGGTCCGCCGGACGCAAGGGTATAAGTCCGGATAAAAGTATCCGTACCGCCTGCTTCGCTCATCGTATAATCCAGCCGGCACATTGCCGGTGTCAGTCCGGAAAGCCCCAGTTCTTTCATCAATGTACAGATACCGCATTTCGTAAACCGCGCTTCATAACCGCTGTTGTCAGGATACGGAAGGAATGTCATGTTCCAGGAATAGGGATTGCGGTCCGCCGCCCTCATTTTCGCCGTGGCCTGCATGCCGGCAACATCCTTTTGCGAAAACTTCTGTTTCCCTTTCAGGCGGCAGAATTTCTTCATTGCTCCGGTCATCATGGAATCCCGGTAATATTTCGTTGCCTCGTCCACAGAAGGCCTTTCGGGCATACTCAGAAGAAACGCGCACAGCATGGAGCAGCTGACAATATTCATCCTGAAACGGTCGCCCTTTTCAAACTCCGGGAGCTTCTCAATAATTTCCCTGTATCTTTTTTTCGCTTTGCCGGTGACCGATCCGGCTGTCCTCCCGTCGTATTTCAGCGCGGATACAAGGTTTTTCCTGAACGACCTGCCGAAAAGAAGCCACATTCCGCCGGGCATTCCTGTATATTTCACGGGGCAGTCTCCTTTCCCATCACGGCCACAGCGCAGGGGATCCTGCCCCTGGCCAGTTTAATCTTCACGTCTCCGTATCCGGCGTCCAGGAAAAAACGGCGGTAGCTTTCAACGGTAAACTGACGCTTGAAGCCGGCGCCGGCCTTCCCCGCCATGGCGGCAAACCCGCTGGTTTCCCCCTTGCTGTTCCTGTTCATGTAGGTCGGGATAATCAGCATGCCGTCCGGTTTGCATACGCGGTTCAGTTCATTCAGCGCTTTCAGCGGTTCGTCCAGCAGGTGAATGACGTTGCCGGCAACGACTTTATCAAAGCTGTTGTCCGGAAAATCCAGCGACAGGATATCTTCCTGCCTGAACTTCACGTTTCTGAACACAGCGCAGTTCTTCTCTGCTTTTTTCAGCATTCCGGGGGCAAAGTCCGTTGCGGTCAGCTGCCCGCATTTACCGGCAATAGCCCTGCTCAGCAGGCCGGTTCCGCAGGCGCATTCCAGAACGTTGTCCTCCGGTTCAACATAATCAGCCACAATCCCGCGCAGTGCGTTGTGCGTTTTCCTGTTGATGATATTCACAAATATATCGTATACGCCGGCAACCCTGTCCCAGAACGTCATCAGATCTCCCCCGTCGTTTTTTGTCTTTCAGCCTTATCATATTCGGAAGCCTTCCGGCCGCACCGCCGGGGTTATCCCAGCGTGACGTCCAGCACCATCATCAGAACGAAGCCCAGCGAAAAAGCAATGGTTCCGGTATTGGAGTGCTTCCCCTCCGACATTTCGGGAACCAGCTCCTCCACGACGACATACATCATCGCTCCGGCGGCGAAAGCCAGGAAATAAGGCATAACCGGTGTAACCAGGCCGGCAGCCAGTATGGTTACGGCTGCGGCGGCCGGTTCAACCGCGCCTGAAAGCACCCCCATCAGGAAAGTCTTCTTTTTCTGCATTCCCTCCGCCAGCAGCGGCATGGAAACAATCGCGCCCTCCGGAAAATTCTGGATCGCGATTCCCAGCGCCAGGATAAGCGCGCCGGCTGCAGTAATTCCGGCCGTTCCGGACCGCAGGCCCGCGTATACCACGCCGACTGCCATTCCTTCGGGGATATTGTGAAGGGTAACGGCAAAAATCAGCTTTGTCGTGCGCCTGAAGCCGCTTCGCGGTCCTTCGCTTTTCCGATCCATATGCATGTGCGGAGTAATCACGTCCAGCGCAAGGAGAAAACCCACGCCGGCCAGAAACCCCGCAGCCGCGGGCAGAAATGCCAGGGTTCCCATCCCGGCGCTGCTTTCCAGCGCGGGCTGCAGCAGGCTCCAGAAGGAAGCAGCCACCATAACGCCTGCCGCGAACCCTGTCAGCGCTTTTTGCACCGCGGCGGACATCTGCTTTTTAAGCAGGAAAACCATCGCCGCTCCGAGGCTGGTACCGAGGAAAGGAATCAGAATACCCTCTGTAATCTGCAGGTTCATCTCACTCACTGTATAATGCTCCGTTTTCTTCCCAGTCCGCGCGATGGCCGGCCCTGTATTCGGAAGGCGTGCATCCTTCCGTTTTTTTGAAAACATGCGAAAAATGGGCGGAAGAAACAAATCCGAC
>JAEEGL011515469.1_pt1 | contig 23186 bp, 16 predicted proteins | sample 9134231 | NCBI WGS metagenome assembly JAEEGL01 (sample SAMN16246548, study PRJNA631951) | gut metagenome | biome: gut microbiome; feature: rumen; material: fiber-attached | host: Bos | place: Iran: Karaj | collected 2018-10
CATCACAAGACAGAGCAGGGACGGCAACAGCGTATTAAGCTTCGGTAACAACCGCGCGAGAATATCCGACCCCAACAAGGATAAGGTTAAGTTCTCCGACGTTGCAGGTTCTGTAGAAGAGAAGGAAGAACTCCAGGAGATCGGTGACTTCCTGAAGTACCCTAAGAAGTATCAGCAGCTCGGAGCCAAGATCCCTAAGGGCGTTCTCCTTTACGGTGCACCGGGGACAGGTAAGACTTTGCGTGCAAGAGCCGTAGCCGGTGAGGCAGGCGTTAAGTTCTTCTATATCTCAGGTTCAGACTTCGTTGAAATGCTCGTAGGTGTCGGCGCTTCACGTGTAAGATCACTCTTTTCCGATGCAAAGAAAGAAGCTCCTTCCGTAGTATTCATCGATGAGATCGATGCCGTCGGCCGTAAGAGAGGCGCAGGCCTTGGCGGCGGTCAGGATGAGCGTGAACAGACACTGAACCAGATCCTCGTTGAGATGGACGGATTTGATGTTAATTCCAACGTTATCGTAATGGCGGCAACCAACCGAGTTGATGTATTGGATCCCGCGCTCCTCCGTCCGGGACGTTTCGACAGACGTATTATGGTAAATATGCCTGACGCGGATGAGAGAGAGGCTATCCTTAAGATACACGCACGCAAGAAGCCTCTTGCCAAGGATGTAAGCCTTCATGAGGTTGCTCTTTCCACAGTCGGTTTTACAGGCGCGGATCTTGAGAATCTTCTTAATGAAGCTGCCCTCATGACTGCGCGTCACAATAAGAAAGAGATCGGCATGCAGGAGATCACCGATGCCATGTTCAGGGTTCAGATGGGTCCCCAGAAGAATTCCAAGAAGCTCAGTGATAAGGTTAAGCGTCTTACAGCTTACCATGAGGCAGGTCATGCTGTTGTTCTCCGTGCCACATCTGAATTCGAGAAGGTTGACCGTGTAACGATCGTTCCTGCCGGAAGAGCAGGCGGATTCACTGCTTATAAGCCGATCGAAGATACGGATTTCTATACTGAGAAGATGCTCCTTGATACCATCAAGATGACTCTGGGCGGACGTGCTGCCGAGGAGGTATTCCTTGGCGAGGTCTCCACCGGCGCATCTTCCGATCTGCAGCAGTGCAACAATATCGCGAAGAATATGATCAAGCGTTACGGTCTTTCCAAGAAGTTCCGCAATATGGTATTCGGCGATGAGAATGAGGAAGTGTTCCTCGGCTATTCAATGGGTCAGGTTCAGAGCTATTCCGACAAGACTGCCGCTGAGATCGATGAAGAGATAAAGTCTATCATCGACACATGTTATGAGGAGACCAAGAGGATCCTTATCGAGAAGAGTACTACCGTAAAGGGACTTGCTTCCAGACTCATCGAAAAGCTTACGGTTGACGGTCCTGATTTCGAGAAGATATATGTTGCCGAAGGCAATCTGAGTGCTGTTTATCCCTCGGAGTATTCAGGAATAGACACCTCTGCAGGTGATGAAAGCCCGGAGAGCGAAGCACCGGAGGTCCCTTCTGCAGGTTCAGTTAAGGCAGCCCCCGTTGCTGATGCTTCAGTTTCAGCCGGCGATCCCGATGATTCGAATGATCCGGGTCCGTCAGACTGACAGCTTTATCAATAGTTGAAAAGACGGGGTATCTCAGAAACGGCTCTGTTCAGCCACGGGATACCCCTTTTTATTTGAATCAAACCGTTATCAGACGCTTTTTCCATTCGAAAAGGAGATACATAATGAAGATCAGAAAGATTATTGCGGGACTGCTTGTTTTGTCAGCCTTTTTCGGAACTGCCTGTTCAGGGACAAAAGCATCAGATGTGGCTGGCAACGTGGGAACAGGAAATAACAAAGCCGGCTATTCATCCATGACCCCGGAAGAGATCTGTGCTTCACTGTCATTGGAACAGAAGGCGGCACAGATGATCCAGCCGACGCTCTATAACTGCCCGCCTTCCCGGATGAAGAAGACAGATTACGGTTCTGTCCTGTCGAGAGTCGATGACTGGCCGATGCCTTCGGATGTTGAGTGGAAGAACGCGGTTAACGACTATCAGAAGTTCGCAATGGAATCTGATGCAGGCATACCGTTTTTTTACGGTAATGACAGCGTTCACGGCGTAAATTTCGCTTCGGGATGTGTCATCTTTCCGCACAATATCAATATCGGCGCTGCCAATGATGCCGCGCTTACCGAGGAATACGGGAAACTTGTAGGAAGTGACATCGCGCACACGGGAATGCTCCTTAATTTCGCGCCCTGCGTCGCAACAGCAAATGATCCGAGATGGGGCCGCACATATGAATCATATTCCTCAGACAGCAAGACCGTAACAGAACTTGCCGTCGCATATACGAGAGGTCTTCTCTCTGAAGGCGTCATCGTCTGCCCGAAGCACTTTTTCGGCGACGGAATGACAACTTACGGAACTGGTGAAGATCCGGCGACCATGCTTATCGACAGAGGCGATGCGCAGCTGTCAGAAGAACAGATACAGGAACAGCTTTCCATTTATCAGGCACTCGTCGATGAAGGCGTTCAGGTGATAATGCTATCGCACTCTTCTCTCAACGGTGTAAAGATGCATGAGAATGAGAAATACATCAGCATCCTCAAAAACGATATGGGCTTTAAGGGTATCGTGCTTACCGACTGGGATTCGATAATGCACTGCTCGGGTTCGACTTATAAAGAAAACATCATCATCGGCGTAAATGCGGGTATTGATATGTTCATGACAGAGACCGATCACGAGGCTGCGTTAAGCTACATAGTCCAGGGCGTGAATGAGGGAAGCATCAGTGAAGACAGGGTCAACGATGCGGTTACGAGGATAATCAGAGTCAAGAAAGAGGCGGGCCTCTTTGAAGATCCGTTCCTTGAAAATCTGAATCCTTCATATGAATACGGAAGCCGGCGCTCCCATGAAGTTGCGCGTCAGCTGGCAGCCGAGTCTTTTGTTGCGCTGAAGGCCGGTGACAATATGCTCATCAAACCCGGTATGAAGGTCTTTGTATGCGGTCCCGCGTCAGATGATGTCGGTGTTCTTTGCGGCGGGTGGACCAACTGGTGGCAGGGGTCCTCAGACCGTGCTTTTGACGAGGGTGCCGGTTCTCCGCTCCATTTCGTTGAAGGTGCTTCCATAGTGGAAGCTCTTAAGGAAGCCGGAGAGAAAAACGGATTTGAGGTCATAACAGACAAGAGTCTGATAAATACCTGTGATATGGTCCTGCTCTGCATCGGAGAAGAGCCTTATGCCGAATGGTACGGAGATACTGAAGATCTTTCGATTACCGGCACTTCGGCGCTGAAGGGAAATGCGTCTGCCATTAAGCTGGCGGCGGAATCCGGGCTTCCCACGGTTACCCTGATCGCTGCGGGAAGGAATGTTATCATCGGCGATTACATAGACAGTTGGGATTCCTGCATCATGCTTTATCTCCCTGGTTCCGAAGGCGGCAACGCTGTTGCGGATGTGCTGACCGGGAAAGCTGATCTCACGGGAACTCTTGCCATGCCTTACTACTCGTCGACAGAACAGATCGGCAAGAACAAGTGCTGGAAGGATACCGGCTGGAATGCCTTTAAGGATTGATCCTGAGGGATTATTTAGAGTTGATGTTCTCGAACGAGAGCTTCATCTTCTCGTTGTGTTCGATCGCCCAGTCAACGGCCCATTCAGACTCGAAAAGCACTACCGGAGCATCGTCCCTGTCTAATACAAGAAGCGAAGTCGAAGTGAGAGTCATCTCCTTGGGATCGAACCCTTCGACTTCCGATTTTGCCCAGCGTGCAAGCCTGTAGGGAAGAGAAGTCCTTACTATGTCAACGTTGTATTCTGACTTGAGTCTGTATTCGAGAACGTCGAACTGAAGGATGCCGACAACGCCCATTACATAAGTCTCGGTTCCGATATTCGGCTGCTTGTAGAGCTGGACCGCGCCCTCCTGGGAAAGCTGTTCGATACCCTTAAGGAACTGCTTGCGCTTCATTGAATCCTTGGGTTCAACGCGCGCGAAATTCTCCGGCGCGAATACCGGGATCGGATCGAATTCAAATTTGCGGTTGGTGGATATGATCGTATCACCGATCCTGAAATTGCCCGGATCGAATATACCGATGATGTCTCCGGCATAAGCCTCCTCTGTGATGGCTCTGTCCTGAGCCATGAACTGCTGGGGCTGGGCCAGAGTGATCTTCTTTCCGGTACGCATGAGATTTACCGTCATGTTCTTCTCGTACTGACCTGAGCATATACGGATAAATGCCATACGGTCGCGGTGGGAAGGATCCATGTTGGCCTGGATCTTGAATACGAAGCCTGAGAACATCGGATCTTCAGGTTCGATCATGCCGTCAGTGGTGTGATGAACGGCAGGTCCGGGACTCATCTTAAGGAAATGCTGAAGGAACGGTTCAACACCGAAATTTGTTATGGCGGAACCGAAGAACACTGGTGTGAGTTCCCCGTTAAGGACTTTATCCATATCAAGCTCATCGCCTGCCATATCAAGAAGCTCTATGTCATTTCTCAATGTCTCAAGGTGACCGGGCATAAGCATCTCATCGAGCTTAGGATCGTCGATGCCGGATACGCTCTGGGTAACCATTGATGCGCCGTGGTCATTGTTTTCGCGGTCGAAAAGAAGGACGTTGCGCGAAGCTCTCTCAAAAACGCCTTCGAAATCTCCGTCCGTGCCGATAGGCCAGTTTATGGGAACAGATCTTATACCGAGGACTTTTTCCAGCTCATCCATGAGATCGAAAGGATTCTTTGCCGCACGGTCCATCTTGTTGATGAACGTAAAGATCGGGATTCCGCGTCTACGGCAGACCTGGAAGAGCTTTATTGTCTGTGCCTCGACACCTTTTGCGCCGTCGAGTACCATTACGGCCGAGTCTGCTGCGCAGAGCGTTCTGTATGTGTCCTCTGAGAAGTCCTGGTGACCGGGGGTGTCAAGGATATTGATGTGGCAGCCGTCGTATTCGAACTGCATTACTGATGAGGTAACCGAGATACCACGCTTTTTTTCTATCTCCATCCAGTCTGAAGTGGCATGCCGCTGTGCTTTACGGGCCTTTACGGAGCCGGCCTGATGGATGGCTCCTCCGTAGAGAAGGAGCTTCTCTGTTATCGTGGTCTTACCTGCGTCCGGGTGCGATATGATCGCGAATGTGCGACGTCTTTTAATTTCTTCAACTGAATTCATTTTGCCCTCAATAAATGTATAATGTTCTAATCAGGATTCTTGTTTCAAAGACAAGTAATTATATATAAGAAAGAAGGGAATTACAAATAATGAGACGTGGCGGAGGCGTACTTATGCATATCAGCTCACTTCCGGGACCGTTCGGAACGGGAGTGATGGGACAGGAGGCAATTGACTTTGCGAAGCAGTTGGCTTCACAGGGGATGAAATACTGGCAGGTGCTGCCGTTCTCATACCCGGGCATGGGTAATTCACCTTATCAGAGTTTCTCGGCATTTGCAGGCAACTGGCTCTTTATCGATCCCAGAAGGCTGGAAAAGAGAGGGCTTCTTACACCGGCTGAAGTACAGCAGGCTGAATATAATCAGAATAAGTGGAGAATAGATTACGATTTCTTAAGGACCAACAGGGATGAGCTCCTCAGAAAAGCGTTTGAGCGTGCAGACAGGGAGCTTCTGTCAAAGGCTGATAAGTTCATTAAGGATAACAAGTGGGTCCAGGATGTTGCGGCTTATCAGACAGTAAAGGATGCGGACTTCGGAAAGCCCTGGTGGGAGTGGTCCGATTCAAGGCTCAGGAACTACGACAAGTCTGCCGTTTCAGAACTTAAAAATGATCCCAATTACAGATATCACGGCTTTGTGCAGTTTCTGTTCTTCGATGAATGGTCACAGATAAAGAAGGAGATAAACGATCTCGGTATCTCCATCATCGGTGATATTCCGTTCTATGTCTCAGGCGATTCGGCTGATGTATGGGCAAGCAGGGATCTTTTCAAGATGGCTTCCGCTGCAAGAGTCAACAAGGTCCTCAAGGATTACGAGAAGGCTCTTGATAAATACAGGAAGGAGCTTGAGAAGCAGGAGAAGGATAAGGAAAAGTCTGAGGAGCCTTTGAAGGAACCCAGAAAACCGAAGCCGGAGGCTCTTGTTTTCGAGAGCGTGGCAGGCGTTCCGCCGGATTATTTCTGCGAGGACGGTCAGCTCTGGGGCAACCCCATCTATGACTGGAAGAAGATGAAAGAGGACAATTATGCATGGTGGATGAGCAGACTTGAGGATAACTTCAAGCTCTTCGACTATTTAAGGATCGACCATTTCCGCGCGTTTTCCTCATACTGTGAGATCGACGCGAATGCCGAGACCGCAAGGGACGGCAAGTGGATTCCGGGTCCTGGTCTCGATTTCTTCGAAGCATACGATAAGAAGTTTAAAGACAGATCGCGCCTTATCGCCGAGGATCTGGGCGAGGTCACGCCGGATCTCATGGAATTCATGGGCAAGGTCGGGATCCCCGGAATGCGCGTAATGGAATTTGCTTTTTATCCGGGTGACAACAGCTCGTTCCTTCCTCATAACTTTGTAAATAACTGTGTCGCATATACTGGTACTCACGATAACAATACTTTGCTCGGCTGGCTTTGGGACAGCAAGGAGGAAGTGCGTAAGACCTGCCTTGAATACTGCGGCTTCACAGGTGATAACTGGGGTGACGGCGGCACGCACAGCGGTTCGTGCAGGGCGATAATCAGGACGCTGTGGATGAGCCATGCGGATGTTGCGATAATCCCTATCCAGGATATGCTGGGCTATGGTGGAGATACTAGAATGAACGTTCCGGGAACGCCTTCAGGCAACTGGGTTGTCAGGTTCACAAAGGAAGATTTTGATTCCATAGACAACGAATGGTACAGGAATCTCAACAGGATCTATTTCAGATAAGGGGATATTTATGAAATATATTCTTTGCATCGATCAGGGAACCACCTCCACCAAGGCGTTTCTTCTTGATGAGGAAGGTAATCTGTCGCAGGGTACGCATGTGCCCTTCAAGCAGTATTATCCTCAGCCCGGATGGGTTTCTCACGATGCGGAGGAGATATATGTATCAGTTCTGAAAGCAATTGTCATGCTCCTGAAAGAACATCCGGAGTCAAAGGGAAATATCGTATGCATGGGTATCACCAATCAGCGCGAGACCACTGTTGCTTTTGCCCCTTCCGGCAAACCATTCACGCAGGCAATCGTATGGCAGTGCAGAAGGACTTCTGATATCTGCAGACGTCCCGAGATAAGGGAACAGAACAGAAGGATCACGGAGATAACGGGTCTTAAGACCGACCCGTATTTTTCAGCCACCAAGATGCTCTGGCTCCTCGAAAATATCAGGAGCTTAAGAGAGCGCTGCTCATGCGGTGAAGCTTATCTTTCAACGATCGACGGCTTCCTTGTTTACAGGCTGACTGACGGAAAGTCCTATGCTTCCGATTATTCCAATTGTTCGAGAACGATGCTCTTCGACATATCCCGCAAAGCTTATGACGCGGAGTTCCTGGACCTGTTCGGAATACCGGTTAATGCGCTTGCGGAACCCATGGAATCATGTGCTGATTACGGTCAGATAGAACTTAAGGAAGAATATCTGAAGAACAACGGTTTTACTGATGATGAGATATCGGATCTTATGTCCGTAAACGGTGTTCATATCACGGGTGTTCTGGGTGATCAGCCGGCTGCGCTTCTCGGCCAGGGTGCAATAAACAAAGGCGATTCCAAGACTACATACGGCACCGGAAGCTTCACTCTGATGAATCTCGGAACAGCTCCTGTATTCTCGAAGAACGGACTTCTAACTTCGTGCGCATGGTCAATAAAAGGTGTAACCAATTACGCTTTGGAAGGCAGTATCTTCCAGGCAGGTTCAGTAATAAGCTGGCTTAAGGACGAACTCGGATTTATCAGCAGTCCTTCAGAATGTGACAAATTCTGCAATTCGATAGAAGACTGCGGAGGAGTATATCTTGTTCCCGCATTTACGGGCCTCGGAGCGCCTTACTGGAAACCTGATGCAAGGGGTGTTCTGACCGGTCTTACAAGAGGCACCGGCAGGGCGCAGATAATCAGGGCCGGTGTTGAATCGATCGCATATCAGGTAACGGAACTCGTTAATCTGATGACTGACGATACAGGCATAAAAGCCGGACAGATGAAAGTAGACGGCGGAGTATGCGCGAGCAGTTTCCTTATGCAGCTCCAGTCAGATCTTCTGGGCGTTACGATCACGAGAGCATTAAGCGATGAGATGACCGCAATGGGCGCGGGCCTTGCTGCAGGTATAGAAGCAGGCGTGTTTGAGTCCATTGATCAGACGGTAGGTTTCTATAAGGCCGGAGCCTCTTATGAGCCTAAGATGTCCGCGTTTGAAGTATCCGAGAAAATGGAGGGTTACCGTTCCGCCGTAAGAGCGGCACTTCTGTCCGGCAACGATTGATCTAATGGTTCAGGTCTATATAGTTTTTTTCAAGATATTCATTTTCCTGCTCTTAGGTTTTGCATTAAACAAATCCAAGGTTATAAACAGCAGCGGTGAACGTGCGCTGTCGGATATCCTGCTTAAGGCTGTTCTGCCTTTCATGATAATCAATTCCAGCCAGCATACTTATTCGACGGATGCCGTGAACGGAATGATAACCTGTGCGGCAATAGCAATCGGCTATTATGTGATATCGCTTGCCGTGCTGAGACTGTCACTTAAAAAGGTCAACATACTTGAAGATGAGAAGCGGATCATGATCACCTGCACGGTGTTCGCAAATACGGGTTTTGTAGGGTTCCCGCTGATGGAAGCTCTGTACGGAAGTTACGGGCTTTTGCTCGCTGCGGTATTCAATCTCTGCTACAACATCTTTTTCTACACTTATGCAGTTTATCTGTTTTCAAAAAAGCCGCGTTTTGCGCTGCTTGATATGTTTAAGAGTTCGGTTTCCGTCGCGTCAGTAATAGCGATCGTCATGTTCATCCTTCCTTGGAGAATGCCCGGATTTATTGCCGATACATTTAAGCTGATAGGCGATATGACCGTTCCGATGTCGATGATGGTAATGGGTTCTATGCTTGCGGGTGTCAATATCAAAAAGCTCCTGACGGATAAGAAAGCATATGTGGTTTCCGCGTTAAGACTCATTGTTCTGCCGGGTCTTGTGATGGGAGCCGTTATGCTGCTTTCCAACTGGTTTGCCATAGCTTCCGAGACAAAGAGCGTTGTTGTTCTCATGTGCGCTTTGCCGTGCGGTTCAATGAATGTTATATTTGCCGAGAACTATGAAGTTGCGCCGCATTTTTCGGCACGTACTGTATCGCTGTCCATGGTGTTCATGCTTGTTACGATCATGTTCTGGACATGGGCAGTCAAGACTGCATTTTGAAGATAAGAGGTAAAGATGATGAGTGAAGGTTCAAATAAGATCGAAAGGATCGAAAATGAAAGACTGATAGAACTCATGGGAAAGATCCGTGAGGACAGTTCCGAAGAGAATATGATCGCGGTTCTTAAGGAAGCTGCCGTATCAAAGTTCATCGTTCCCGTTGACGGCACTGAAGGTGATTACAGATTCCATGCCGTAAGCGATTCCAAGGGTCTTAAGTATATGGTCGTATACTGTGATACGGACAGTTTTGAAGTTGCCTTTGAAAATAAGAAAGAACCTCAGAACGGCGTTCTTGCCGGATTTGCCGATCTTGTAGACGTCGTCATGGCACCTAAGATGGGACTGTCTGGTTTTGTTATCAATCCGGGATCCGAGGAAGTCCTTTTCGGTCATAATATGCTCAAGATGATCGCCGCCCAGATGGGTATCGGAGGCGACGGCACTGCAAAAGTCGGGGAACCGGACCGCTATCCGCCGGAACTGAAAAAGGCCCTTGAAGGATATCTTCTTATCGAACCTACAGTATCTGAGATATGGGTGAGACTTATGCGCGAGAACGGCACAGACAGACTTATCTGGCTTATCGTGGCAGAAGCCGAAGGTGAAGGCGAGCCTTTGAAATATACTCTTGATAACCTGAGAAAATACTGTCTTCCTTACCTTGACAATATGGATGCCATGGTCGTCTCGAGCAAAGAGGATTTTGCCGGAAAAGTAATAAACGGCGTTAAGCCGTTTGTATCAAGGAACGGATGATACTGCCGCTATGGATAAGAATAAGACAGGACTGATAGTTCTTACTATTCTGGCGGCGGCTTTTTTCCTTTTTATCGCTTTCTTTTATAATTCCAGCGTAAAAAGGCAGACTGCCCTGGACAGAATAGAAAACCTTGATTCAACGCTTGACGTTATTGCCGAAGCCGATATTACCATTTACTGGATCGGGGAGCCGCAAAAGGAACTTGAGCATCTTATGCCGGTTGTAAACGTGGTCGCTCCTGAGAATGCGTCTGCGGATAATCTGCCGGTAAAAAGCCCTTTGTATCATTTCTCGGAATATGATGATGCCGGAAATCTGACCAAAGAATATATCCCGGTCGATTATTCCGATCATCTGTTCATTGTTATAAGCGGAAGTCCGGTCCTTTCCGATAAAGGCAAAGAAGCTCTTCTTGATGCGGTATCGCAGAATGGTGTCCCTGTAGTTGCTATAGGCGGAGATGCCTGTGATCTTTTGGGAGAGGTCCTGTCTTACAGAATGGTTCACAAAAATCCGGACAGTTCTCTCTATTATTGTCTCGGAAAGGGGTACAGGGAAAACCTGATACCTGAGGATAAGGTCAAGGCGGGAGGCATGGATCTGGCAGAAGAACTGCCGGGCATCATTAAAACAGCCGTGTCTGATTATGTGCCGCAAAGCTGACATCCGTGAAAACGAAAAATGTAATAAAAGCGGTCCTGATTTGGTTTGACACCTCTTTGTAATAATTATAATATTTATAAGTGGATCATATCCTTGGGGAGGTGATTATTATCCGCGCTTTAGAACAAAGGATCCTTGCCGAAGGTCAGATCCTTCCCGGTGAAGTACTCAAGGTGGGAAGCTTTCTTAACCAGCAGATCGATACTGTCCTTCTTAAGGAAATCGGCGGTGAAATTGCCCGGTTATTCTCGTGTAACAATGTTACAAAGGTTTTGACTATTGAAGCTTCAGGCATCGCGATAGCCTGTGCGGCAGGTATTGCCATGGGGGTCCCTGTTGTCTTTGCAAAGAAACATTCGACCAGCAATCTGTCGGGGGATGTCCTCTCGACAGAGGTTTTTTCATATACCCATCAGCAGACTTACAAGGTCGTCGTGCCGTCAGATTACATTTCGAGTGAGGATACCGTGCTGATAGTTGATGATTTCCTCGCAAAAGGAAATGCGCTGAAAGGCCTTATCGAGATAGTCGAAAAGGCTGGCGCCGGACTGGCAGGATGCGCGATAGCGATCGAGAAAGGCTTTCAGGGTGGCGGAGACAGTCTGCGCGCCAAGGGGATAAGGGTGGAATCACTGGCCATTATTGACAAAATGACCGATGACTCGTTGGAATTCAGACCTCAAAGCGTCTGAATATGATCATTGATATGCATTTGCTTTGCATATAAATATTGAACAGGAGGCAATTTATGAAGAAGTTGATTTCTATGTTAGTCACGGCAGCTCTTGCGGTTACGTCACTGTTTGCGCTTGCAGGCTGCAACGCGGCTAAGGGAAATGAAGGGGGAAACGGAGCTTCTGACTTTAAGGTAGGCGCGATCTACATTAACAGCCAGAATGACACATCGGGTTATACTTATGCCCATCACCACGGTATTACCGAGGCAATGAAGAAGGTGGGACTTGATCCTTCTAAGGATCTTTTCATCGTTGACAATGTCCCTGAGGATGACGAGAAGGTAAAGCAGGCCATAGACCAGCTCGCAGGCAACGGCTGCAATATCATTTTCGGTATCAGTTTCGGTTATATCAACGCTATGGAAGAGAAGGCAAAGGAGTATCCGGACATCATCTTCTCACATGCGACAGGTTATCTTTCCAACGACAAGAACTTCAATAATTATTTCGGAAGAATCTACCAGGCACGTTATCTTGCAGGTATTGCCGCAGGTTATAAGTCCCTTGCATTAGGCAACAATAACATCGGCTATGTATCCGCATGGGGTACAGAGTATGCTGAGACATGCTCCGGTATCAACGGATTTGCTCTTGGTGTTCTTGCTGTTAACCCTGACGCAAAGATCAGCGTATATGAGATCTCAACATGGGGTGATCAGGAACTTGAGAGACAGGCTGCAGAGACACTTATCGACACATACGGTTGCTGCGTTATCGCCCAGCACTGCGACTCCGCACAGCCTCAGATCGTTGCAAACGAGAAGGGTGTGTTCGGATGCGGATATAATTCAGATATGACCAAGGAAGCTCCCAACGCTCACCTCGCAGCTCCTATCTGGAACTGGGATGCATATTATGCAACCGCAATGAAGGCAGCTATGACAAATCCCGATACATTCATGACTGAAGTAGGCAATTACTATGAAGGTCTGAATGCGGGTCTCGTTGACGTTTCCGCTCTTTCATCCAATTGCGAGCCTCAGACAAAGGAAGCTATCGAACTTGCCAAGAAGATGATGATCGCAGGCGAGTGGGATGTATTCTCCGGCGTAAAGCTCTCATTCAGCGGAGATGCAGGTTCTGTCACAGTAGAGAAGACCAATGCTCCTCTCGTTACAAATGACGGAACGGAGATCGTTGCCGCAGGCGGTGCCTCTGTTGATGACGGTGTTATCCAGGGTTCAATGAACTATTATGTTGCAGGCGTTACCCAGGTAAACTGATAAACAGATAAAGATTTTTAGGAGAGTTTTATGGAATACGCCATAGAGCTGAAGGGAATAACAAAAAGCTTTGGCCCTGTGGCGGCCAATAAAAACATTAATCTGTCGCTTGCAAAAGGAGAGATACTTGCTCTCTTAGGCGAGAACGGATCAGGAAAAACAACACTTATGAACATGCTGTCGGGCATTTATATGCCCGACAGCGGTTCTATTTTTATTGACGGGAAAAGGGTGCAGATCAATTCACCTGAAGATTCCGGCAAGCTCGGGATAGGAATGGTTCACCAGCACTTTAAGCTGGTCGAGAGGTTTACGGCTCTCGAAAATATCCGTATAGGGATCAAGGGACAGGGACGTTTCCTCCATGGTGCGGACGTCCGTCAGAAAATAGAAGATACAGCCGCAAAGTTCGGCTTTGAGATAGATCTGGACAAGACAGTTGCCAATATGGCAGTGTCCGAGAAGCAGACACTGGAGATCCTTAAGGTCCTCTGTTACGGCGCGAGGATAATCATTTTGGATGAGCCTACGGCGGTGCTTACCGTTCAGGAGATCGATAAGCTTTTCGCTGTCCTCAGGAAGATGAAAGAAGAAGGACACTCTGTCATTATCATCACTCACAAGCTGAATGAGGTAATGGCGATCTCAGACAGGGTGGCCGTATTGAGACACGGCGATTATATCGGCACCGTAGTCACGAAAGAGACGAATGAGAAAGCTCTTACAGAACTCATGGTAGGCCGCAAGATCACACTTAATATCGACAGACCTGTTATGGAGAAGACTCATCCGCTGCTAGAGATAAGAGATCTTACGGTTAAGAATGATGAAGGCGCGGTAGCTGTCGATCACATCAACTTTTACATAAGAGGCGGAGAGATGCTCGGCGTTGCCGGGATCGCAGGCTCCGGACAGAAGGAACTCTGCGAAGCAATAGCGGGACTCCGTAAGATAGAAACAGGACAGATGATCCACGAAGGCGAGAGCATCGTCGGAATGTCTCCCAAGAAGATCCTGGAACACGGGATCTCCATGAGCTTTATTCCCGAGGACAGACTCGGAATGGGTCTTGCGCCTTCGCTGTCGATCACGGATAACATGATCCTCAAGAATTACAACGAGTCAAAGGGCTTATTTGTTGACCGCAAAGCTGCCCGTGAAGAAGCAAAGAAGGTTGTTGATAAACTCGAGATCAACACTCCTTCCACGGAAACTCCGGTAAGACGTCTTTCCGGAGGCAACGTCCAGAAGGTGCTCCTGGGAAGGGAGATCAAGTCAGGCCCCAATGTGCTCATTACCGCATATCCGGTCAGGGGACTTGATATCAACTCCTCATATACGATCTACAACATCCTGAACGAGGAAAAGAAAAAGGGCGTAGGAATCCTTTTTGTAGGCGAGGATCTTGATGTTATGCTCTCGCTCTGCGACAAGATCATGGTTATATGCCACGGAAGATTACAGGGCGTTGTAAACAGTGAACACACTACCAAAGAAGAGATCGGTCTTATGATGACCGGAACCATTAATATCGTTAACAAAGAAGGCAAGACAGACGGTATAGCCAAGGATTCTGCCATTACAGATGAGGAGGATACTGTTCAATGAGAAAATTCCACCTTGTCAGAAGAGCAGACGCCAGTCTGAAAAGAACCCTTATCTACTATGCGATCGGCATCCTTGTCTCGCTTATCATTGGCGCAATAATACTTGCGGTCCTCGGTATCAATCCGTTAGAGTACTACGGAAAGATGTTTACCATTGGACTTGTCGGAAACAGATACGGCTACAAGAGCGTTGAAGGACTGCTTAAGATATTCGTCCCGCTCCTTATCACATCACTTGCACTGAGTCTCTCATTCAAGATGCGTTTCTGGAATATCGGAGGAGAAGGCGAGTTCCTGATCGGCGCCATCACTGCGGCGATAGTCGCATTCAACAGTTCGGGACTTCCAAACTTTGTAACGGTTGTGCTGATGTGTCTTGCGGCCATGATCTCAAGCGGTATCATTGGCATTGCGATCGCGGCATTAAAGGTCAGATTCAATACCAACGAGACCCTTATGACGCTGATGCTGAATTATATTATGCTCTATGTCATAAGATATATCGGAGACACAAAAGCCGACTGGAATTTCTTCCTGAGGGAAGATTCGGAAAGACCTATCTTCGGCACTTTCCCCGAATCGGCATTTATGGGTGGAATTCCGATAGGAAAGTTTAAGCTTCTGTGGGCTGTCATCATTGCAGTACTTCTTACGGTGATCATCTATGTATATCTCAAGTACACGAAGCAGGGCTATGAGATATCTGTTGTTGGTGACAGCAGCGCGACTGCGAAATATGCGGGAATGAGCGTCGGAAAGATCGTTCTCAGGACGATGTTCATATCATCAGCTCTTATAGGACTTGCTGCGGCGCTTGCAGTTTCTTCCGCAGGAACGATCTCGGAGACAATAACAAACGATGTGGGCTGGACGGGTATTATCGTTGCATGGCTCAGCAAACTCAGTATTCCCGCAGTCTTTGTAACGTCGGTACTTATTGCTGTGCTTCTGTACGGATGTCAGGCTGCCGCAACGCAATATCCGGCTATCGATGTGAACTTTGCCGACCTGCTTCAGGGTATTATCCTGTTCTCCGTGCTGGTTGCGGATTTTGCCGCTAACTTCAGACTCATGAAAAAGGAGGAGGCAAAATAATGATCGATGTAATCACGTTGTTCCTCTTTAACATTATCGTATACAACATACCGCTGTTGTACGGCACGACCGGTGAGATAATGATCGAGAAATCCGGATCACTCAATCTGGGAGTTGAAGGCACTATGGCAATAGGCGCCGTAGTCGGCTATCTTGCCGGAGCAAAATGTGACAGCCTGTTTGTCGCGTGTCTCGTCAGTTTTATCGCATCAGGGCTTGTGGGACTGCTTTTCTCTTTCCTGACTGTTACACTTCAGGCAAACCAGAATGTAACAGGACTTACTATCACAACTTTCGGTGTTGCTTTCTATTATTTTATCGGCAACGCGTTATCCAACAGTGAGGGCGGATGGCCTAAGCTCAGCGGCACCCGTCTGGACGCGCAGTCACAGGCTGTACATATCCCGTTTCTTTCTGATATTCCGGTGATCGGAAAAGCATTGTTATCGCACGGAATACTCGTTTATCTCGGTGTTCTTATAGCAGTATTTATGTGGCTTTATTTCAAAAAGACTTTACCCGGATTGAAGCTCCGGGCTATCGGAGAAAATCCCGGTGCGGCAGATTCTCTGGGTGTTAATGTCACGCTTTACAAATATGTTCATATAATCATCGGTTCAGGAATAATGGGAATCGGCGGTCTTTATATGGGACTTAATATGGGCGGCACTTTTGAAGGCTCCAACTGCTGGATAAACGGTTACGGTTGGATATCCATTGCGCTTGTAATCTTCGCGAACTGGAGCCCTGCGAAAGCGATCCTCGGCACTCTGATATTCGGATTCTTCAATACATTAAGAGTGCAGAATGCCGCACTTGCATATACATTCCCGGATACACTGGGATGGCTTATAAAGATACCTTCACATTTCTTCTCGGCGCTGCCGTTTATAATCACGCTCATAGTCCTTATCACAAGCTCGCTGACATCAAAGGGAAAGAGCGGGGAACCGCAGGCTATCGGACGGAATTATTATCGTGAAGACAGATAGGAGATATTATGTACAACGTAAGAAAACTGACGGATGATCTGACATGGATCGGAGGGATCGACCGGAAGATCACTAAATTCGAAAATGTATACAAGCTAAATTCCGGAATGAACTACAATTCGTATTTTCTGGATTCCGGAGCAACGGTGCTTTTTGATACCGTCGAAAGAGAATCGGCAGATGTTTTTTTCGAGAACCTTAAGTATTGTCTTGACGGACGCAGGCTCGACTATGTAGTTATCCATCACATGGAACCCGATCATTCGGCGACTCTTGCGGAAGTTCTGGATCTGTACGCTGACGCAAAGATCGTGGTAAACGCAAAGACGCTTCAGTTTATCTCACAGTTCTTCCCGGATAAGGATTATTCGGAAAGAGCAATACAGGTGAAAGACGGTGATGAGCTTGAACTGGGTGATCACAGATTCAGATTCGTTTTCGCACCCATGGTTCACTGGCCTGAAGTCATGATGAGTTATGACGAGACGGAAGGCACGCTCTTCAGCGCTGACGCGTTCGGAAGCTACGGCGCGGTCAACGGTTCGATCTTTGCCGACGGCAAAGACTTTGAAAAGGACCTTCTCAATGAAGCCCGCCGTTACTATACAAATATTGTCGGCAAATACGGAATGCAGACTATAGGGGCGATCAATAAAGTCTCTTCTCTTGAGATAAAGATGATATGCCCTCTCCATTCTTATGTATGGCGCAAAGACTTTGATAAGATTATCGGCTGCTACAAAATGTGGGGATCTTATACCCCTGAAGTCAAAGGAGTCTTTATCCTTGCCGGTTCGATCTACGGTCACACGGCAAATGCCGCTGAAGTTCTGATGACTGAACTTGATAAAAGAGGTATAGGAGCCGAGATCCTTGATGCCTCGACTGCGGATATTTCGGATATTATCGCAATGGCGTTCAAATACAGTCATATAGTTATTGCCACCCCAACTTACAACAACGGTATCTATTCTCCTGTAGAACATGCCGTTAATGAACTTGCCGCCCATGGCCTGAATTCAAGATCGTTTTCTGTTATAGAGAATGGCACATGGGCACCCGCTGCCGGAAAAGCGTTAAGCCAGATAATCGAGAAAATGAAGAACTGCAGGATGACCGGACAGACAGTTACGGTCAGATCTTCGGGAAACAGTAATACAAGATTTGAGATCGAAGCGCTTGCAGATGCTATCATTGAGGATATCGGGAATTAAGAAATAAAACAGAGGTGAGATAAATGCGTTGCCCAAATTGCGGAAATGAATTGTTGAATACGGATAAATTTTGCGGAGCCTGCGGAGGCAGCTTGACGGATCTGTTAAAGCAGGCTTCAGCTGAACTGAAGCAGGCGTCATCACCCGCTCCGGAATCTGCAGGATCATATGTCCCTGCACCAGCACCGGGACCTGCTCCCGCGCCCGGACCTGCTCCAGAGACGGCAGTTAAAGCACCCGTTGCGGCTCCGGCTCCGGCCGCACCTGCGCCTGCACCGGGACCCGCACCCGCTCCCGGACCTGCTCCTGTTCAGACTGCTTTCGGCGAGGTCAATTCATCTGTGAAAGACGCGCCTTCAGCATCCAAGGAACCCAAAAAGAAAAAGAAGGCTATTATCGGGCTGATCATAGGTCTTGCCGCGGCAGGTCTCGTTATAGTTATCGGTGTTGCAGTAGCTCTTGCAGTCTTTATAAAGAACCAGACAAAAGAGACTGAAAGAACGAAGAGACCTACCCACGAGACTGAAGAGACTTCCGGACAGGTTTCAGATCTTGCCACAAGAACGATCATGTTCTACGCGATCGGAACGGACCTTGAATCGCAGGGTGCCAATCTTTCAGCTGATGTCAAGGAGATGATGGCCGCAAACCCCGGTAAGGGCGTTAAGATCGTTATGCAGACCGGCGGCTGTTCGGATTTCCAGAACAACTATATGCAGGACGGCGCCACACAGCGTTTCTCGATCATCAACGGTAAGCTTACCGAACTTGATAATCTCGGAGATGTCAACATGGTCGAGCCTCAGGCTTTGGAGGATTTTATCAGGTTTGCGAAAAAAGAATGCCCCGCTGAGAAATATATCCTGGTACTCTGGGATCACGGTGGCGGAGTACCGTTGGGATTCGGTATGGATGAACTTCACGACGGAACGCTTACCGAAATAGAGATGGCTCAGGCTATCGGCAACTGCGATATTGAATTTGAGTCGATCATCTTTAATGCATGTCTCATGGGATCTTTGGAAGTCGCCAAGGCACTGGATCCTTATACCGAATACATTATCGCCGCTGAGAGCCCCACATGGGGAAGCGCATACTATGATGTCGGCATCAATTACACCAATTTCCTGAATTTCATCGGAAAGGATTTTAACGGTACGGCAAAGGATTACGGCGAATTCATAGTCAGAGACTATATGGATACCGTCGAGAATATGCAGCAGAGCACCGGATATTTCGGTATCGATACATGTATGTCCGCAATAGACACGGATAATATCATCGAGGTTTTCGATGCTTATGAAGGATTCATCTCCGCGCTGGACAAGAGAGTCTTCGCGCAGGACGGATATGTTGAATATGTCCAGCTGAGGGATGACTGCGGTGCTTTTGAATCCACTGACTCGGTTGACCTTACTACCCTTGCGGGCAAGTATATCAACTGCGGTGACCAGGAGATCGAGAGAGCTGCAAGCAAGCTGATCAATGAAGTCAGCAACTGTGTATTTACCGAAAGCAACAACTCCTACACATATGCTCACGGCATGACGACATATGCGCCGTTCCTGTATCCAGAGTATTATGATGAGGCAAGACTGACATTCCTTACTTTGGGATACAGTGATTCAACGATCAAGTTTTATGACAAGTTCGTAAGTAAAGAACTGTATATCCTCAATGCCACAGCATATGCAGGCGACTGGTATGTTAAGCCTGCTGATGCGAATAACATCCAGTCAGGAAACATATACGATATTTCAACCCTTGTTACGGACATGGGCGGTTATGAAGCAATCGCTCTTGTGGATGAGGACTGGGAGATCATACGTGAAGTCAAGGTTACGCTTGCTTACATGTTTGATGATGATGACGAGACTATCTATTATCTCGGTACGGATGACCAGTATTCGATCGACAGCAACAGATACATCATCATTCAGAATCCGACAAACTGGGTGTTCTTCAGGGATTTCGGATTTGTTACCTGCGAGTGCCTTAAGTATGATGTTGCCGAAGACGGCAAATGGTATAAGTATCTGGGTGCCGAAGCGCTGGTAAACGGCCAGACGGCATATGTTGTAATAGCATTCAGTTCCGACGATCCTGATGGCACGATAATCGGTTACTATTATGCCGATATCATCAATGATACATATGATGTAAACCAGTTTTACCAGTTTACCGAAAATGACATGATCGTATTCGTTGAAGAGTATTACGATATACCCGGCGATTACATGGACTATATGGAACTCGGTGATGCGGTCTCATATGATAAGGCGGTTTCAAATTACAGCTATTCAACTGTAAATTATGATGATGTCAACTGCTATATCGGATTCGATCTCTATGATGTTTATAACAACGATTATTATGTTGCATTAAGACCCGGAAAACCCGCATATGAGATTGACGTTGTAAGAGGAAATGACGGCGGATATTCCACAGGCGGCGATTACGATGAAGGTACGGTTGATGCAACCTACATGGTCGGTTTTGTCGTTGTTTATCAGGACGGTTTTGTAATAAGCGATGCCGATACCGACTGGATCTCATATGACGGAAGTCTCAAATCCGATTCAGTTTATTATTCCGGTACAGGAACTCTTTCCCTTACATCGGAAGTGGACGAATCTGCCGACCAGACTTTCTACTACACATATTATTACAGTCCTGACAACATGTTCTCCCAGAGGGAGCTTCAGACGATAATCTATTCCGGTGAGGCTTCCCCGGTAACGGAAGACGGAGCCACATATTACCACTTTGATTACGACGGTTCGGGAAATATCAAACCGGGCTACTACATGATAGCGGTCAGTGATACTGACGGCGGAAACAGGATATTGATCTCGGCATGCCAGGTCGTCTGATCCGCAGGCAGCGAAAAGAATTAACTTAAGAGGTGATACAAGATGAAGATGACCGGTGCGCAGATCCTTGTCGAGACCCTGATTGAGCAGGGTGTAGATACCGTGTTCGGTTTCCCGGGCGGAATGGTCGTTGATATCTATGACAAACTCTATGACAAACAGGATAAGATAAAGCATATCCTTACCGCTCATGAGGAAGGCGCCGTTCATGCCGCTGACGGATACGCAAGATCCACCGGCAAGACCGGAGTCGTTATCGCGACTTCAGGTCCCGGCGCGACAAACCTTGTTACCGGAATAGCCACGGCTTATCTTGATTCGATCCCTCTTGTTGCCATAACCGGAAACGTAAGAAATTCAATGATCGGAAGAGATTCATTCCAGGAGATCGATATCACGGGTATTACTCTTCCGATTACAAAGCATAATTTCTTTGTTCATAAGGTTTCAAAGCTCGCAGATGTTGTAAGGAAGGCTTTTGAGATCGCGCAGTCGGGAAGACCCGGTCCTGTGCTTATCGATATACCCAAAGATGTCCAGGAAGCTGTTTTCGATTTCAGGAAAAAACCGGTTGAAAAACCTGCATCTCTTCCATGCTGTGACGCAAAGGATGTGGAGAAGGCGGTTCAGCTGATCAAGGAATCGAAGAGGCCTTATATCTATTTCGGAGGCGGTGCCGTAAGGACCGAACTCGGAGAAGATATAGTTAAGCTTGCGGATAAACTTGATGCTGTTATCGGCTGTTCGATGATGGGCCTTTCTGAGATCCCATCAGATTCTCCGAGGTTTTTGGGAATGCAGGGAATGCACGGAAGATACGCTTCTTCAGTGGCCCTTGCGAAAGCTGACCTCATAATCGCTCTCGGCGTAAGATTCTCGGACAGGGCAACGGGAAAGACCGAGAAGTTCTCTTTGTCCGCTGCAAAGATACATGTTGACTGTGACCGCGCGGAAATAGGCAAGAATGTTCCTGTCGATCTGGGTGTTTGCTGTGACATAAAAGACTTTGTGAAGTGCCTTACTAAAGCGGCGCCGCAGCGTAAGAATACCGAATGGATAAAGAAGGTCGAGCAGCTCAGGAAAAGGGAAGCGGATGCATACGAAGGACTTCCTTTCCTGCCGCGTGACGCCATTAATATCATTTCCGATACCGTAAAACCCGATACGAGACTTGTGACCGATGTAGGACAGCATCAGTGCTGGACAGCACAGTTCTTCAGATTCCGTAAAAAGAGAACATGGATCACTTCAGGCGGCCTGGGAACGATGGGATTCGGTCTGGGTGCCGCGATCGGAAGCTATATGGGAACAGGCAAGAGAAGCGTTCTCATTACCGGTGACGGCAGTTTCGGAATGTGTCTTAATGAACTTGCGACAGCAGTTACTTACAATGTTCCTGTAACGGTGGTTATATTCAACAACCATGCTCTTGGTATGGTAAGGCAATGGCAGAAAGTCTTTTTCGACGGAAGATATTCGAATACTTCTCTTGACCGGAAAACGGATTTTGTAAAGCTCGCGCAGGCATTCGGAGCAAAGGGTTTTAAAGCAGCCGATAAAGAGTCTTTTGAGGAAGTTTTTAAGAAGGCTTATAAGATAAACGGACCAGTTATCATCGACCTTTCGGTCAAGACTGACAGTCTTGTCCTTCCGATGCTCAAACCCGGCGGGACATTCAATAATCTTATCTTGAGAAGGGAGGATATCAGCGATGCAGAAAAATAAGATAATCATTGCAATTTACGTTGATAACCAGTACGGTGTCCTCTCGCGCGTTACCGCGATGTTTACGAGAAGAGGTTATAACATCGATTCACTGACGGTAGGTGAGACAGAATCTCCGGAATATTCACGTATAACCATTACTCTGACTGCGGAAAAGAATGATAAGGATCAGGTCGTTTCCCAGCTTCGAAAACTGTATAACGTAAAGAAGGTTGTCGTTCTTTCTTCAGAGGAATGTATCAAGAGAGAGCTTCTTCTTATCAAGGTAAGAAATACCGAAGAAGCTCATTCTGATATCGTGGAAGCGACAAATATCTTCCGTACGAAGATAATCGACTTTACCGATGAGGCAATAAGTATAGAAGCAACAGGTGACAGCCAGAAGATAGATGCATTCATCGAGTATATGAAGAAATTCGACATCATCGAGATGTGCCGTACCGGACTTGTCGCGCTTGACCGCGGCGGCACGAATATCTGGTCCGAACACGAAGACTGATGAATTAATACAAATTTAACTTAATTCACTCCCTCAATCGTTTATAATTTAATCAAAGGTCAAAGCCTTTTGAAACTTCAAAACGGAAGGGAGTGATTTTATGAAGATCACTACACAGGGAAACGGAATTCGCATCGGTACAAGACTTGAGGAGAAGATCGCTTCTAAGATGTCGAAGTTCGACAAGTACTTCGGTGATGAAGGTACACTCAATGTCCGCATCAGACCTGAAGGATCCGATATGGTAGTCGAGATTACAATGAAATTCGACGGCAGGATCTTAAGAGCTGAAGCAGTTGATGAGGATATCCTGACAGCAGTTGACAGAACAGTTGATAAGCTCGAATCTCAGATCAGAAGACAGAAGACCAAATTTCTTAAG
>JAEEGL012507503.1_pt1 | contig 23186 bp, 24 predicted proteins | sample 9134231 | NCBI WGS metagenome assembly JAEEGL01 (sample SAMN16246548, study PRJNA631951) | gut metagenome | biome: gut microbiome; feature: rumen; material: fiber-attached | host: Bos | place: Iran: Karaj | collected 2018-10
ATCAAGGACGGTTTGGCTGAGGATGCCGAGAAGGATGCCGAGGATAAGCTGCAGAAGATGCACGACAAGTACATCAAGCAAATCGAATCCCTGATGGCTGCCAAGGAGAAGGAAATTATGACCGTATAGTCCAGGCTTTAGTCTCTTGCGAACATTGACAGGTTTAGTCATTAAGAACACAGGAAGCTGGTACGTTGTCAGAACAGACGACGGCCAGCTTTTTGATTGTAAGGTCAAGGGAAACTTCCGTTTGAAAGGCATCCGGAGCACGAATCCCGTAGCTGTTGGCGACAGGGTGAGCATCACGCCAGGGGTAGATGGGAAGACGGCACTTATCGACAGCCTGGAGGACCGGAAGAACTACATCATCCGTAAGGCCAGTAACCTCAGCAAACAGAGTCACATCATTGCAGCCAACGTAGATCAGGCAGCGCTCATTATCACCATCTCGCATCCAGAGACCAGTACCACATTCATAGATCGTTTCTTGGCCAGTGCCGAAGCTTATAGAGTGCCAGTGGTGCTTATTTTCAATAAGACAGACATTTACTCAGAAGATGAGTTGCACTACTTGCAGGCTATCACGGCACTCTATGAATCCTTGGGTTATCCCTGTTTACGTTGTAGCGCTTCTACGGGCGAAGGTATAGATGCCATTTATCAGGCTCTTGTTGGTAAGACCACCTTGCTAAGCGGCAACAGCGGAGTGGGGAAGAGTACCATACTGAACCAACTCATCCCAGACGCTAATGTCAAGACAGCCGAAATCAGCTTTGCCCACGATACTGGCATGCACACCACCACCTTCTCCGAGATGTATAACTTGCCACCAATGGTCAATAGCCAACAGCCAATGTTCAACGGGGCAATAATTGACACTCCAGGCATCAAGGGGTTTGGTACGTTCGATATGGAAAAGACAGAGGTGTCGCATTACTTCCGAGAGATATTCCAGATTGGGCAGGAATGCCGTTTTGGTGACTGTACCCATACCAATGAGCCTGGCTGTGCTGTGCTTCAGGCTGTTGAGGAACATCGCATTGCCCAAAGCAGGTACACCAGCTATCTTTCCATGTTGGAAGACAAGGACGCAGATAAGTACCGCAAGTAAATCCTTACTTATTATATTATATATATGTGTGGTGATAATATCATCATTTTAACATTAGGACATAAAAAACTATATTTGATACTTTTTTATAAAAATAAAAGATGTATATTTGCACCAATAAGAATTGATGTTTAACCCCTAAAAAGAGAAAATGTATGAAAAAGTATGTTTGTGACGTATGTGGTTACGAGTATGACCCTGAAGTAGGCGATCCTGACAATGGTATTCCCGCCGGTACGGCTTTTGAGGACCTTCCAGAAGATTGGGTTTGTCCACTATGCGGTGTAGGCAAGGACGAGTTCAGTCCCGCTTAACAGCATAAACAAAAGAAAAGATTAGTTGGGGCAGTTCTGCCCATATACTCAAGAGGCTGTGTCGAAATAAAGATGTACCTTATGTATGTATAGTCTGTTAGTTACGGACTGAAGTCTTCTGCGAAATCTTTTCATTTCGACACAGCTTCATTTGAGTATAGAAATGAATGGAGTTCTTTGTTGATAAACATCTTTTTGTTTGTCCCATCTCTTTTGGATTCTAGCCAACAAGTGTGTCCGCTATACCTATGATTAAGTGGGTTTCAAAGCCTCGGGATAGGGCGTGCCGGATTAGTTTTCCTTTTCTAATATAGGGATCGGCATCCTTTAGCTGTTTATTCTTTTGTTCCAGAATGTGCTGTAGGACCTCTTGGTATTCCTCTTTTGGGATGGCGTCTAAACTATCCTTGATTTCGGAGCCATCCATCTCTAACATACGAAGCATCTGGCTTATCTTTATTTTCCCCCAATGATTGTAGCGAAACTTATCCAGACAATAAGCATGGCAGAAACGCCTGCTGTCAATATATTTTTCGTCTATTAAGAAGTCAATGGCCTTCTTTGCCTGAGTTGGGGAAAGACCCCAAAGGAGCAATTTCTTGCGTATTTCTGAACTGCAATGTTCGCTTTCGCTACAAAGGGCAGCGGCACGAGAGAGGGCTTGTTCGTATGTTAGTGTTTTCATTTTTTATGGGCTGAAATGATTCTTGATTTTTCAAAACAATCAGCGTGAACCTCTACTTGGCAGAAACCCATCTGAGTGAGCAAATGCGCAGTCTCATTGGGGTATCCCTGATTAATTTCGAAGTACAGACGCCCCTTTGGTTTAAGATGCTTAAGAGCATACAAGGCAATGGCACGATAGAAGAGAAGCGGATCGGTATCTGGAACAAAAAGTGCCAGATGAGGCTCGTAATCCAAAACATTTCTATCCATTTGTGCAGCTTCTTTCTGACAGATATAAGGCGGGTTGCTGACAATAATGTCCCATTGCTGCTGCGTGGATATAGGGTGTAAAATATCTTCCTGACGAAAGTCTACATCGGCCTGTAGCCTTTGAGCATTCTCTTTGGCAATACGCAGAGCATCTGCAGAAACATCAAAAGCTGTTACTTGGTGACCCAACAGTGCCAAGGAAACAGCAATACATCCGCTACCCGTTCCAATATCCAGGATTGAACAGGAGGTAGGGGTTTGCTGGCTGATGATGCTGACAAGCCCTTCAGTCTCGGGCCTGGGAATCAGAACACCCGGTTCGACGTGAAAAGTGTGTCCGCAGAAGTCGGCTTGCCCCAAAACATACTGCACAGGTTCTTTTCTGAGAAGCCTGTCGATAATATTTTGCAGCAATGCCTGTTTATCTAAAGATAATTCCTTATCTTTGCCCGTCAAAACTTGCGTGGGAGTTAGTTCAAAGGCAACTTCCATAACCAGCATGTAGAGGGCGCGAGCCTCGCGCTGCGGATAGACGGATAAAAGTCTCTGCAAATGATTCATGCCGCAAAATTATAAAAATCATTGAACATTGAACATTGAATATTGAACATTTTATGTATTATGACGCAAAATACATGTGGCGTTGCATTCAGTTGGCAAGGTGTGGGGCAGTGGGTGCTCCTCCCAATCCTATGGTGGGTGCCGTGATAGTGCACAACGACAAAATCATTGGCGAGGGCTACCATAGGAGATGTGGAGGCCCGCATGCCGAGGTGAATGCTATCCGAAGCGTACGTGACGAGGCTCTGCTGAAGGAAAGTACCATATATGTGAGTTTGGAGCCATGCTCACATTACGGAAAGACACCGCCTTGTGCCGACTTGATAATAGAAAAGCAAATCCCTCACGTGGTGGTTGGCTGCATGGATACATTTGCCAAGGTGAACGGTCAGGGAATCAAAAAGTTACGTGATGCTGGAGTCGAAGTGGTTGTAGGTGTTTTAGAGAAGGAATGCTTAGATCTGAACAAGAGATTTATTACATTTCATCAGCAACATCGACCTTTTATAACGCTGAAATGGGCGCAAAGCGAGGATGGATTCATGGATGCTGAACGGAAATGGGGTGAGAAACCAGTTAAGTTCTCATCGCGTTTCACCCAAACGCTTGTTCACCAGATGCGAGCTATGCATCAGGCTATCATGGTGGGCACTAAAACGGTTCTGATGGATAATCCCACACTGACAACTCGTCTTTGGGAGGGTCCCAATCCGCTTAGGATTACCATAGACCGTAAGGGCATATTGCCAGAATCCGTCCATCTGAAAGACGGAAAAGTACCAACGGTTATTTATAATACTGGAGATCTGAACCAGATACTTGTTGATTTGTACAAACGTGGTATTCAGTCTTTAATGGTGGAAGGTGGCGCCCAATTGTTACAGCATTTTATAGAAACTGGTCTGTGGGACGAGGCTCGTGTGGAAATTGCTCCGTTTGTTTTAGGTAATGGCATTCTGGCACCTAAAATGAGAGGAGAGAGTCTGAAATCTGAGCACTCCATAGATGATAGAAAAATCCTTAACTATAGGTGTGAAATGTAAAAAAACAGGCAAAAACGACCGTTTTAGGTTGGATAAACCCTAATTTTACTTAATTCCGAGGCATAATATGATGTAATGTCAAATAATAACTATACCTTTGCACTCTGGTTAAATATACCATAATAAATGTGCGCACATAAGAGAATGAAGAAATATCTGGTGTTGCTGTTGGCAACAATATCTTTCTTGGCAGGTTCGTGTATATCTGACAAGGAGGTGGTGTACGATGATTATTGTTATATCTCGGAGGTGAAACTGGGCTCGATTAAACGCGAGGTTCACATGTTAGACAGCTTAGGTAGGGATACAGTTATCAAGACTTCTTACACAGGAAATAACTATGATATGACCATCAACCAGCGATTGCTGACAATAGAGAACGAAGACTCTCTGTTGTACGGCTCCCTTCTGCATGCCGTTCTGGTGGATATTACATATGCTGGTTCAAGGTTGGCATACCGCATCAAAGAAGATGAAGATAGCACCTGGCTGGCTTACAGTTCGGAAGACAGCATGGATTTGCGTAAGCCAATAGAGTTGTTGCTGATTGCTAACGATGGTCTCAGTACACGAAAATACACTCTTACTTTGAATGTTCACCAGTTGGAAGGCGACTCGCTCTATTGGAACAAAGTGAGCGAAGCAGAGCCTTTGTTGCAAGGTATGAGTCAGGAGCGTGCCCTCATCGTACAGGGCAGTCTGGCTGTTCTTGGCAAAAAGGGAGATACCATAAAATTTGTGGAATGTTCTGCGATCGATATATGGAATGAGTCATCGACAAACTTGCCTCCTGAAGCCAATGTGGAAACTGCTTTTAAGCAAGGAAATGCTATCCTAATCAGCACTACAGATGGCGATATTTACACTTCTATAGACGGAAAAGACTGGAAAAAACTGAATACGACTCAGCATCCCGGATTGGTGCTTGCAGGTGCAACCTCTGATTACCTTTATACCTTAAAGGACGGTGAATTGTACAGATGTCGCGAGAACGAGCAAGGAGAGTTGGACTTCCAGCCAGAGGGACTGGACGAAAGTTCTACATTCTTGCCTTCGAAGGATGTAAGAGCATTGCAGATGAGTCAGAAAAACGGCAGTAAGCGTTTGGTAATGGTGGGAAACAGAGTTGATGAGGCCGATGTAACATCTGTAGTATGGAACAAGATGTGGAATAGAGATATTCCTGAAAAAGAGGCCGTTTGGATGTATATGAACCAAACAGACGACAATAAGTGCACATTGCCTCAGTTAGAATACCTGAACCTGATACAATATGATGAGAAGTGTTTGGCCTTTGGCGGTGCTTCTGTAACAGGTAAGGGCACCCGTCAGGCAATGGATGCATTGTATGTAAGTCAGGACTATGGCATTTCATGGCGTACAGACTCGGAATGGCATCTGCCTAAAGAGTTAAAAGGCGTTAGTGGCCCTATCTGTAGTGTTGTGGACGATAATAACGTAATATGGATAATTGCCAATGGTGAGCTATGGCGAGGAAAACTGAACAGACTGGATTTTGTGCGTCAATAGCATTGCTCTTCCTGTTGTGTTCTTTTCCTGCCCTTCTGAAAGCGGAGGAACTGGAATACAAGATGGATTTGGGAGCAGCCATAGGAACATGTTTCTATCTGGGAGACGCTAACAGTACCCCGTATGCCCACATGGGATTTATGGGTGGTGTTACTGCCAGACGTATTTTAAACCCTAGAATGGCTGTGAAGATGAATATAGCAATGGGCCACCTGAGCGGAAGAGTTGACGGCTTTATCCCTTTGGATCCATTAAGTGGAACAATAGAGGGCGGAATACCGGTAAAGATAGATTTCTCGCGCAACGTGCTGGATATAGGAGCTCAGTTTGAAATGAATTTCTGGGGTTTCGGTATGGGAGCGGGTTATAAGGATCTGAAACGAATTACGCCTTACGCATTGGCCGGCATTGGGATGACGGTAGGTATGGGAGGTGGAGCCAGTGCATGTGCTGCCTTGTGCTTGCCTGTGGGAGTGGGAGTAAAATACAAGCTGAAACCACGTTTGAACATTGGTTTTGAATGGACCATGCGCTTTACTACAAGCGACAGGCTGGATGCTACGCCAGAAGGAACAACTCAGTTGGCACATCCTTACGGAATAAAGAGTATCGGCCTGAAAAACAAGGACTGCTACAATTTTACGATGGTGTACTTGACGTATGAGTTCATGCCTAAGTTGAGGAAATGCAATAATTAAGAAGACAAAACAGAAGGCCACAGGTTAAAGTTGCGAATTGATAATTGAAAATATTTTAAGTTCGATGGAAAAAAAGATAGAACTCGACATGAGTAATATTCCTGAGTCAATAGCCATTATTATGGATGGTAATGGACGATGGGCAAAGGAGAAAGGATTGCCTCGCTCGGCAGGACATGTTGAGGGAGTGGAGACCGTTACCCGCATTACATCGGAATGTGCACGTCTGGGTGTTAAATACCTGACAATGTACACCTTCTCTACGGAAAACTGGAACAGGCCTGAACCAGAGGTTGAGGCACTGATGAACCTTATAGCCACAAAGTTGGAAGACGAGATATTTATGAAGAATAATGTACGTTTCCGATTGATAGGTGATATTACACGTCTGCCTCAGCATGCCAGAACTCGTCTGGAAGAGTGTATGGAGCATACGGCCAACAATACCCGAATGACTGCGGTTACAGCTCTAAATTATAGCAGTCGGTGGGAACTTACCAAGACCATGCAACAGGTGGCAATAGATGCTGCTGCAGGAATGGTCAAGGCGGAGGAGATAGATGAAAAGTATGTATCAGACCATCTGGAAACAAGCTTTATGCCTGATCCTGATTTGCTTATCCGGACGGGAGGCGAACTCAGAATCAGTAACTATCTTTTGTGGCAGTGTGCTTACAGCGAGTTTTATTTCTGTGACACCTACTGGCCAGATTTCAAGGAAGAGGATTTGCATAAAGCGATTGCTGAGTACCAAAGACGTCAACGCAGATTTGGTAAGACAGGCGAACAAGTGGAAGAGGAAAAGAAGTAAACAAAAGAGACAGACTTAAGGTAATAATTGTGAAAAGAATATACCTTGTTATATTATTATTGACTACACTGCTCCTGGATGTATTTGGTCAGGTTGGGCAGCGTGAGATAAATCCGACAATAGACTATAGTCGCACCCCGCGCACTTATTATATAGGAAATATTACTGTGGATGGCATCAAGAACTATGATGATTATCTGCTGATAGGATTGAGTGGTTTAACGGTCGGGCAGCCGATTACAATACCTGGCGAGGAGATCACGAAGGCGGTGAAGCGTTATTGGAGAAATGGATTGTTCAGCAATGTTTCCATCAGTGTGGACAGCCTGGTAAACGATTCGGTGTATTTGCATATACAACTGGCTCAAAGACCCAGAATATCTGAGATAAACTATAATGGTGTAAGAAAAAGTGAGCGTGACGACTTGCAGGAGAAGCTGGGACTGATAAAGGAAAACCAGTTGACCCCGAACATGTTAGACCGTGCGAAACTGTTGTGCAAGAGATACTTTGATGAGAAGGGTTTCAAGAATGCTGAGATCAGTATCATGCAGCGCGATGATGCCAGTCAGCCGGATAAGGTAATTTTGGATGTCAATGTAGACAAAAAAGATAAAGTTAAGGTTCATAAAATCTATATCTCAGGGAACAATAATCTGTCAACTTCCAAAATTAAAGGTAACCTGATAAAACCTGGTGTCCTGAAGAAAATTCATGAAAAGGGTTCTATGGCGGGCTGGTTCCGCAACAAGAAGTTTACAGAAGCCAAATATAAGGAGGCGAAAGAGAATCTGATGGAGAAATATGGGGAACTGGGTTATATGGACGCTATATTAGTTTCAGACAGCATAGTCCCCTTTGGCAATAATGTTGATATTTATCTGACGGTAGAAGAGGGACAGAAATATTATGTTAGAAACATAGAATGGGTGGGTAATACACTATATCCTACAGAGGGTCTTAGCGAAGAACTGCGAATGAAGAAGGGTGATGTGTATAATCAGAAACATCTGAATGACAGACTTGTTGCTGATAATGACGCCATTGGAAATTTATATTATAATAACGGTTACGTTTTCTACAAGTTGGATCCAGTTGTTGTTAATGTGGTTGAGGATTCCGTAGATTTGGAAATGCGAATCTATGAAGGTCCACAGGCTCACATCAGCCATGTCAGAATAACAGGAAACGACCGTGTTTACGAGAATGTAATACGCCGTGAATTGAAAAACAAGCCTGGCGACCTGTTCTCCAAGGATGCATTGATGCGTTCATACCGTGAGATTGCATCATTGGGCCATTTCGATGCCGAAAGCGTTAATCCTGATATTCAGCCTGATGCTACCAACGGAACGGTAGATATAAACTGGGGCCTAACTTCCAAGAGTAGTGACCAGATTGAATTTTCCTTGGGTTATGGCCAAACAGGAGTAGTAGGAAGAATAGGTTTGAAGTTTACCAATTTCTGCATGGCTAATTTGTTTAAGAAAAATGGTATAAGACGTGGCCTTTTACCTCAGGGTAACGGAGAGACATTCAGTATTAGCGGTCAGACTAACGGTAGATATTTCCAGAGTTACAGCGTTAGCTATATTAATCCTTGGTTCGGCGGCAAACGTCCTAATACATTAAGTATTGGAGCATCATTCAGCAAGCAGACAGACATCAGTGACAACTATTATAACTCAGCCTATTACAATAACTATTACAGCAGTTTCATGTATGGTTATGGTAATGGGTACGGCTATAATTATTACGAGAATTATTATGATCCGGATAAATCATTCATGACCTTCAGCCTGAGTGTGGGTTGGGGAAAGCGTTTGCGTTGGCCTGATGACTACTTCAATCTTACTGCCGAGCTTAGTTATATTCGCTACATGATGAAAGACTGGCAATACTTTATTATTAACAACGGAAATTGTAACAATATCAGTTTAGGTCTGACGCTTAGCAGAAGTAATACGGATAATCCAATATATCCCCGTAGCGGTTCTGAGTTACTGATGAGTGTGTCACTGACTCCTCCCTATAGCCTGTTTGATAAGAAAGACTATTCAAAACTTGGGAATGATATTTATAGTGAGACCTACCAGCAAGAGATGCAGGAGAAACATAAATGGGTAGAGTATCATAAGTGGAAATTCAAGAGCCGTACCTATACTGCTCTTTCTGGCGGCAACAAGTGTTTTGTCCTCTCTACCCGCGTAGAGTTCGGCTTGCTTGGCCATTATAATAAGAACAAACGCTCTCCGTTTGAGACCTTCTATGTGGGAGGTGATGGTATGAGCGGTTACAGTTATACTTATGCCACAGAAACTATTGGCTTGCGCGGATATGACAATGGTTCTCTTACACCGAATGGTTATGCCGGTTATGCCTACGACCGTTTTTCTTTAGAGCTACGTTATCCCTTTATATTGGGAGCTAGCACAAACATCTATGGTTTGGCCTTCTTAGAGGGTGGTAACGCATGGGACGAAGTGAAGAAGTTTAATCCCTTCGACATGAAGAAGTCTGCAGGTGTGGGCGTGCGTATCTTCTTGCCTATGGTGGGTATGTTGGGTATAGATTGGGCATACGGTTTTGACTCCGTTTTCGGAAGCAGGACATATAGTGGAAGTCACTTCCACTTCGTACTGGGACAAGAATTTTAATAATAATTTATCATAAGTTTACGCATATGAAAAAGCTATTTTTGATTATAGTGGTTATGGCAAGTGCTAATGCCATGGGCCAGAAGTTTGCCTTGATAGATATGGAATACATACTGAAGAATGTTCCTGCTTATGAACGTGCTAATGAGCAGTTAAATCAGGTAAGCAAAAAATGGCAAGCTGAGGTAGATGCTCTGACACAAGAGGCACAGACATTGTACAAAAACTATCAGTCAGAGGCTGTTTTCTTGAGCAATGAGCAGAAAACCCAACGTGAGGAGGCTATTGTGGCAAAGGAAAAGGAGGCCGCAGAACTTAAGAGAAAGTATTTTGGCCCTGAAGGTGAGCTTTATAAGAAACGTGAGAGCCTGATGGCGCCTATCCAGGATGAGATATACAATGCTGTGAAAGATATCTCTGACCTGAAAGGATACAGCCTGATCTTAGACCGTGCCAGTGATGCCGGTATTATATACGCAAACCCAAAGATAGACATCTCTAACGAGGTTCTTACCAAACTGGGATATAATTAAAAAGAATAATATTTTAACAAACAACAAATAGTAATAAAGATTATGAAAAGATTTGTGATTGCTATCTTGATGATAGCTCCCCTGAGTATGAATGCACAGAAGTTTGCTCATTTCAATAGTGCTGACATTATCTCCAATATGAAGGAGTATGTTACCGCCACAGAAGAAATACAGGCTATGGCTAAGCAGTATGAGGATGACATGAAACTGATGCAGGAAGAACTGCAGAAGAAGGGTGATGAGTACCAGAAGGAACAGGCAAACCTGTTGGAGAATGTCCGTCAGCGTCGTGAGCAGGAACTGCAGGATCTGTACCAGCGTTTGCAGCAGTCGTACCAAGATAACCAACAGGCTTTGGAAAAAGCTCGTATGGAGAAGATGGGTGCTATAAACGAGAAGGTTATGGCTGCCGTAAAGAAAATAGGTGAAGCTGGTGGTTATATATACGTTGTTGATCTTAACACTGGAGCAATTCCATTTGTTAACTCGCAACTGAGCACCGATGTCACTGATCTGATAAAGAAAGAGGTTGGCATTCAGTAGTTAATAATATAAGTAATTATGAAACGCCTATTTTTATTCCTCTTTGTCTTACTCCCGGTAATTGCTTCCGCACAGATTCAGTTTGGCTATTTAAGCTATCAGCAGGTGCTAAAGGAAATGCCGGAGTATGCTCAGGCTATGCAGGAGTTGCAAACTCTAAAGGGCAAGTATGACGAGGAAGCAGCAAGAGGAGAGGCTGAGTTCCAAAAGAAATTCGTGGATTTCTTGCAGGGACAAAAGGATTTTCCTCAGACTATTATGCAGAAGCGTCAGGCAGAACTTCAGACACTGATGGACAATGGCGTTGCCTTCCGTGTACAAGTGCAAGGCCTATTGGCTAAGGCGGAGAAGGACCTGATTGCTGAGGTTCAGAAGAAGTTGAACCGGGTGCTTCTGGAAGTTGGTGTAGAGTATGGATATGGATTTATCTTAAATACAGACGACAATGCTTGCCCGTATATCAATCCTGTGGTAGGTGTGGATGTAACAGAAATTGTTCGCCAGAAGCTTGGGGTAGTAAAGTCATCTATAGATGAACAAAGCGAATAAGTTTCCGCAACCCCCTGGTCCGATAGGTATCTTTGATTCGGGCTATGGAGGTTTAACAATACTGCGGCAGATACGTTCATTAATGCCCCAGTATGATTATTTGTATCTTGGTGACAATGCTCGTGCCCCATACGGCACACGTTCTTTTGATATTGTATACGAATTTACGTTGCAAGCGGTTAGGTATCTCTTTGAGCAGGGATGTCATTTAGTGATATTGGGGTGTAACACCGCTTCTGCTAAAGCCCTACGTAGCATACAGCAGAACGACCTTCCACAAATGGATCCGCAACGTCGCGTGTTAGGAGTGATTCGCCCTACAGTTGAGGTTGTGGGCAGCATTTCACAGACTCGCCATGTGGGTATTATGGCAACAATGGGTACCATACGCAGTGCAACTTACGAGTTGGAAATAGCGAAGTTGCATCCCGATATAAAGGTTACAGGTGAAGCTTGCCCGATGTGGGTTCCGTTGGTGGAGAATGATGAATACGACGGTTCCGGTGCAGACTACTTTGTTAAGAAAAATATAGATGACTTGCTCAGTCGGGATCCTCAGATTGACAGTGTTATCCTGGGCTGTACCCATTATCCGCTGTTGTTGAATAAGATTCGCAAATACATGCCTTCAGGTGTGCACGTTATTGAGCAGGGTTTTTATGTGGCAGACAGTTTGCGCGACTACCTGAATCGACACCCGGAAATGGCTAAGAGGGTCACTTGTGGTGGTACTACATGTTTTTTGACCACAGAACGGGCCGAGGAGTTTCAGAGTAAGGCAGCTGCTTTTATGAATGAATCACTCACGGCAAAAAGAGTGTATTTAGATTGAAAATGGGAAAAGCAAAAGATATTATTAACCATACTGAGACGCGGCAGTTTATACGTTTCTGCATCGTGGGTGGCACGTGTGCCATTATTGATGCTATAGTCTTCTATATTGTACGTCTTTTTGCTCCTTATCAGGTAGCCCTTGTTTCTGGTTACCTTATCTCACTTTGTGCCAATTATTTTCTTACCATTTATTGGACGTTTAAGACTTCCCCAACTACGCACAACTTTTTTGGAATTATAGGTGCCCACATGTTTAATCTCTTTGTGGTACGCATGGGATTGATGTGGTTGTTTGTAGAAGTCTTTAAGTGGGATGATTCCATAGCTTATATACCTATGGCCATTATCAGCGCTGTTACAAACTTTCTGGTAATACGCGCTGTGGTAAAATTCTCCAAGAAAAGGTCAAACGGTTAGTTTGGACCTTTTTTGGTATTTTCTTCTTGCGTCATTCTCTCGTATATCAGCATGCGTTGGTTTACGGTAATAGGATCCATAAAGTATTTAAGCAACACACGAGGGTAGGTGAGATTCCACAGAAACTTGTGTGGCGTAGTTATTAAACGGTAACGGAACAGTTCCTCCTTATCATATATGCAACGGTAGTTGCTTGGAATAGGAGCATCATAGTACTCGTGGCAAGTTATGATAGCGCCAATTTCACGTACCAGGTAGCGAACTTTACCAGAGGCAACCCAGTCTGCCTGTTCCTGACGGATGTCAGGATCTAGAATACTCGACATAAAGAAATTCTTATTAGGAGGCAAGTGGCGTGTATGTTGGTAAATGCCTGTGTCATAAGAACTGAAAGTAAGCACCTCGCTATCCTCACTTTCGTTGGCATTTATTATTTCTGCCATTTCAAGAACGCTCTGTGGGAAGGTCCCGTTCAAAAGTGTAACAATATTCCAGTTGGTAGCTGCAGATGCTATGCCTATGAGACATATCACCATATATGTTCGTATTGATGGTGTGTGGTTCCGGAAGAAATAGATAACAAGCGGTGAGAAAACGTACATCAACAGGAAGTAGTAGAATTGGACAGTCATTGTGGCAAAAGAGAACAGGAGGACACTGTATGTGCCAAATATCAGTAATTTCACTTCCCAACGTGCTTTGGCAAGGAAAATAGGAAGCGAAAACACCGCCCAGATAGCAAGTTTCATGAGTGGGAACCACCAAAAGTCGGGCTCGCCATTAGTGGCTGTCCCATGGTATTGGAAAATGTTTACAACAAAATATGCATCAATGAGTGCGCTGACTGTCCCATGAGCTGTGAAATATGCCAAAACAGGAACTGTTGCTAACACAAAACCAAGGGTTACATATTGAACAGTGTGTCGAAGTTCCTTTAACTGAAGATGTTTCCATGCAATATAGGTAAGCGACATGATGCCTCCAATGTAGAAGAACAGGATATTGAACTTTGTCCAGAAAATAAGACCTAATCCCACACCCATGATAAGTGATTGCCACCAGAGCGGAGCTTGGCGGTTTCTGGCAAATCGGAGCATAAAGTACAGACAGTGGGCCAAAATGGGCAATGAGAATTCTTCAACACTGTCTCCAAAATAAAACAGGTCGGAAGACAGGGTAAGCCACCCCAAGAGCAATGTAAGTGGAAAGGCCACTTTTGAGGAGGTGAAAAGACGTATGGTATGCAGCGAATACCACATAAAGATAAAGCTGCAGAAGATTTCTACTAGATATATTCCTACAAAGCTGCCGCGTGACAATATGGCTGCCATTTCGTGCATGAGATATAGAACGGGGCCTTTATGGTCAAATATGTCGACATAGAGTACTCTTCCACTATGCATGGCGTTGCCTATGGTCATATAGACGTTGGCATCATCCCATGGATTCAGTGGATATAGAAAAGAGCATGTACTGAACAATGTGGTAATAAGTACTGCGAAGAGAAAAAGAAATAGAGGCTCCCGATAATTCGCTGGCTTCATAATACACATCATAATTGTTTCGCCGACAAAAGTACATCATTATTCTGATTCAACCGTTTTTTCTGTTAAAAAAAAACAACAAGTCCAGAAGTTTTGCGGTTCGTCTTTGTCATTTTTGAAAAAAAAGATACCTTTGTAGGTGAGAATGAAGAGGTCGGTAAAACAGGCCCGATAGAACGATAAGGAACAGATATGCGAATTTTATCCATTTTTGTGTTGTTGTCATGCCTTATATCTTGTACGTCAGGAGATAAGAAGGTCAGAATTGTGCCCTCAAAAGGATTGCCGAGCGAGCTTCTTTTGGTGGTGGACGACAAAGTGTGGAACAGTGATGTTGCAGATTCGCTTAAAGCTATAACACAGGGCTCTGTTCCCGGACTTATGCAGGATGAACCTTTTTTCAAGACGGTTAGGATTTCTTCGCGTCATTATAGTCAGACATATACTACATTTCATAGTAAACTGTTTGTGCATCTGGATACTGATTTGAAGTGCGCAATTGTGGGTGTTGCAAGAGATGTAGTGGCAAAACCTCAAATAGAAGTAACAGTGGCAGCTCCTAATATGGATTCACTTCGCAAATTCCTTTCGGAGAAAGCTATGTATATCCGTGGGCTTATAGAAGATGCACAAATTGAAATGCGTGCAGCTGAATTGCGCAAGCATTATAATAGTGACTTGACTCAGAAGATTGCCTCTATAGTTGGGTATGGTCTGAAGGTCCCAAAACAGATTAGATCGAGTAAGAAAGGAAAGGACTTTGTTTGGGTCGGAACAAATCTCAACGAAAAGGATCTTAACATCGTGTTATATACATTGCCATGGGACGGACGGGATTTTACTGATGAAGAGAATTTTGTGATATGTCGTGATTCTGTGATGCACGATAATATCCCTGGAAGCCAACCAGACCAATGGATGCAGACAACAAAGATTGACGGATCTCCTATACTGTTCTCTCGTTTGCGTAACATAGAAGGCCAAAAAGTTTTCGAAGTGCGTGGATTGTGGGAAATGAGGAATGGTGCTCTTGGTGGGCCTTTTATTTCGTTATCTAGGGTAGATTCCTTGAGCAATAAGCTCATTGTGGCTGAAGGATTTGTTTATTCTCCATCAACGGATAAACGCGACCTGTTACGCACGGTGGAAGCTTCTTTATGGACATTATATAAAGCTAATAAACAGAAATGAGATTAATATATATCATATTTTTATGTTGGATCAGTGCAGGAGTGCTACATGCTCAACCCCGTTTTGTTCCCGATATGGAAATAAGAAAATTGGGCGAGGTGGAATTCCAACAACCCAAAAGAGTTGTTTTTGGTTTTATCAATAAAGGTAACCAACCGCTGAGGATTACTTCTGCTAAGGCTTCTTGTGGCTGTATGGATGTTTCTTATCCCAAAGAATCCATCCCTGCAGGTGAGAAGAGTGAGATTACCGTAGTTTATGATGCAGCCACATTAGGCACTTTCTATAAGGAAGTGGAGGTAATTACGAATGCATCCGAAACTCCTGTTTATTTGGGAATGCAAGGGACTGTTGTTGTGGAAGTAGCAGATGTTGACGAAGATTACCCGATAGATTTGGGGAATGTTCAGATTCAGACCAACTATCTGGAGTTTGACGATGTTAATAAAGGCGAGCACCCTATTGTGGAATTGTCTCTAATCAACAAAGAACATACCGCTTTCCGGCCAGAGCTTATGCACATGCCAGCATATCTGTCAGCTCAGTATATCCCGGATAATGTTCCTGCGGGTAAAAAAGGTATCATACGAATTACGTTAGACAGCGACAAATTACAACAATTGGGCTTAAATTGTACATCCGTATACCTTTCCCGCTATATGGGTGATAAAATCAGTGAAGACAATGAAATTCAGATTTCAGCTATCCTTCTTCCGGATTTCTCTAAAATGACAGAGGAGGAGAAAGAACATGCACCTGAATTGTATTTGGCTGAATCTTCAGTAGACTTTGGTTCCCTAAAAGAAAAGTCAAAAGCTACTCATACCATTGTTGTTTCTAATAAAGGTAAGAGCAATTTGCTATTTGAACAGGTACAGGTCTTTAACAAGGCTGTTTCCGTAAGTTTAGGCAATAGGGAGCTGAAACCAGGTGCAAGTACGAAACTGAAGATAAGTGTAACTCCTAAATATCTAAAACGCGAGAAAGGCCGCCCCCGCGTTCTTCTGATTACCAATGATCCCTCACAACCAAAGACAGTTATTAACATTGATGTAAAACAATAAAAAGATATGGAGCATCCCGAGAACAGTGCAGAATTTGAAGGTTTAACAGTAAACAGCGGAGTTGGACCTGTTTCTATAGTTAATCCTTATCTGAAGCATGGACGTTTTGCCCGACACCACCTTACCGCAGGAGATTATGTAGAAGGAATTTTACGTGGTAATGTGTCCATATTGGGACAGGCTGTGACGTTGGTTGAAAGCACAAATCCTTCTCATCAGACCATTGCCCAAGAGGTGATAGAAAAATGTTTGCCTTATTCTGGGAATAGTGTCAGGGTAGGGATTAGTGGAGTTCCTGGAGCAGGAAAAAGTACCAGTATTGACGAATTTGGAATACACGTATTGAAGGAGTATGGCGGCAGACTGGCTGTGCTAGCAATCGACCCCAGTAGTGAACGCTCGAAAGGCAGTATTTTGGGCGATAAAACCAGAATGGAAAAACTATCTGTTCATCCGGATTCTTTTATTCGTCCTAGCCCCTCTGCTGGTAGTTTGGGAGGTGTGGCCAGAAAGACACGCGAAACAATCATCCTTTGTGAGGCCGCAGGTTTTGATAAGATCTTTGTTGAGACAGTAGGAGTAGGTCAGAGTGAAACTGCATGCCATTCAATGGTAGATTTTTTCCTCCTTATCCAACTGGCCGGAACAGGTGATGAATTACAGGGAATCAAACGCGGAATTATGGAAATGGCAGACGGTATTGTTATTAACAAATGCGACGGAAACAATGTAGATAAATGTCAATTGGCCGCCACGCATTTCCGAAACGCCCTGCAACTGTTTCCCATGCCTGAAAGCGGATGGCAACCTAAAGTCCTTACGTATAGCGGGTTCTATGCTTTGGGAATTAAGGAAATCTGGGATATGATATATGAGTATGTAGATTTTGTTAAGAAAAACGGGTATTTTGAATATCGTCGTGCAGAACAGGCAAAGTATTGGATGTATGAAAGTATAAATGAGCACTTGCGTAACAACTTCTATCAGAATCCTACAATAGCTGATTTGCTGCAAGCGGCAGAAAAGAGTGTGCTGGAAGGCCAGCGCTCGTCATTTGTTGCAGCAAAGCAACTCCTCGATTCTTATTTTGCACTCCTCCATTAGCCATTTAGGAGTGCTTGTGGCTCCACATATACCAATGGAATTGCAATTTTGCAGCCAACGAAGGTCAATTTCGTTGGCTGTATCTATCATATATGATTGCGGATTAGCGTCTTTGCATTCCTTGAACAGCACTCTCCCGTTACTACTTTTTTTGCCACATACAAACAGAATGACATCATGCTTGTTGGCAAATTCCCTGATGTTGGGCATCCTGTTAGCTACCTGTCGGCAAATTGTATCGTAGAATGTAAATGTGGCATCATTCCCTATGTGTTTTTTTATGTATTCAACAATGCGCCTGAATTCATCAAGGGGCTTAGTGGTTTGTGAGTATAGGCAGATATCTTTATGATAATCCAGTTTGTGAAGGTCATCTATTGACTCAATGACAATGGCAGTACCTTCTGTCTGGCCTACCAGTCCAAGAACTTCTGCATGGCCGTTTTTCCCAAAGATTACAATCTGTTTTTTATGCTCAGTGTCGGCATCATATTCTTTTTTAATGCGTTCCTGCAGATGTAGTACAACAGGACATGTGGCATCAATAATTTCAATTTCATTTGTCCTCGCCAGGAAGTATGTCGATGGTGGTTCCCCATGTGCCCTCAGCAAAACTTTTGATTTATGAATGGCTTCCAGTTCTTCATGATTGATAGTGGTGAGGCCTAAGCGTTGCAGGCGGTCGCATTCTTTTCCGTTATGGACAATGTCACCCAAACAGAACAAATGTCCGTCCTTGTTAAGTTCTTCCTCAGCTTTTCCTATGGCACGGGTTACACCAAAACAGAAGCCCGATCCTTGGTCAATCTCTATATTCATCCAGCTATTACACGTTGGAATTGTTCCAAAAGCCATGCCTTTTGTTCAGGAATGGTCATGTGGCTGTTATCTAAAACGATGGCATCATCTGCTTTCCTGAGTGGGCTGACGGCACGAGTACTGTCTATCCTGTCACGTTCGCGTATATTGGCAAGGATATCTTCTATATCGCATTTCTCACCCTTGGCAATGAGTTCGTCATATCTTCTTTGGGCACGAATCTCATCGCTGGCAGTAACAAATATCTTAAGCTCTGCATTGGGGAATACAACGGTGCCAATGTCTCTTCCGTCCATAATGACACCTTTTGCCTCGCCCATTAATCTTTGAAGGTCAACCATTGCTTCCCTTACAAAGCCTAAAGCTGCAACATAACTTACTTTGCTTGATACTTCCAGGGTGCGGATTTTGTCTTCAACGCATATCCCATTTAGATATGTATCAGGCTTTCCGGTTGATGGATTCAGCTGGAAGGTAATGGAGATGTCGTTCATGTGCTTTCTTAACTCATCAGTGTTGATTTTCTCATCCTTGATAAGCCCGTTTTGAAGGCAGAAAAGCGTTACAGCCCTGTACATGGCACCAGTGTCTATGTAAACATATCCAATTTCTCGAGCTAAATCTTTTGCCATTGTGCTTTTACCACATGAGGAATGTCCGTCGATGGCGATGGTAATCTTATTCATATCTAATATGTGAGTTATTCTTTAGATGATTTCTGAAAGCTATATGCAAGGTTGAATGAAAGTGTGGGTGCCCCGATGTGATATTTAGCATAGGCAATTCCTATCTTCAGTTTCTTCAGGTTGGCACCTGCTCCGAATGAGAGACCAGCAGCATGCGAACTTCCTGCGGCATTCATTTCAAATGCGCGACGGAAGTTAAAGCCGGCACATATATATATAATAGGAATAGGGTAGGCGTCCACACCGATTTCAAAATGGTTGGTGAAGATTCTTCCTCCGCTTACTTCTCCGTTAGAAGAGAAGTAATCACTCTGGCTCCAATGGGTAAGATCTACCATTGTCAAGGAGATGTCTATGGGAGCGTGTCCAAGTCCTTTGGTAAAACCTATTCGCATATCAAAGGGGAGGCGTTCTCCAAAATCGCCGAACCTCTTTACTTGGCCGCCAATATTTCTGGCAACAACAGACAGGGAGAGGCTCTTCTCTTCCCAGTAATAGTTTAAACCCAAATCAACAGCCAGGGCGCAAGAAGAGAATTCTCCGTAATGTGAGTATATAATCTTTCCTGTGGCTCCTCCTGATAGCCTGTCGGTAAGCATGTAACTGTATTGGCCGCCTATGCAGAAATCCAGGGGCTTCATTTCTCCTAATACTTCTCCAGCTAAATTCGTCTCTTTCATGGAACCGTAGCCGACAAACTGGGCATAAACGCCCCATGTTCCTCTACTGCCTGCAGTTTGAGCGTAAGCGGCGCCACCTGCCTTGCATCCTTGCATGTAAGACATAAAATTGGCTCCAATGCTCTTGTCGCTAATATTTGAAAGTAATGCTGGATTTGTAGTCGCTGTTTGGATTTCATCCTGTACCAATGATATGTTCTTGCCTCCCAAACCTACTAAATGCGAAGAGTTGGGGAGACTCAGAAAATTGAAAATGCTGGTACTTTCTTGGCAGAATGATTCAGTTTGCACTAATAATAATGCCAAAATAAGTGGAAGTATATGCTTCTTTGTCATCGTTTTTGATAATTTGCGTCCAAAGTTAGTGCATTTTCTGTCAATATTGTCCAATAATCGTACAAAATTTAAACTGAATCCAAAAAAATATACAGGATAGATACTCGGAATAAAAAAAATGTGCTAAATTTGCCCCAAATAGATATCTTTTGCGAATAAAAAAAACGAAAAATAAATATTATGGATGCTAACAAAACTCTAAACGAAGAACTGCAAGGTCAGAAATCCACCAATATGCTTATTGGATATGTTCTGTCTTTGGCTCTTATGTTCGTTGCCTTTGAATATACCCAGCGTGAAGTCAAGGTGGTTGAAGAAGGCAAAATTTATGATTTCAAAATGGAGGAGGATATGATTCCTATTACTCATCAGGAAGAAATGATGGCACCGCCCCCAGCAGCAGCTCCAACAGTGATGGAGGTTATCAACGAGGTTGAAGACGATACCGAATTGCCTGAGGAGGAGATTCAGACTACTGAGGAGGTTAACCAGGCTATCACTACTGTAGTGGGTACAGGTGCTCCCACGGCGGTTGTCTCTGGTCCTTCAGGTCCTGTAGTGGAGAATGACGATGATGACCGAATCTTTGAAACTGTTGAGGAGAATGCTCAGTTCCCCGGTGGAGATGAAGCTTGTATGAAGTGGTTGCAGGAGCATATTAAGTATCCGCAAATATGTATTGAACAAAGTGTACAGGGACGTGTACAGGTTAGCTTCGTCGTAAATCGTGACGGAAGTATTGTAGACGTTAAGGTTTTGCGTTCTCCCGATCCAAACTTGTCAAAGGAAGCTGAACGCGTGGTTAAGATGATGCCTAAGTGGAAGCCTGCAAAGCAGAATAACAAGACGGTTCGTTCACGCTTCAATCTGCCTGTTAATTTCCGTTTGAGCTAATTTGATTCTTAAATATATCTAAGGCTGCTCTCCTTGTGGTGAGCAGCCTTGTTTTTCCAGTTTAATTGTAACATTATATTATAATGTATAGCAGTAGTGAACTTATGCAGATGGTGAATAATGCCATCGAATCTTTGCCATACAACAGGAAGCCTCAGTCTTTATATGCTCCCATACAGTATGTGTTGTCTTTGGGTGGAAAACGCTTGCGCCCCGTTTTAATGCTGATGGCATATAATATGTATAAAGAGGATGTGGAGCATATCCTGATGCCAGCTATTGCCATTGAGACGTATCATAATTTTACACTCCTTCATGACGACCTTATGGATCGTGCCGAGGTTCGACGTGGAAATCCTTGTGTGCACGTCAAATGGGATGATAATACAGCTATTTTGAGTGGCGACAACATGCTGGTATTGGCTTTCTCCCGTATGATTCAATGCAATGATAAGTGTTTACCTTCCGTGCTGCGTTTGTTTACAGAAACTGCTCTCGAGATTGACGAGGGCCAGCAGTATGATGTTGATTTTGAAACTCGATCCGATGTTACAGAGGAAGAGTATATAGAGATGATACGCCTGAAAACCTCTGTTCTTTTAGCATGTGCACTTAAAATTGGAGCTATTTTAGGTGGAGCTTCAGAACAAGATGCAGATACGCTATATGAATTTGGCGAGAAGTTGGGACTTGCATTCCAGCTTCAGGATGATTATCTGGATGTTTATGGCGACTTCAAAACATTCGGGAAACAGATAGGTGGCGATATCATGTGTAACAAGAAAACCTACATGCTTATCAATGCCCAGTTATTAGCAAACGAGGAACAGGCTTGTGAACTTAATGCGTGGGTGAATATGGAGAATCCTTCGCGAGAGGAAAAAGTGGCAGCTGTTACACGGATATATGACGAGATAGGTGTACCTGAATTGGTTCGTAATAAGATAAGCCAATATTATCAGGAAGCGTCCCAGGCATTGTCACGTATTTCTTTGCCTCAGGAGCGAACAGAAATACTATGGAGTTTCGCCCAGTCCATGCTTAATCGTAGGTCATGATAGATACCCATAGCCATATTTACGGACCAGAGTATGACGAGGACCGGGAGCTTGTTGTCCAAAGGGCTCAACAAGTTGGAGTGGGGCGTATCTTCCTGCCCAATATTAATGAGGCATCCATAGAACCTATGCTTTCACTTTGCCATTCTTTTCCTGACTATTGTTTTCCCATGATAGGTTTGCATCCCGAGGATGTAACCGATGATTATCAGCAGGTTTTAAATAGAATGGAGAACTTGTTAAACGACCCCTCTCATCCTTTTATTGCAATAGGTGAGGTCGGACTTGATTTTTACTGGGATGCAAGCCATTCCCGGGAACAAATAGAAGCCTTTACCCGTCAGATAGAATGGGCTGTTCGTTACAAACTTCCCTTAATGATTCATTCTCGATCCGCACATGATCAGTTGGTTCAGGCTATCCGCCCGTTTGCATCAGAGGGGTTGACGGGTGTTTTTCATTGCTTCAGCGGTTCGCTTGATGAGGCTTTTGAACTGCTCTCTTATGAGGGTTTCATGCTTGGAATCGGAGGTGTTTCCACGTTCAAGAAATCTATACTACCTGAAGTCCTGCAAGCAGTTCCTCTTCAGCGTATAGTGTTAGAGACAGACTCCCCTTATCTGGCTCCTGTTCCATATCGTGGCAAACGAAATGAACCGGCCTATGTGTTGGAAGTGATGCATAAAGTGGCAGATATATATAATGTGACGCCCGAAGAAGTGGAAAAAGTCACCAATGACAATGTAAAACATGTTTTTTGCATGTAAAATTGTATTTATATGTGCAAATATTTGCAAAAAAACACTTTACCCGAAAGTTTTTTGTAATAACATGTGGAAATGTTCAAAAAAAAAGATATTTTTGTAACCGAAAACGTATATAATGACGCAATAAATGTGCGTTAGTGCCTAAGGAGAGATGCTCGAGTGGCTGAAGAGGCACGCCTGGAAAGCGTGTATACGTCAAAAGCGTATCCGGGGTTCGAATCCCCGTCTCTCCGCAGGAGATTAAACGGGGTTCAAAGCCGGAAAGGCAGAAAGCCTTTGCGAATCCCCGTCTCTCCGCTTTCATCTAAAAGGACTAAGTGAAAATATCATAAACAAAAAAGTAATAACATTAATCAATTTAAACGAACACAAAATGAAAAAGTTATTTGCAATTGTTGCGATTGTAGCAGCATTTACTTTTGGAGTTACATCAGCTGTAATGGCTCAGGAAGACGTTGCTACTGAACAGGTAGATACCGCTGCTGTAGATACCGCTGCTGTAGAAG
>JAEEGL012489552.1_pt1 | contig 23184 bp, 16 predicted proteins | sample 9134231 | NCBI WGS metagenome assembly JAEEGL01 (sample SAMN16246548, study PRJNA631951) | gut metagenome | biome: gut microbiome; feature: rumen; material: fiber-attached | host: Bos | place: Iran: Karaj | collected 2018-10
GCCTCAAACCACTATCTGTACACGCCAAGGACGCTTGTCGAAAATCTCCTTTACTTAAAGAAAGCGTTCAAATAAAACGCGATATCAAGATCTCAAATATAAAAAGTTTCGAAAGGATGGCATTGACAATGAAACGAACTAAATTTACGGCAAAACTGATCGCAATGGTAATGGCGGCGTTGATCGCTGCGCTTTCAATGTTTATGGCAGGCTGCAGCCCGTACTCCTCTCACTATTCAGCAATAGGATTTGTCCATTCGAACGATTCACACTCCGCAAGAATGTCATTTTACAGATTTAAAGGGTCAATATCTTTCCAAATGAAATGTACTACGGACAGCAAGCTGATCTATTCCGCGAGCCTGGAATCGGGCGACATAACCGTCTATTATGATGAGGGCAACGGAAAAGAAGTGCTGTTGACCGTCGGATCCGGTGACGCGATGGACGGAGTCGTACCTTTGAAGAGTTCAGGGAAGGTTTACGTCATTGTCGAATCCGAAGGCAACTGTGAGAACGGCTCGTTCCGCTTCGAGATAGGTTAAGTAGATTCTTATTGTTCGCGAAAAGCCGATACTTGCTTGCTACCTCACCGCTGATGTGGTATAATAAAAAGCGTGCAAATTACCACCGAGGGGAGAAAAAATGGTCAGAAGACTGCTCCGGTTCATCATAATATATGCTGTCATTGCCGTCGCCGCATCGGCAGTGTTTATTGGCGTCCAGAAAGTCATGGCCAGAACGTATTCTCCCGTAGCATCCGACGTTTTTAAGGACGGAGAGGAACCGGTAAGGATCGAATCATTGAACGGCGGATTTCTTGCTGTTCTGGGGCGTTACACGCAGGGCGCGAATGCAGGAATGCTTTTCTGCAAAATATACAACAGGAACGGGACGCCGGTCGCCCGGCACGATTTTTATCTCTCCGACACAGTGATCGAAGTAACAGAACTGATCGCCGCCGGGGAAGGGCTTAAGATCGTTTGCCTGTGTAAGCCCTGGGATAATTCTCTTCCGGGCTACGGCGCGATCTTCGGCATCGGGGAACACTGGAGAGCCGATGAGACTGTATTCTTCAGGCCTGAACAGGGTTCGGCCGGATTTGAAAATTTTGTATGCGCCGATAATACCGGCACATATTTCGCAGGAATATCAGGAAGAAACGTGACAATGTTCGGCAGCGCGGGTAATAAGCTCTGCACAGCGTCACCCGATTTCTTCTCAAAAATAACAGACGTTGCCGCCGCGGGTAATCAATTCCTGCTGGTAGGTACCGACGCCGAGAGCAGCCTCGGTACACACTTCCGGTACGGATTATGTGCGCTTTACGGCATTGACGGCGCGAATTCGGTATTCAAATGGCAGAAGACCGTGATGGAAGAAGAAGGCTGGTGCTCGGCGGTGCTGCATGCCGAAACCGTTGACGACGGCTTCACCGTAAGAGGGCGTATGCTGAACGTCGGGGGAAGCACCTGGCAGAGCCTTAACAGAATCGACAGCTTCAAGGCAGACGACGACCCCGGGCGGTTCCATATAGGCAGGGATGCGGAAAAAGAAGGCGCGACGTCGCTGTTTATGCTGAACGTCGCCCTCGACGGAACGATCAGCGGAAGTGCGCTTTACTACACAGATGCGAACGAATACGTTCCCGCGATGGCACAGTATGATTCCGGCAGCGCGTTTAATCCTTTCGTGCTGTGCGTACGCTCCGCCGACGCCGAGCACAGCAGGGAATACAGTGTGAATATAATGAGAATGAACCGCGAACTGCAGCTGAATGACACGTTCGTATTTCCCGTGAGCGGAGATACCGTCTTCATGTTCTCGCAGGACATCACAGGCGCCGGCTTATACATCTGCGCATATATGGAAGGCAGCGGTACTTACCGGATACTGCATTTTACTTCGATGGATGACGCGGTGAACCATATGCAGACTTTACTCAGGCTGAAGCCTGTACGTGACTATTACTTTACTCTGACAGAAAAAGCGCCGCTGCTTATAGCACTGGCATTCGCGGTGATGCTGACCGTTTCGGGAGCAGGCAGAGTCAGAAGAAAGCGCGCTAAAAAATGAAAAGAGCACTGGGTGTCATTAAAATAATAGTCATCGTCGCTGCGGCGCTGCTCCTGCTTCATCTTCTGATACGCTGGAAACCGCTTGATGATTTCCTTACGTCTAAAATAGGAGGGCCTTCCGTTCGCGATACGGTCTCAGATACGCTCATAAGGATCGAAAATGTTCACGGACTGCTGCCGGAAAGCCAGAAGCCTTTCGTTTATGAGGAAGGCGGCAGGCTATACGTGATCTATAAAGGCGAAAGCATCGATATTACTCCGGAAGGCGTGTCTTCTGTCTTTTACGGAAAAGAAAGCGGAATTAACGAGAAGCTGAGGTACAGAGATCACGCTTGCTTCGACGAAGCCGGCGGAAGGCTGCTGTTCGTTGTCGACGTACAGAACGTGCCCGAACTGTTCCTGGCCGAACTGGAAAATGCGGAAGCGCGCGAAGAAGTGGAAACGGACTCCGGCGCTGAACAGGATCCGGAAGAAATATCCATTGCCCCTGTACCTGCCTCATCTGCCGCAAAATTAGTTGCAAATAACGTTAACAGTTTCTTCTTCCTCGGCGGAGAGCCCGTTTACGCGGAAGGGTACGGCAAATTCAATTCTCTTAATATTTACCGCGGCGGAGAAAGCGTGAAGCTTATGGAAAACGCCGTGTACGTACCGGTCCCGGAGCTGGACGGCCTGCTTTACGTAACGGCTGAGGGCAGTCTCGGCTTTTTCAGCAGAAGCGGGATGCAAACGTACGCCCTGTCTGAAAACGTGTCGGAGGTCAAAGATTATTGTGCTTTCGGAGACGGAAAACTGCTCGTATTTTCAGTCGCGGAGAATAATTATCAGTCGATCGTTTTCGATTCTCAGTCCGGAAGAGCTATAAAGTCGGTGGTCGATCACGTGCCGGATAAATGCTGCTCCGGCGGGTCCGAAGCGCTGACATTCGACCTGTCTTCAGGCAGGATCGAGCTGATAGACGCCGGAGGCGAAAAGACAGATATATTTGCTTCTTCGGGACGCATCTATAACATGTTTTACGCAAAACCTCTGGAAGGCGAAGGCACGGAAAACGGTTTCGAAGTTATATTCGCAACCAAAAAAGGCATTTTTAAAGGTGTCTGCGGTCCGTCAGGGGAAAACGTTTCCCGCCTTTGCGCGTTTAAAGGCGCGCTCTCCCGCTATGCGTCAAATCCGTGGCTGATTTCGTACCATCTGAACGCGGGCGGAGATTTTAACGAGGGCTTTTATATCTCGGCACTCTCGGATCAGAGTCATATATATAACAGCAGAAATCCCATGAGCTGGCTCAACCGTTTCAGCAGCTACGTTTACCGGCTGATGTACGTCTCCGGCGGAAAAGTTTCCGCGTGCGGCGTGCCTCTGAGCCGTTCAACGGACCTTCCTGAGACGATATCCGGCACCGCGGTACTCTACACTGCGCGTTTTGCCGGAGGTGACGTTAAGTCTTTATCTGTGCTGGATAAAGGGGATGCCGTCTGCAAAGACGTTCTTAAATCTGACGGAATGGCGAAAGGCAGTTCTGATATACGCAAAGAGATCGCGGAAGGAAAGGTATTTATTACCGCCTTAAGAAATCCGGGACATGCGGATGAATACGTTGACTACTGTATGCTGGAAGACGATCTCGGCGCTGTAAAAGCGACCGACGGGCATTACGCCGTATCTTTCGGTACTGTAGTCAGCATTTCTTGATAACAGAAGGTGTTTTTATGGTTGAAGGCAACGTAAAAGGCTCCGGTGTCAATACGGGAAGAAATAAACTGATCATAAACGCGCTGCTTATTGCGGCGATACTTGCGGCAGTCATCGCGCTTGCGCTGTGTTCGGCATGCGGCGTCAATGAAGAAAATATTGATGGCCCGTCGTACGAGCCTCTGATCGTAATAACTCCCGCAGGCAGCGTCGAACCTACCGAATACGTAAGACCGACGCAGGTAATGGGGACCTGGCCTCCTACGGCCACAACGGAACCGGATCCTACGGAAGATCCGGATGCCACGCAGACTCCCGAAATCACAGCGGAGAAAACTGAAAAGCCCACGGAAAAACCCACTGATAAACCGACCGAAAAGCCTACGGAAAAGCCCACTGAAAAACCTACTGAAAAACCTACTGAAAAACCGACCGAAAATCCTACGGAAAAACCGACAGAGAAACCCTCGGAATGGGATCCGTCGATCTATTACCAGGAGGAAGACGACCTCCCGTACGCCAGATATTATATAGAGGTCAACGTCACCGCACAGCTTGTCCGCATCTACTCCCTGAACGGCGACGGCGAGAAGGATAAGCTCGTAAAGACGATGATCTGCTCTTCCGGGCGCGACGGAAAAACCCCTCTGCGCACGTGGATCGTGCTTGACAACGCCACTCAGGAAGACGAGATCAGAGATACCGGTTTCCTCTCCCATTACGATTTTGAATGGGTAAAAGGCTGTGCCGTCCAGTACATCACGCGTATGTGGAAAGCCGAATGGGACGACGAAGGAAAGCTTAAAGTAACGACATCTTCGTACCTGTTCCACTCCACGCCGTTCGATTCAAAGGATAAGAACACGTTAAGAGCTGCGGACTGGAACCTTCTCGGCCAGCCTGTCTCAGACGGCTGCATAAGGCTTTGCGTGAGAGACGCACACTGGATCTATTCGAGAGTCGCGCCGTATTCGATAGTCAGAACGGTAGAAGGCGAAGCAGATCCAGAAATCTGGAAAGCGCTTAAACTCCCGGATATTCCGGAATACGTAAAAAAAGATCCAACCGACGTTTATTGACAGCAAAAAACAGGAGGCTAATATGGATAATATTGACAACACCAACCGGTACAGTGCAAAAGCGGGTACTGTTAAAGCCTGCGACGATCTTGGAAGAGTATTGCCGACGTCCGCAGAGGCCGGCCTGAGGCGCGATAGACGCACTGTCGGTCTGTTTTATTTCCTTTGGTGCGGAGAGCACGGGCAGGGTGATATGAGGCCGCTCGATATCGAAAAACTGCTCGAGGCGGACCCGAAGGCCGGGTACAGACCGGACGATCCGGAGTGGGGAAAGTATTCCGTTATGCACCACTGGGGCGAGCCGCTTTTCGGGTATTATTATACGAAAGATGAGTGGGTAATGCGCAGGCACGTCGAGATGCTTACGTATGCGGACATAGATTTCCTCGTATTCGACACGACGAACGCAGTAATTTACGAAGAAAGCGCAAAAATGATGCTCAGATTACTGTCCGAGTACCGCGCTATGGGGTTCAACACTCCGAAAGTGATGTTCTATACCAACACTGAGTCCGGAAAGACCGCTCAGAAGATATACGACAGCATCTATAAGCCGGGTTATATGCCCGATTCATGGTTCTGCGTAGACGGGAAGCCTCTGATCATTGCAAAAGAAGAGGAGTGCTCGCAGGAAGTGCGCGATTTCTTTACGATAAAGATGTCGCAGTGGCCGAACGAACCTACGAAGCAGGGCGGCTGGCCGTGGATGGATTTCGAGCGCCCGCAGCGTGTGTTCGAGAACCTGAAAGGCGAGGAGGAGATCATCAACGTATCCGTCGCCCAGCACCCTCAGATAAGATTCGGCGATTCGGCAATGTACGGCGAGACGACCAACCGCGGCAGATCTTTCCACAACGGTGCGGAGGATAAGTCCGAGGGCGCGTGGAAATTCGGTTACAATTTCCAGGAGCAGTGGGACAGAGCGCTCGAAACATTGCCGCCGTACGTGTTCGTCACGGGCTGGAACGAGTGGATCGCGGGACGCTGGGGCGGAACGGAACAAAGACCTCTTTGCTTCGTTGACTGCGTCGATCTTGAATACTCGAGAGATGCCGAGCCGATGCGCGGCGGGTATTTCGATAACTACTATATGCAGCTTATTTCCAACGTGCGCAGATATAAAGGCACGGACGAACTTAAGGTCGCGCCGAAACTGGAACCGGGAGAAGGCGGAAAAATCACGATGGCAGACGTTGCCGAAAAAGGAACGTTCTACGGGAATTTCCCGAAAGGCTGCTTCAGCCGCGACTGCGAAGGATACAGCACGAGATATATTGACCGCTCCGGCCGCAACGCGATCGTATCGGCGAGCGTTGCCCACGACAGCGATAACGTGTATTTTTACGCAAAAACACTCGCTCCGATCGAGCCGTACGACTACAATTCCGCATGGATGCAGCTGTTCCTGAACGTGAACGACCTCTCGCGCTACGACTATTCAAAGCGCTGGAAAGGGTACAATTTCCTGGCAAACGGCTATCAGTTTACTGATTCGCGGACAACGCTCGAAGCGTGCGTCGATGATAATTCGCGTTCGCTCGAGGCCGATACGTTCCGCCCGTGCGCCGTGATCGACTACGAGCTTGCGGACAATGAATTCATGCTTCGTATCCCCAAATCCGCCCTCGGGATAGCCAAGGACGATCCGTTCGAGATCCAGTTCAAGTGGATGGACAGCCGCAGCCGCGTGCGCGGGATGGAAGACTTCTACACTTCGGGAGACGCCGCTCCGATCGGAAGATTGAATTACGTATTTTTAGGATGAACAAAAAGATGAAAGTTACCGCCGGAAGAGAAAGAAACGGAAAGGCCGGCAGGGCGCCCGTGCGCGGCATGATCGCCATGGCCGCTGCGGCTGTATTGTCCGCCGTCCTGTTCACTTCGTGTACCGCTAAAAAACCGGGTGCGCTCCCGTCCGGAAAGCCGGTCAATGAAAATAATTACGGCGAGACGGGGCTCATGAAGCTCGAAACGCAGCCGAAAATGGACTGGAAAGCAGACTGGATCTGGGACTCCTCGGACGGCACGAAGGAAAACACGTGGATGGTCTTCCGAAACAGATTCACGCTTGAAACAGTGCCGGAAAAACTGATTGCGGCCATAAGCGCCGATTCGAGGTACTGGCTTTTCGTGAACGGCGTGAACGTGGTCTACGAAGGCGGACTTAAGCGCGGCCCGGCCGAAAACAGCGGGTATTACGACAGCGTTGACATCGCACCGTACCTTAAAGCGGGGGAGAACGTCATCGCCGCCGAAGTATGGTACTGGGGCAAGGACGGCAGTTTTTCTTATATCGACAGCGGCCGCGGGGGTTTCCTGTTCGAAGCCTCCGAAAACGGTGCGTCCGTGCTGAGCGGTTCCGGCTGGAAGGTCGCAAAGAATAGCGCGTATCTCGATGATACAGGCGATAAACAGCCCAATTACCGTATCGCGGAGTCAAACATCCTATACGACGCGAGGCTCTCGAGGGGGGACTACACGGCGCTCGATTACGACGATTCAGGCTGGGAAAACGCGAACGTTATTGCCCGCGGCGGAGACGGACCTTTCGGTACGCTTTACCCGCGCTCCATACCGTTCCTTAAAGTTGACGACCTTAAAGATTACGAAAACAGCGCCGAATTTGCCGGCATAACCACGAAATCGACGTCATACCTCACGCTTAACATACCGTATAACGCCCAGTGCGTCCCGTACCTCTGCGTGGAGGCGGCCGCCGGAAAAACCATCGAGATCACGACGGAAAATACAGGCCTCGGCTCGGTCATAACGCGCTACGTCACGACTGACGGCAGGCAGGAATTCGAGTCGAGAGGCTGGTTCAACGGCGAGCACATATCGTATAAAATACCCAAAGACGTAAAAATAATTGCCCTCAAATACCGCGAAAGCGGATACAACACCGAATTCACCGGCAGCTTTTCGAGCAGCGACGAATTTATGAACTCGCTCTGGCAGAAATCGCTGCGGACGCTCTACGTCACGATGCGGGACAATTTCATGGACTGCCCGGACAGGGAGCGCGCGCAATGGTGGGGCGACGTCACCAATGAAATGGCGATGACAATGTACTCCATGAGCCCCTCGTCTTATCTGCTTTATCAGAAAGGCGTGTTTAACATGCTCCTTTCGGCCGATAACAGCATCCTTAAGACCGTGGTTCCGGCAGGCGAAGGCGCCTATTTCGAGCTTCCGATGCAGCAGCTCGCCGGAATCTGCGGCTTTAAAACGTACTATATGTACACAGGCGACAGGGAATTCATAGATCTGGTGTACGGCCCGGCGCTCGATTACGTCAATTTGTGGATCCAGGGTCCCGACGGCCTCGTCGTTCACCGCCCGGGTTCGTGGGACTGGATGGACTGGGGCGAAGGCGCCGACGTCGTTTGCATCGAGAACGCCTGGTACTATAAGGCCCTCGACACGCTCAGATTTTTTGCTTCGATAAAAGAGGATAAGGCGACCGAAAAGGAGCTTGAAGAGCGGATGGAGATGCTCTACGGAGCGTACCAGCTCAAATGGACTAACAAAGGATTTATGGGCAGCGTAAGGCGCCCGGACGACCGCGCAAACGCACTGGCCGTGCTGAGCGGCCTTGCGGACGTCAACAACAGCGCAAGATTTGAAACGATAAAGCACGTGCTGACGACGGTCTATAATTCCAGCCCTTATATGGAACGCTACGTTCTGGACGCGCTGTGCGAGATGGGCCTCGTCGAAGAGGCGCAGGCGCGCATACGCACGAGATATAAGGCGATGGTAGAGGAAGATTATTCGACGCTCTGGGAGTTCTGGGACAAGGGCTCCGGGACGATGAACCACGCATGGAGCGGCGGACCGCTGCTGACAATGAGCCAGTATATGGCCGGTATTGCTCCCTCCGAGCCCGGGTACACGACGTATACCGTAAAGCCTGAACTCGGAAACCTCAGCAGCATCGACTGCGTTGTCCCCACTGTGAAAGGGCTTATCACTGTGAATGTCTCGGACGGAGATTCGTATAAACTCACCCTCGAGTCACCTCCCGGAACTAAGGCGATCGTAAAGCTTCCCGCTTCCGGACAGGGTAAGACGGTATACCTGAACGGGGAGAAGATCTTCTATAGCGGAGCTGCCGCTTCGAGCAACGTCGGATTCACCGGATTTGAAAACGGAAGAGTCTGCTTCCTCGTAGATGCGGGCAGCGAAGGCGGAAAATTTGATTTCGAGATCAAAGAAGAACCGGCGGGCGAAAGAGGCGGAAAACTCACCGTCTCCGTTATCGCGACTGAGCACGGAACACTTACCGTAAACGGGACTGCTATCGAAAAAGGCAGATCGCACCAGTTCGAAGTGACAGAAGGCAGCACCGTAACGATAAGCGCAAAGGCTGATCCCGGATACGAATTCGCGTATTTCACAGGCAGTATTTCAGGGCGGAAGGACACAGTAAGCACGACTGCGACGCATGATTTCACGGTCGGAGCCGTGTTCACCGAAAAGCGTTCGGACTACAGCACTCTTTCCGTATACATGCCGGAGGAATCCGACATGAACGTAAAAGTGAACGGCAGGAAATGTATGTTCGCGGGCGGCAGAGCAAACGTGACGCTTCCGACGGGAACGGAAGTAACGATAGAAGTTGAAGACGGGCTCCTCGGCTCCTTCCTGAATTTCAGCGGCCCGGTGCAGAGCGAAGAAAGAAAAGTCACGTTTACCGTCAGCGGGAATACCGATCTGATGGTCAATACCAGATTGTTATACGGCGACAATATCGCGAAGGGCGCGAAGGCGACGTGTTCGGTATCACTCGAGTCGGGGTCAACGTGGAGCGTTTCCAACCTTACCGACGGTAAGCTTTCGACCGGCTTTACTACCGAGGTGCTCGGAGCGCTCGACGGTGTGCTGAAGAAGCCCGTCGTGATCAATATCGACCTGGGCTCCGTAAAAGAGTTCTCCCTGATCTCGCTTGCGCCTCGCACGGATACCGTCAGTATAAAAGGCGGAAATCCCTGCTTCCCGATGGAATTTACTGTTAAGACGAGCAGGGGCGGATCCGATTATACGGAGGCCGGTTCGTTCGTGCAGGAAAACGATCCCGCAGGGGTCATCCGGTCGTTCGAATTTGAAGCCGTAAAAGCGAGATTCGTACGCATCGAGATCACGCGAGTCGGAGACTACGCGGCAGACGAAGCCGTTGACGACCCGTACCGCGTGCAGATAATGGAAATAATGCTGAGAAAGAAAAACGCCTGACGGTGCGGAGCGGTCCGGCGCGCAAAAACCGTATTGACGCGGTGCGGATTTCCGGAGGTGAACGGGGAAAATGAGCGGAAAAAGCATCAGAATAATATTGACCGTGGCGGCGGGCGCGCTGCTTTCGTTCGTTTTGCTGTTCTCGGCCGGCTGCGGTAAAACCGCAAAAGAGGACGATCTTAATGTGCCGTCTGACACCATTCTTCTCGCCGTAAAAAAGGATCAGTCTTCGGCAGGCAGTCAGGCCGAGCTTGAGCGGTTTATTGACGCATACACCGCAGCTTTTACGGCGCGTCAGCCGGAAATAAAAGTCAGCGTTAGATACTATACGGAACTTCCGAAAGAAACAGCCGGGATCGACTGCATGCTGCTCGGCGCGGACGACATGCTGCTTTATTTTAACGAAGGTCTGTGCGACGCCGACGGGTTCCTTGATAATTACGGTATCTCGCGCTCCGATCTGGCCGGAGGAGCTGCGCGCGCGGCCTCCGTTTTCGAAGACGCGCCCCTCAAAATGTTGCCGTTCAATTACGATCACGCAGTATTGATAGCTGACACGGCGCTGTTTTCCGAAGCTGGAGCGGCGCTTCCGGACCGGGACTGGAATATCGATAACTTCGAAACCGTGTGCGAATCGCTCACGGGCAGGCGCTCCGGCACGGCATATTCCGGAGTGTACATGCCGTATTATATGAATTACGTCTGGCAGTATTATTGCAATATGTTTGCGGGCTCATATCTGGAAAACGGCAGGTTCAATTTTACGAAGGACAACGCGCAGGGTATTGCCCTCGACCGCATGTATTCGATGTACACACATAATCTGGCGTACAGCCCGATGCTCTCGAACGTTGACCGCGTGTGCGCGATGAGCTTTACGTACGCGTCGCAGCCGTGGCGCAATAATTTCTCATTCGAGACCGAAAAACTTACTTCGCTGAATCCCGGGAAGCGCGTAGACGAACTGCTCGAAAAAGGCACGTTCGTACTGCTGCCTCTCCCGTCGTCTGGCGGGAAACGCACCGGCATCGCAAATACTGATTTTATTAAAGGTTTCGCGGTTCCGGCAGACTCTAAAAAGCAGGATATGGCCGGAAGATTCGCGGCGTTTTCGCTGACGGAGGAAGGGCAGAAGCTGCTCATATCGCATTACGGCGGGATCCCGGCGAACAGAAATATGTGGGATATGGATTTCTGGCGTACCGGCGTGTTCTCAGGTGATAACGCTCTTTGCGCTCTGATCGGTGCGGATGACGGTGTACGGGACGATTTTACGGCGGCGCTTAAGGGAGATCCCGATATATACAACAAAAACATACGGATGCGCAGCGTTTATTCGGCGATCATGGTGCGCGAGCTCAATTCCGCGAAGGGGTTTGACAATTATATGCGCAAGCTGGCCATGTTCCAGATAGACGCGAACAATGTAATTGACGGCCTCGTCAGTGTGTATTCGCGAAAGTGAGGGGGCGGCGGACAATGAAAAAGTTTATTCAGGCTTTTATTTCTATAGTATTGACCGCGAGCCTCTGTACCGGCTTCATCGCCTCTTTCGCGGACGGAAACGCGGGGCAAACGGTGATCACAGGCAGCGCGGATATATTGTCCGACACGTGGGTCGGAACTGACGAACTCGGCAGGACTTTTCCCGTTAACAGCGAAACGGGCGGCCAAAGAAGCGGAAAATACGTCGGTATCTTTTATTTTCTTTTCACGAGCCACACGAGCACGAAGATCTACGACACGACGCAGACCTACCTCGACGGCGGCGTAGAAGCGCTCTGGGAGATGGCTCCGCTCGACGGATTCCACACTTGGGGAAGGCCGTATTTTGACTACTACCGCACCGATCTCGACGAATGGATATACAGAAAACACGCGCAGCTGCTGACGGACGCAGGCGTGGATTTCGTATTTCTCGATACTACGAACAACGGCGGCCTGTTCGAAAACTGCTGGACGCTCCTGCTTAAAACGTGGAGAAAAGTGCGCGACGAGGGCGGCAATACTCCGCAGGTCGTTTTTCATAACGGCGACGGGCAGGAGACGCTCGCGAAGCACATAAAGATCATATACGAGAAAGCTTATTCGAACCCGGAATACGACGATCTGTGGTTCAGGTGGGAAGGAAAGCCGCTCATTCTCGGAAACCTTGACGAATATCTCGTCTCGCAGGAGCTTCAGGACTATTTCACGTTCAGGCGCTCATGGGCCTTTAACGACTTTACCGGAGACGGCATCCTGAAATGGCCGTGGATCGCCGAATATCCGCAGGAGCCCGGGCGCAACGCAAAAGGTGAGATAGAGCAGATCGTTGTGAGCGCGGGCTTCCATTCGAATTCTTCCAGAGGACGCAGTTATCATAATGGCTCCCAGCCTTCGCGCGGCGTAGGCGATTTCGGGTACGGGCTTTCGACAACGGGAGAGGGAATAGCGTTTCAGGAGCAGTGGGACCGCGTTTTCGAGATCGATCCTCCGCTCGTAATGATCACGGGCTGGAACGAATTTACTTTCGGCCGCTGGCCTAACGCAGGCGTCGGTCAATTGATCTCGGACAGCTATACGATCATTGAAAACGACTGGCAGTTTAACAGCAATTACGTTGACGCATTCAGCGCAGAGTTCAGCCGCGACATTGAGCCGATCTCCCAGCTTTTCAGGGACAATTATTATTACCAGATGGTGGAGAATATCCGCCGCTTTAAGGGCGTCAGGAGCGCCCAGAAAGGCACAGGCAGCACCGAGATAGATATGGCGGGGGATTTCGCGGAATTTGACGCTATCGGGCCTGAATATTTCGATACTAAAGGGGATATTGCTCCGAGGGACAGCATACTGATAAGCGGAGAGGCAGTAAAAAACACGAGCGGGCGCAACGACATTGTCCGCGTGAAAGTGTCGAAAACTGATAAATATACGTATTTTTACGCCGAATGCGCGTCCGATATCGTCACGGCCCCGGGAACGTCAAACTGGATGAATCTGTTCATTGACAGCGATCAATATTACTACAGCGGCTGGTCCGGATACGACTTCGTGATCGGCCGCGAGACCGACGGCGGAAAGATGTCTGTCGAAGAATTTGCAGAACCGTCCTGGAAGAGTTATAATAAGGGATGGGCCGATTATTCCATCGCGGGGAAAAAGCTTGTTATCCGCGTGGAGAATTCGCTCATCGATCTCGAAGAACGGGATAATTTCGACTTCAAATGGGCCGATAATTCGACGGTTACAGGCGAAGTTATGGAATTTATGGATCTCGGAGACGCTGCTCCGAACTCGCGCTTTAATTACAGGTACGTAAAAGAAGGCGGGAAAATATCCGGCCGTGTAAGAGATACGGCGGTAAAGGCTCCTTCAAAAAGCGGAAAAGCAGCTATTCCTGTTCCGGCTATAATCGCAGTTTCGGTTGCGGCTTTGTCAGTCGCGGCCGCGGCGGCGGTCTTGATAATCAACAAAAAGAAAGGGAGAAAAGACAATGAAAAAATTTAAGATCGTTACTGTTCTGCTTCTGGCTCTCGCGCTCGTACTTTCCTTAGCAGTGGTCTCAACGGCGGCCGAAAGCGAGCCTGAATACGAGGAGAAGAAAATCGAGTTTACTTTTACCGGTGAAGAGGGGCTTACCCTTGAAGAATCCGAGATTGCCGATACTTTCATAATGCAGATCGTCAGAGCCGCAGGCGGAGAAGGCCAGATAGAAGACGACGGAACGGTGACTCTTAAAAGCTATTCCGGATTCTATACGGATATAGACATGGCGTACGACTACTTTGCCGGTGCATACACGTTCTCGATCGATTATCAGTTCGTTAATAATAATCCGGCTCTCGGAGGCATTTTTGTAAGAATGACCGATCCTTCCGCTTACGCGATAACGAATCCTAAGAACGCAGGTACGCAGCAGCATTTTGATATGTATGAATGGGACTGGTACGGTGAAAACGGCGGCGCTGAAAAAGGCGTTTCGAGCATCGGCGGTTCCGGTATACGAGTATATGAAAACAAGTCTGCGAAAAAGATCGGCGTAAGCGTAAAAACACGCGTTGAAGACGGACTTTATGTATTCGCGCAGGGCGTTGAATTCGATTATCCGGAAGGCTTCGACGCAGCCGGACGCAATAATTACAAATTTGTTGACGACGGAAAGAGCAGCGTTCAGATCTATGTGAACGGCGCACTGCTCTCCACCGTCGAATACGGCGGAGAGGCGGGTACTTACCCCGACGGCGACGAAGGCGACTGCGACCTGCAGTATTATAAAAAGGCTGTTATTAAAGACGCTTCCGGCACGCAGCTTTTAGAGCTTGAGAACGCGCGTATCAGCGCCGAATACGGCGCCGTAGGTCTCGGAAACAGAGGCGATGCGTCAACGTCTTTTGACAACATCGTTCTCACTTATCTCCAGGAGAAGAAGCCCGCTACGCCGGTCCCCACCGAAGCTCCCGCAACTGAGGCTCCTACCCAGAAGCCCACGGATGAACCTACTGCCAAACCTGCAGATACCACTAAGGAACCTGCTGCTGCCACTCCTGAATCAGGCGAAAAGCAGACGAAGAGCGGAAATAATCTGACCTGGCTCTACGTCGTATGCGGCGTTGTAGCGGTCGCGGCCGTAGGCGTGATCGTCGCCTTCTCGGTTAAAGGTAAAAAGAAGAATAAGTAATCAAAAGTAAAAAGTGTTTCGCAGGAAACAAATGAGTCCAAGATCTAAAGATTATAAAACAATAGGAATAATAGGCGGAATGGGACCGCTCGCCACGTGCGATTTTTTTGAAAAGATCGTACGTATGACGGACGCTTCGTGCGACAGCGATCACATTCCGATCCTTATTGACTGCAATTCGCGCATTCCGGACCGGGCAGATGCGATCCTTCGCGGCGGCGAAGATCCGGTGCCCGAGATGCTTAAAAGCGGAAAACGGCTCGTGCGTGAAGGAGCATCCGTGCTGGTCATGGGCTGTAATACAGCTTATTACTTTTATGACCGTGTCGCTGAAGAACTGCCGGTTCCGCTGATCAATATGCCGGAAGAAACGGCAAAAGGGGCGCTCCGGCTCGGATATAAAAAAGTCGGTTTGATGGCGACAGACGGCACGGTCTGGTCCGGTCTTTACGAACGGGAATTTGAAAAGTTCGGGATCGAGCTGCTGATACCGTCGGAAGAAGGCCAGAAAACAGTTATGAAAATGGTTTACGACGGTATAAAGGCGGGTAATTCCGGATTCGATCCGGAACCGTTTATCGACGTTGCAAACGACCTTATGAAACGCGGCGCAGAGGCAGTCATACTCGGATGCACCGAGCTGCCGATCGCGTTCAATATGTACAACATCGGCATACCGTATCTTGATCCCGCCGTATTTGCGGCGGAGGCGGCAATATCGATGGCAGGCGGAAAAGTCAGGACGCTTTGAAATGGCGGCCGCGCCAGTCACGCAGGAGGCAAATTCGGATGGCATATTCAGGTTCGCAGCCGGACTTTACAAGAAGAAGTTCGGCGCCGGGATCAAAACAGAAAAAGACAAATTATAAACCGGTCATTATCGTATTGACGCTGATCATCATTGCGCTGATCGTCGTTCTGATCGTTACAGGCGCAAAAAAGAAAAAAGGCCCGGATGATACGATAATTATTGACCGGACGGACTTTCCTTCGGATCAGTCTACGCCTGATCACGGAGGCAACGTCTCTTCTGCAGATCCCGTTCTTATTCCCACACATGAACCGTCCGCTCCCGTAACGGAACTGGTCTTCGTGGAGGCCGGGCAGGAGTTTCCGCCCGCTTCGGCTTTCCTGAAAGAAGGCTACGAGCACAGTTTCGCTTATTATCTGAGTAATACTTCAAACATTGACACACGCGTGTGCGGAACTTATCCCGTCGAACTTCAGTGCGGCGATAAAACGTACGGGGCGGTAATAATTGTCCGCGACACCGTAGCGCCCTCTGCGCAGACGCGTTCGCTCTTCGTTCAGAAGGGAAGCGCGGTGAAGCCCGAAGACTTTATTGTAAGCATAAACGACGGCACGGACGTCACTGCCGAATTTACGCAAAGCGTTGACACCGAAACGAAGGGGACGAGGCAGGTGGAGATCCTGCTCAAGGACGCGGCCGGAAACAGTACCGTGGTCACAGCCGAAATTACCGTAGACGTTGACGACGTCCCGCCCGTAATAGAAGCGATCGCATACCGCGAAATTTTTGTGGGAGATACCATTTCCTACAGGCAGGGGCTTTCGGCTGCCGACGACCGCGGCGGCGAGGTCAAAATCTCTATCGATTCCAGCGCCGTAAATCTTAAAGAACCAGGATCTTATAAAGTCATCTATACCGCGACAGACGAGGCGGGCAATACGTCCACGTTCGAAGCTACGGTCGTTGTCCGTGATCTGTCGGAACTTGAGACCGATGAGGGCAAATACTCCGTTGCCGCGCTTCACCGCAAGTTCAGCAATCTGCTGCCGAAGGTCATCAAAGACGATATGAGCGATATCGAGAAGCTGTACGCGATCTGGTTCTACGTTTCAGATCCGGAGCATCTTGCTTATATAAGCCACTCAGATAAGGACAGCTGGGTGCGCGAGGCGATCAGAGGCCTCGACGAGGGCGTAGGCGACTGTTTCACGTTCTATGCGGTAATGAGAGCTTTTCTCGAAGAAGCGGGTTTTGAGATCGTCCCCGTACACCGTCTGGGCGGAGAAACGCAGCACTTCTGGAGCCTCGTAAAAGTAGGAGGCGAATGGTACCATATAGACGCCTGCCCGAGGGCTGAAAAGCGCTACAGGTACTGGTACTGCTTCCTCCGCACCGACGAAGAGCTGCTTAATTTCGGGAAAAAAGGCACAAACGGTTTTGACGATTACGAATGTAATTACTATTATCAGTTCGACACTTCACTCTATCCCGCGAGCGGCACGGAAAAGCTGGCCGACGCGCTCGTAAACTGGGATACAGGAGATATATATCTTAAAATATACTGATTAAAATATGCTGAGCCGTGGCTTCAATGCCCGGCGGACTTACAGAGGCTGACGACAATGAACAACGTACTTGAATATATGGAACAGACGGCGCCTTCCGTGCCGGATAAAGTTGCTTTCGCGGGTGAGGACGCGGAGCTAACTTTCGCACAGGTTTACAGCCGCTCTAAAAGCATCGGTACCGCGCTCCACGCAAGAGGGTACTACCGTGAACCTGTCGTAGTATATATGCACAAGCATCCTGATATGGTCAATGCGTTTTTCGGCGTCGTGTACGCGGGCTGTTTTTACGTGCCCATCGACGAAGAGATGCCTGCGCACAGGATCGGGCTTATCTTCAACGCCTTAAGACCGAGAGTGGTCATATGCGACGCAAATACCTGCGAAAAAGCACGCGCCCTCGATTTCGGCGGCGAGATACTTATGTTTAACGACATATGCGACACCCCGGAAGACGCCGCGGCACTTAAGGCAATAAGAAAAGCCGCGCTCGATATTGACCCCATATACATCGTGTTCACGTCCGGCTCCACCGGCGTGCCAAAAGGCGTCGTAGCGTGCCACCGCTCCGTCATCGACTACATCGAAACATTGTCCGAAGCGCTCGAATTTAACAGCGATACCGTGTTCGGAAACCAGACGCCGCTGTATTTCGACGCCTGCTTAAAAGAACTTTATCCGACGCTGAAGTTCGGGGCAACGACGTACCTGATCCCTAAAAAATTGTTCATGTTCCCGGTCAAACTCGTGGAATATCTCAACGAAAAGCGCATCAATACAGTATGCTGGGTCGTTTCGGCGCTGACAATGATTTCCGCGTTCGGTACGTTTAAAACAGTGAAACCCGAATACCTGCGCACCGTCGCGTTCGGCAGCGAAGTGTTCCCGATCAAGCAGTTCAATCTGTGGCGCGAAGCACTGCCGGAGGCATCGTTTACGAACCTTTACGGCCCCACCGAAGCCACGGGCATGTGCTGCTACTACAGAGTTGACCGCGAATTCGGCCCCGGCGACGTAATACCGATCGGCGGACCGTTCCGCAACACAGAAATACTGCTCTTAAAAGACGACAATACGTTGGCCGCCACAGGCGAGACGGGCGAGATATGCGTGCGCGGCACGTCGGTAACGCTCGGGTACTACAACAACCCCGAAAAGACCGCCGAAGCTTTCGTTCAGAACCCGCTCAACACCGCTTACCCTGAAATCATCTACCGCACGGGCGACCTGGCGCGCAGGAACGAACGCGGCGAACTGGAGTTCATTTCCCGCAAAGATTACCAGATAAAACACATGGGACACCGCATTGAACTCGGCGAAATAGAGGCAGTAGTAGATCTCGAAGACGAAATTCGCTCATCATGCTGTATTTTTGATGACGCCGCGAAGAAAATTGTGCTATACTATGTAGGCGACGTGGAAAAGGACGAGCTTTCGAAGAGACTTCGCGCCGGACTTCCGCGCTACATGCTGCCGCACGCCGTCATACAGCTCGATCAGATGCCGTTCACGCCGAACGGGAAGATCGACAGAAAGCTGCTTAAAGAAAGATGGATAAACGCTAACTGACATATACCGGCCGCTCAGGGCCGCGGCAAACGGATACGAGCCGGTCAATACAAAAGAAAAAATATTAAGGAGAGAAAGATCTATGGAAGAATTACTCAAAATATTAAAAGAGATACATTCCGACGTTGACTACGAAACGTGCACGACGTTGATCGACGACGGGATACTCGATTCATTCGATATTATTTCGATCATCACGGAAGTCAGTTCCGAATTTGACGTGCAGATCCCGGCCAACGAGATCGTTCCCGAGAACTTCAACTCCGCCGAAGCGCTCTGGAAACTTATTGAGAGACTCGAAGACGAGTAAAAGCCAAAAGACCCGCGAAAGCAGCAGTTAAGGCCCGCTTCGCGGCAATTACTGAGGGGAACGCACGCGCATGTCATTCGTATCGCTCGGATTTTTAGCTTTCTTGGCAGTGCTTATGCTGCTCTATTATACCGTGCCCAAACGCGGACAATGGATATTGCTGCTCGCGGGCAGCGTGTTTTTCTATGCCTTCGCAGGCTGGAGCTCGCTCATATTCATCACCGTCACGGCGTTGTCAACGTACTTCGCGGGTATCTATATCGGTAAGCTTGCCTCCGCGCGCGACGCGTACCTTAAAGGCGAGGGAAAAGAGCTCGATAAAGAGGCGAAAAAGGCATATAAAGCGAAAGTTAAAAAGCGCACGTACCTGATAATGAGCCTCTGCCTTATCCTGAACCTCGGCATGCTCGCAGTCATCAAATATACCGATTTCGGCATTTCGATAATCAACGGCATCTTTAAGACGAACATCGGCTTCCTCCGCTTCGCGCTGCCTATGGGCATATCGTTCTATATCTTCCAGAGCATGGGGTATATCATCGACGTGTACCGCGGAAAATACGCGCCCGAGAAAAACGTTGCCCGCTTCTGCCTGTTCGTATCGTTCTTCCCGCAGCTACTGCAGGGCCCGATCAGCCGCTTCGATGAATTGTCCAAAACGCTGTACGGACCGCACGACTTTGACTGGGACAAATTCGCCCGCGGCGCATGGCGCGTTGTCTGGGGCTTTTTCAAGAAAATGATCATCGCGGACAGGATGATCACTGCGGTAATAGAACTGTCCGGCACGCCGGATAAATATAAAGGCGTATACGTCGTTGCCCTCGTACTGTTCTACGCGATAGAACTTTACGCGGACTTCACGGGCGGTATCGATATTACGATCGGTGTCGCGGAAATGCTCGGAATACAGGTGGCCGAGAACTTTGACCGCCCGTTCTTCTCGCTGAACATCACGGAATACTGGCGCCGCTGGCACATCACGATGGGCACCTGGTTCAAGGATTATATATTCTATCCGCTGTCCGTCAGCCCGAAGATGCTGAAGATCTCCAAATGGTCGCGCGAGAAGCTCGGCAACGCGATCGGGAAACGCGTTCCGGTGTATCTTTCTACGATAATCGTATGGTTCGCGACAGGTCTGTGGCACGGCGCTGCGTGGAACTTTATAGTATGGGGACTGCTCAACTGCCTCGTGATAATCGTTTCGCAGGAGCTTTCGCCGCTCTACGGCAAATTCCACAAACGCTTCGGCTTCAGCAATACTAAAGGGTACAACGTATTTCAGATGTTCCGCACGTTCTGGCTTATGGGCTTCATACGCGTGCTCGACGTTTACCGCGACGTGCCGGGGACGTTTAAGCAGGTCGGAACGATATTTACTACCGCGAACTGGGGCGATCTTTTCAACGGCAGTTTTCTGAAACTCGGGCTTGCATGGCAGGATTTCGTCGTTATATTGCTCGGCTGCGCGGTGATGCTCACGGTAAGCATACTGCAGAACAAAGGCCAGGTGCGCGACCGCATAATACTTAAGCGGCCGGTGCCGGTAAGACTTATACTGTTCGCGGCGCTCGTACTGATCATCGCGGTATTCGGCGCGTACGGCATCGGGTATGACGCCGGTCAGTTTATTTACGTTCAATTCTGAGGAAGGGGGCAATAAAGATGAAAAAAGCACTTAAAATAATCGTGAAGATCGTTGCCCTCGCGGCGGTGCTCGTATTGTGCCTCGGACTGCTGCAGAGGTTGCTTGTCCCCAAATATATCACCGAAAACGAAGAAGGACTGCTGGTAAAAGAATATTATGATTACGCCGGAGAAAACGACGTGCTTTTCATAGGCGACTGCGAAGTTTATTCCAACTTTTCGCCCGTAAAACTCTGGCAGGATTTCGGCATCACCTCTGCGATCCGCGGCAGCCCTCAGCAGCTCATCTGGCACTCTTATTACATGCTCGAAGACACGCTCAGGCACGAAAAGCCGAAAGTCGTAGTGTTCAACGTGTTGTCAATGAAATACGGCGAGCCCCAGAGCGAAGCGTATAACCGCCTTGCCCTCGACGGTATGAAATGGTCAAATACCAAAGTCAGGGCAATCAGGGCGTCAATGACGGAAGAGGAAGCAGATTCGGAAGGTTTTACCATTGCCAGCTACGTCTTTCCGCTGCTCAGATTCCACTCACGCTGGAACGAACTGTCCGGCGAAGACTTTAAATATCTGTTCAGTACCAGACAGCTTTCGCATAACGGCTACGTGATGCGCGTCGATTCAAAGCCTGTAACGGAGATCCCGCGCGCCAAACCGCTTGCAGATTACTCGTTCTCTGACACGTGCTGGAATTACCTTAACAAGATCCGCGAGCTGTGCGATGACAACGGCATCCAGCTGATCCTGATAAAAGCTCCCACCTTGATGCCCCACTGGTACGACGAATGGGACGAGCAGATCGTAAAATACGCTGCGGACAACGGCCTTTGCTACGTGAATATGCTGAAAGAGGCGGAAGCGATAGGTATCGATTATTATTCGGAAAATGCGGATACTTTCGATGCCGGAATGCATCTGAACCTCAACGGCGCGGAAAAGCTTTCGGAATGGTTCGGTAACTACCTGAAAGCAAATACCGCCCTCGGCGACAGGCGCACTGAATCTCACACCTGCGTTATCTGGCAGGAAAAGGAAGACTATTACGAAGAAATGAAAAACGCCCAGTACACTCAGCTTCGTGAAGAAGGAAAACTTACAGGATACTGGGGATAACGTTTGAGGAGGATCATTATGAAAAAGAACGTTTTAAAAAGAAATCGCGCTGTCTATGCACTTGTTATGGCGCTGATCATTTCATTATCCGTCATGCTGCTCTCAGGCTGCGGGGGAAATGATGACGGTAGATCTGATGCAACAGGTAAGCCCGATTCAGACGCAACCGCATTGCCCGGCGGCGCTACGACTGCTCCTTCGCAGGACGACGGATACGTATTCAAAAAAGGCGACGTCACCGTTGTCATGAACGCAAAAGCTGCTGATATAATTGCCGCCCTGGGCGAGCCCTCCAACTATTACGAGTCTCCGAGCTGCGCCTTTGAAGGAATGGATAAAACGTACTCCTATCCCGGATTTGACGTCACCACTTATACCGAAAGCGGCGTGGATTACATCTCCGGCGTGGTGTTCTGGGATGACAGTGTAGAGACCCCTGAAGGATTGTACATCGGCGCTTCCGCGGCTGACGTTCAGCGTATTTACGGAGCCGATGCTGCAGGGAAGACAAACGTGCAGTTAGAAAAAGGCTCATCATACCTTCTGATCCTCTTGAAGGACGATTCGGTAACTTCGATACAATATCTTGCAAAGAACTGATAGAGCAAAGACGAATATGATAGATCAAAAAAATGATGTTGTGAGCGGAATATGGCCCGAAGGCGAGCCTTATTTCGCTTCTTTTTATAAAGAATTCACGTTGCCCGACGGCGCTTCAAAAGCGTTTATCGACGTGACTGCTCTGTCCCCGGAACCGGCGCGCCAGTTCGTGTATAACATTGCCGTGAACGGCGCTGAACTGGGCGTGGGTCCGTCCAGGCTCGATGTGCAAAACGGAAAGCTGATCCTGTATTATAACACCTACGATATCACCGGGCTCGTAAGGCGCGGTGAAAAGGCAAACCGGGTAGAAGCGCTGTGCCATACGGCGGAGGGCAAGCTGTTTTATGCTTTGCTGAGTTTTTATGACGGGTTTGGAAACGAAATTGAGCGGATCCCGACGGACCGCAGCTGGCAGTGCTTCAATATGGATCCGGTGTTCCGCCCGGACAATTCGACCGGCACGCACTATTATAAAGCGTATGCTGCGAATATTGACCTTACCGCCGACCGGATCGTCGCGAAGACGGTGGTGAAACAGATCGTGGGGAATCCGTTGACCCCTGGAAAGACCGGGCCGGTAAAGCGTTTCAGGCGCGAAGCAGCGCCCGGGAATATCAGACCGATAGACGGCGGGTACTTTATTGACCTCGGCCGTGAGATCGTGGGAGGCATCGAAGCCGGTTTTAAGACCGGAAGCATTGCAGATATCTCCGCAGGATTCGGGGAGGAACTGAACCCCGACGGCAGCGTACGGTCCGCGATGCGCACGGGCAACGTTTACCGTGAAAGCTGGCGTGTTCCTGCCGGCAGGAGCGTGATCCGGACGCCTGACATGTTTACGTACCGTTACGTGGAACTTAAAAGCGACGTTCC
>JAEEGL017342667.1_pt1 | contig 23184 bp, 8 predicted proteins | sample 9134231 | NCBI WGS metagenome assembly JAEEGL01 (sample SAMN16246548, study PRJNA631951) | gut metagenome | biome: gut microbiome; feature: rumen; material: fiber-attached | host: Bos | place: Iran: Karaj | collected 2018-10
CGCTGTGGAAGGCTACTCCTTCGAAGGCTGGTACACCTATATCGGCGTCGACAGCTCCAACCAGGAAGTGCCCTTTGATTTCAGCACGCCCATCACCCGCAACACCCTGGTCACTGCCAAGTACGCCAAGATCATCAAGCCCGTGGAGAAGCCCGACGCTGCCGACTGCATCACCGTCAAGCCCGACGCCACTGTGGGCGGCGAGAGCCTGACCGTGACGGCCGCCGGCGTGAGCGACCAGATCACGGTGTTCGACCTGGCCTCCATCGGCTACGGCACCGGCGTCATGTACGGCTTCTGGTTTGACGCCGACGGCGTCGTCAGCTTCGACCAGGACGTGACCCTGCTCTATCAGGGCGCGGCCACGGACTTCACGCTGAAGGCCGGTGAGTTCTACAGCGTCGAAGGCTTCACCGAGTGCTACGTGAGCCTGGACGACGGGAACAGCTTCCTTCTCCTTGAGAAGGAAAACCCCGGCAACTATGCCTCTCTCCCCGGCGACCAGCCCTTCTCCGTCTTCCCCGGCACCGTCAGCCCCGGCGACGCCATGGTCTCCAGCCAGGCTCTCACCGTGGACGGCGAGGCGAAGGAGATCGACCACTACAACATCGGCGGCTACAACTACTTCAAGCTCCGCGACCTGGCCTGCCTCCTGAGCGGCACCGGCAGCGCCTTCAACGTGGAGTACGATAAGGCCTCCCGCACCGTCACCCTCACCCCCGGCGCGGCCTATGCCCCCATCGGCGGCGAGCTGGTGATCGGCGCGGACAAGTCCGATACCGCCGTGTACTCCAACCAGCCTGTGCTGGTGGGCTCTGAAGCTGCCAGCATCACCGCCTTCAACATCGGCGGCTACAACTACTTCAAGCTGGCCGACCTGGCCGACTGCCTGGGCTTCCAGCTCACCTACGACGAGGGCGAGCGCACCGCGCAGATCGCCACCAAGTAAGCATCCTTCCAAGGCAAGTCGGGCCCCCTCACCGGAGGGGGCCCGATCTTTTGCGATCAAATTACAGGATTTACCCAAAAAGTACTCGTTTCCGCCTTGCCTTTTTGTGTGTTTTGCTTTATAATCGGATCAGAAGAAATAACCAAAAATAAATAAGAAAGAAGGCATGAGCATGAGAAACGGCAAGAAGCTTTGGTCGCTTCTGCTGGCGCTTATCATGGTGGTCTCCCTCTTCGGCGGGATCAGCCTGGTGGGCGCGGCGGGAGAGAGCGTGACCATCACGCCCGACGCGACCTACGACGGGGAAGCCCTCACCATGACGGCCACGGGGGTGGGGGAGAACATCACGGTGTTCGACCTGGCCTCCATCGGCTTCGGCACGGGCATCGAGTACTGCCTGTGGTTCGACCACGACGGCACCTTCTCCTTCGACCGGGACGTGACCCTGACCTATCAGGGCTCCCCCAAGGAAGAGCTGAAGGGCGGCACGGTGTACAAGATCGCCGACGGCATCAGCGGGGGCTCCTGGAGTGAGCTGTACGTGTCCCTGGACGACGGCAACATGCTGATGATCCTGGACAGCGACGCGCCCGGGAACTTCGCCTCCCTGGCCGCCGACACGCCCCTGGCTGAGCTGCCCGCCACCGTGAGCTCCGGCACTCCCGCCAAGGAGACCAAGACCGAAGAGCCCGCGGACGGCAGCGTGACCATCACGCCGGACGCCACCTACAACGACGAGTACCTCACCATGACGGCCGTCGGGGTGGACGAGAACTACACGTTTTTCTCCTATTACATCTCGGAATACTGCTTCTGGTTCGACCATGACGGCAGCTTCAGCTTCGATAAGGACGTGGAGCTGTACTTCCAGGGCACGCTCTCGGCAGAACTGAAGGCCGGCGAGGTCTACAAGATCGCCGACGGGGAGTACAGCGAGTGCTACGTGTCGCTGGACGACGGAACGGCCCTGTGCATCCTGGACAAAGACAACCCCGGCAACTTTGCTTCTCTGGCTCCCGACACCCCCCTCTCCGAGTTCCCCGGCACTCTGAACGGCAAGCCCGCGGAGAAAAAGCCCGCGGAGAAGCCCGCCTACCCCGATCCCGAGGGCATCGTCCGCAGCGCCAAAAAGAACGCCGACGGCTCCATCACCCTGGCCTTCACCTCCGACGTCCACCACGTGGGCGGAGAGCTGAATCTCCAGGAGTGGATCGACGCCTCCGGCATCGACTACATCGACTCCATCGGCTTCTGCGGCGACCTGGGCGCCGCCTCGGCCGCCACCACCGACCTGTACTGGGGCTACGTGGGCGAGGTCATGGACTATGTGGACAGCGAGATCGCTGCAGGCAAGATCGGCTCCGCCGTCTACACCCACGGCAACCACGAGTGGTTCCCCTCCTCCGGCGGCGGATACAAGACCCAGTTCAGCAAGTATCCTGAAGTCACCGGCAAGATCAAGCGGCTGGGCGAAGCGGTACGGACCGAGGATTACATCATCTACTGCTTCGGCGCCGGCGAGGGAGCGGCCAACTATTCCTGCCACTTCACCCCGGAGGATGCCGCCGCCCTGGGCGAGTACCTCAGCACCGCCCCCACGGACATCCCTATCTTCATCCTGACCCACTACCCCCTCCACACCTGGATCCGGGGCAGCTCCGTCCGCGTCACCAACTACGCCAGCGACGTGATCGACGTGCTGAACGAGCATCCCAATACGGTGCTCCTGTGGGGCCACAACCATACCGAGTACGACGACCACTACTATGAGCCCAAGTTCGCCGGGGACGAGATCGTCATCGACGCTTCCGGCACGACCCGGACCATCAGCTTCTCCTACCTGGCCGCGGGCTGCACCTCCGACGAGGAATACACCGGCGCCAAGGGCGGCAGCGCCGCCACCATGAACAAGGGCCTCATCGTCACCATCGGGGCCGACGGCGGCCTGAACTACAAGTACGCCACCCTGGACGGCAAGTTCATGAACATCGAGAGCCCCTGGCTGGTCCGCTTCCGGAGCGTCCTGAGCGGGAACGAGGTCTTCGATACCCAGTACGTGGAGGACGGCTCCACCGCCGTGGCGCCCCAGGCCCCTGAGGTCGAGGGTTATCAGTTCACCGGCTGGACTACCTGGCTGGACGGTGAGGAGATCGTCTTCGACTTCACCGCCCCCGTCACCCGGAACATGCTGGTCACCGCCAACTACGCCAAGATCATCAAGCCCGTGGAGAAGCCCGACGCCGCGGCCTGCGTGACCGTCACACCGGACGCGACCGTAGGCGGCGAGAGCCTGACCATGACGGCCTTCGGTGTGGACGACCTGATCACGGTCTTCGACCTGGCCTCCATCGGCTACGGCACCGGCATCGAGTACGGCTTCTGGTTTGACGCCGACGGCCTCGTCAGCTTCGACCGGGACGTGACCCTGCTCTACCAGGGCGCGCCCACGGACTTCACCCTGAAGGCAGGGGAGTTCTACAGCGTCGCCGGCTTCGGCGAGTGCTACGTGCAGCTGGATGACGGGAATATGCTCCTCCTCGTTGAGAAAGAAGCTCCCGGCAACTTTGCCTCCCTCCCCGGCGACCAGCCCTTCTCCGTCTTCCCCGGCGCCGCCGGCCCGGCCGCCTTTACGTGCGTGGTCTCCAACCAGGATCTCACCGTGGACGGCAAGAAGGTGGATATCGACCACTACAACATCAACGGCAACAACTACTTCAAGCTCCGCGACCTGGCCTGTATCCTGAACGGCACGGCCAACACCTTCGACGTGGGCTACGATACCGCCACCCGCACCATCTCCCTCACCACCGGCAAGGCCTACACTCCCATTGACGGCGACATGGTGATCGGCGTGGACAACTCCGCCACCGCTCAGGTCTCCAACCAGAAGATCACCGTGAACGGCGAAGAAGTTGGTCTCGTCGCCTTCAACATCGGCGGCGCCAACTACTTCAAGCTCCGGGATCTGGTCCCCTATCTGGGCTACGAGGTGGGATACGACATCCCGACCCGGACCTCCCAGATCGTCACGAAGTAAGCTTCTTTTCCCACAACGCCGGGCCCCCTCACCGGAGGGGGCCCGGTTTTTTTATGCTGATCTCACTTAAAACGCTTTTTAAGCGGGATCAGGAAGAGCAAGGGCGTCAGCTCCCTGGAGGAGCTGATCGACTCCGCCAGGGCTCACGGCGTCCGGCCGGTGGCCTGCCAGATGTCCATGGACGTCATGGGCATCCGGAAGGAAGAGCTCATCGAAGGCGTGGAACCGGGCGGCGTGTCCACCTTTCCGGGCTCGGGGGAGCAATCGGACATGAGCCTGTTCATCTGAGCCTGTGGCCTGGAGGTTCCGTATTTACACCGCCCCTGTCTCAGGATCGAAGGCATTCGCGCTCTTCTGCCCTGCTTTTCCGAGCTCGCTGCGGATGTAGTTTCGGTCAAAGTTGATGGTGGTGACCCTGCGCACGTCGCAGCGATAGCTGATCTGGTTGCCCTCCGCATTGAAGCGGCAGCCGGTCCCGCCGTTGGACAGGGTCACTTCGGAGGAGCGGAGATCGTTCATCATCTTAAAGACGCGGGCAATCTGACGGAGGGGCCAGATCGCAAGGGGTGATTCCCTCTGCGGGCAAGAACAGGCAAACGCCCGGACCCGCATGGGTCCGGACGCTTGTGTGGAGCAGCTTCGCAGTATTCCTGCCTTCCGATCTGTCGGATGGAAAGAATACCGAGCTCACTTTTTAAATGCGTTTTAAGCGCCCGCGGCACTTCATGCCGTGGGGCGGCAGGCCAAAGGCTTGCCGGATCAGGTATTACACGCTTCTCGCCGCGCGAAAAGTGCGGCAGGCGCGGGCAAAAGCATCCGTTTCTCTCCCGATCGCAGGGATCATTCCGTCAGCGGCAATTCGATCGGCGTATCCGGCGGTTCCGGCGTATCTGTCGGCTCCGGCGCGGTCCCCGGCTCCGGCGCGGTCCCCGGCTCCGGCGTAGTTCCCGGCTCCGGCGTAGTTCCTTGCTCCGGCGTAGTTCCTTGCTCCGGCGTAGTTCCCGGCTCCGGCGTAGTTCCTTGCTCCGGCGCGGTTCCCGGCTCCGGCGTAGTTCCTTGCTCCGGCGCGGTTCCCGGCTCCGGCGTAGTTCCTGAGCCCGTCGCGGAGTGCCCGTTTTCGGCGCTGTCATCGGGGACAAGCGGCAATTCGGGTCCCGTTTCCGCTGCCGACCCTGCCGGAGGCGGGGCCGCTTCCGCCGCGCCCGTTTTCTCCGGTTCTGACCCGCCGTTGGATGCGGGCGGCTCTGTCGCGGCAGGCTCTTCCTCCGTGAAAGACAGAAAACGGGCGAGGATCATGGCGGTCTGTGCCCGCGTCGCCGTCCCCCGGGGAGAGAGCTCCGTTTCGGAAACGCCCTTCATCAGCTCGGAAGCGACCGCCCAGCCCATAGCGTCGCGGGCATAGGAGCTGACGGATACGGCGTCGGAATACCCGGACAGATCCGCCTTTCGGCTGACGTTTCCGCCTTTAAATGCGGTATACCGGTAAAAAATTGCCGCCATTTGCTCCCGGGTGATGGGGTCGTTGGGGCCAAAGAGCTCAGAGGAGTAGCCATTGACGATGGCATTCTCCGCGGCCCAGGCCACCGCCTCCGCGTACCAGCTTCCGGCGGTCACATCTCCAAAGGATGCCGCGCTTTGCGGAGCGGGACTTCCCTCCTGCCGGTGCAGCACGGTGACGATCATGGCGCGGGAGGTGCTGCCATCGGGATCAAAGCGGGTCCCGTCAACCCCATTCATCAGGCCCTTCTCCCGGACCGTTTCCACAGCGTCATGGTACCACGCCTCCTCCGGGACGTCCGTAAACACGCCGGAAGCCGCGGAGGCCTCCGTGAGCAGGCAGATGACGACCAGCAGCAGGCAGACCGGCCTGCATATGCTTCTTTTCAATTTTTTCACCTTTCTCAGCGCAGTACGGGACCTCCGGAGCCGGTTTTCCGTATCCGGAGGTCCCGTGTCCTTAATTATGGGTCAAGAGGGACCTCCGGATTGCTCGTAGTGATCACGTCCTCGGACTCAAAGCGGATCACTTCCATTTCCAAAGGTTCATAGGCATCTCTGTTGTTCATGAGGACTCTCCTTTCTCTTCTTCACGACCTGAATCGTCAATCCGGATACCTGTAGGCACAGGACGCAAGGTAATACTGGTAAAGCGCCCTGGCGAGATCCCCCACGCCGCTGCGGCTCTGGGTATTGTACGCATAATTCAGCGGTCCGTAGGTCCGGGAATAGGTATTCGTTCCGTCGCTGATCCCGAAGGTATACGTTTTGGAAAGATTATAGCCCTGGATGTGCTCCACCGACAGATAATAGGCGCCGTTGCTGTTCGTGGATACCGTCGGCGTCACCGGCTCTCCGTCCACCGTGAAGGTGTAGTCATCCACCGTCTTTCCATCCGCCAGATCGAAGTACAGCCGCACATGGGTATCGGTGTTCAACAGCAGCGTACATCCCTTCACCGTAACGCCGGGCACCGAACCGGATGCCGCCAGGGGCTTGTGATCCTCGGGCACCGCCGTCAGCACCGTCGGTCTGGGCGCCTCCGACGACGCATCAAAATACTGCTCCGCATAGCTTCCGTAGGTGATCATCGCATCTATGAGCGCCCGCGTTTGATCCGTCAGGGACTCGTCCCCGCTCATGTCGTTGTAGTAGGACAGCACGGAGTAGGCGTCGGTCTGCCCTGTGGACACGCCGTCGATATACAGGGTGGCGGTGATCTCCTTCGTCATCTGCGTGGAATTGACATAGCAGGAGGCGCGGTAATAAACGGTACCGCCGTCCGGCTGATAGGGGGCAAGCTCCACGGGATCGACGGTCTTGCCGTCGAAGGCAAAGCCCACGGTGATCGTGTTCAAGTCCGTGTCCCCCGGATCAACGTAGAAGTTCACCCCGATCTGCCCGCCGTCCAGCGTCAGGTTGTGGATGGTATTTCCGCTGTTCCCGACCAGGAAGACCGCGGCCTCCACGATCACCTCCACCGTCGCCGTCTTGCCGTTGGAGGCCGTCACGGTGACGGTCGTCCTCCCGGCCTTCACGCCGGTCACGGTAACAAAGCCGTCGTTGTCCGCCTGCACGGCGGCGATGGAGGGATCCGCGCTCGTATAGGTCAGCGTCGTGTCGGATATGGAGGAGACGCCGAATTGCGCGGTCCCGCCGGCCTTGACCTTGAGCTCTTCGGTACTCACCGAGAGCGTCGAGCCTGCCATGCAGGACACGGGATAGGAGCCGGCGTCGTTCACCAGCAGCTTGCCGGTGATCACGCCGACCGTACCGGCTTCCACGGTGACCTCGAAGCGGACCCCGTCCGCGGAGAGCGACGCCTGCAGCGCCGGACCCTCCAGCGTCTGGGCGTCCCATTCGATCAGCGACGGGTCGTTGAGCTCCACGAGCCGGCCGTCGGCGGTCTTGCCCACGAGCTTCAGCGTGTGCGCTCCCTCGGTCAGGGGCAGCTCCGTCTTGTCCGTGTCGCCCTCATACAGATGCAGGCTCGCGATGGAGGCGAGCAGGCTGCTTCTCAACGTGAAGCTCTTTTCGCTGCGATTGCCCAGATCGTCCGCGGCGATCAGCGTGACCTGATGGCTGGAGACGTCGGCGTCCAGCGAGACGGTCACGGCAAACTCGCCGCTGCTCTGGTCCAGGGTCCGTGCGGAGGGCGTCAGCGTGACGCCGGTGGTCGCGTCATAGACCGTGATCTCCGCGTCCGGGGCGGTCACGCCGGTAAAGGTGACGCTGCCGTTGGCGGCGTCGAAGGTGCCGCCGTTCTCGGGAGAGCTCACCAGGATCGCGGGGGCCATGTTGTCCACGCCGAAGACATAGCTTGCGCCGGAGGTATCGCCGCCGGCAGTCGCGCCGGTGAAGGAGAGGCTGTGTATGCCGTCCTCCAGCCCGAGGGCCGTCAGATCCATGGTCGCGCCGGTCTGGTTTTCGATGCTGCCCGCTGCGCCCTGGCCGTCCAGCACCCAGCTGCCGCTCACGGCCTTGTCGGAGCTGAAGGTGAACCGAAGCTGCTCACCGGTATAATACGGAACGCTTACGGTTTCCGTCCCCCGCTCTTCCGTGCGCGTCACCGTGCTGCTGCCGGTGATGGTAATGTTTGCCGGGGCAGGGGCAGAGACGGCGAAGTCCTTGGTGATCGCCCCGGAGTAGACCGGTATGCCGTTCGCCGCTTTCCACTTGCGGACGCTCAGAGTGTAGCTGCCCGCGGCAAAGCCGACGAGCTCCGTTTCCGTGAGGGTCTCGGCGTTGGCCGTCATGCTGCCGTCCCCGGCAGCCGTCGCGGAGACCGGCACCTCCAGGTGGCCGCCGATGGTCAGCTTTCCCGCGTCGGGGTTATCCGCCGGTACGGTCAGCAGGCCGTCCTCCCCGAACAGCGCCATTTCGCCGTTCCGGTAGAACAGAAGGTCGGTGAGTCCGGAGACGGCGGCGCCGCTGGGATCGGTCACGGTGATGGCGTAGCCGTCAAAGTCGTTAGCCGTGCCCGCGTCGATGGGGACGTTCACCCTCCAGTCCCCCGTGCCGGTGATGTCGCCCACGGAAGCGGGGTCGCCGGGGGTGTTGGGATTCACATAGGTAAAGGCGTCGTCGCTCAGATCCAGCTGGGAGACCTGGGTCTGGTCCTCGTCCTGCGCCATCAGGCGCACCACGTAGCTTCCGCCGGGAAGATCGGCGGGAAGGGCCGCCGTGTAGCTCGTCGGGAGGCGGCCGCTGCCGTCCTTCTCGATCCGGCCCAGGAGGGTAAGCTCAGGCACGCGGCTGTTGTCGGTATTCGCTTCCGCCAGCTCGCTTTCCAGGATCAGGCCGACGTTCACGTAGTCGAAGCTGTCCAGGCTCGTGCCGGCCAGGTTCACGGTCAGCTCGCTGCCGGCCAGCTCCGCGGTGCAGCCGCTGAGGCCGGGCAGAGGATCCACGTCATAGAGGACCGCGTTCAGGGCGAAGGGGCTAACGATGTTCAGGCCCGTCACGCTGCTGTCCGTTACGGTGATGGCGAGCATCGCCCTTCCGGCGGTCTCGTCATAGCTGAGGTTGGCGTTGGCCTCCGTCTGGGCAGCCGCGTCCGTATCATGGTCCAGGAAGGTGAGGGCATAAGCGCCGGTGGCAATGTCGGCGGCTTCCGTTTCTGCCGTCTCCTCGCTGGCGCTGTCCCAGGAGAGAAGGAGGATCTTGCTCTTGCCGTTGTTTCCGAACGTGACGTCGACGGTCCTGCCGTCGGGCGAAGTCTTGAGCGTATTCTGCAGGCCGCCGACGGGTCCGGCAGGGTCGTCGTCCATCAGAACGGCGGTGTTGTCGGGGTCAAAGTTGGTTCCCGCGACCGCCATCAGGGTGCGGTGATTCTCACTGTCGTAATAGACGGGCACGGCGTACAGGCCCATCAGGCTGCCTTCGGCCCCATTGCCCTCATCCTCTCCGCCGGTGGGGATGCCCTCGAACATCTCGTCGATGTCGGTGTCGAATTCCATGCCCAGGCCCAGCAGCTCGGGGAAGGTGGGTTCGGCTTCGTTCCTGGCGCCCCAGTCGAATTCGCCCCTCCAGTAGTAGCTGAAGCCGATGCCGATGCCCAGGGCTTCGGCCTTGCCGAAGATCCGCTCGGTGCTCACGCCCATGGAGACGGCGCCAAGGGTCATGCCGCCCACGATGGGGATGTCGCCGGGCAGATGCAGCGCGGCCCGCACGAAGAATTCAAAGAAGGGATTGGAGCCGTCATAATTCACGTAACCGACGATATAGCCGCCGCCCTCGATCATGTCCAGGAGGTCCACCTGCACGGAGCTGATGAGCGCGAAGTTCGGATACCAGCGCAGCGCGAACACGGCGCTGTTGATCACGGGGATATCCGTTGCCTGAATATGTACGTCGCTGAGAGCGATGCCGAAGCCGGTGAGTCCCAGCTCCACCGTTCCCTTGGCGACCATGATCTGCATAAGCGAGAACTGAGCCTGCAGGATGAGCTTGATCGGCGGGACCTTATCCTGCAGATAGATCGTGTCGTAGAGGTCCTTGATCCCTCCGCCGCCGCCCTGCAGCCAGAGCACGCCCCAGGGATCCAGGGGCTGGCCGGGGACGAAGCCGCCGACGAAAAACTTGAGTTCATCGGGGATCAGGATGCCGATGTCGTTGGCCTTCAGGTCCAGCAGGCCCTCCAGCTGCACGGTGGTGAAGTCCAGCTGGCCGTTGACGCGGAATTCCACCTGGCCGATGGTGCGGAGCGTGAACACGCCCTCCAGGGACGGCATGCCGTAGACCAGGGGCGGGATGCCCACGCCCACGCAGAAGTTGAAGCCGATAAAGGAGTTGGAGCCGAAGAGGATATCGCTGACCTGCACGCTGCCGGAAAAGCTCATGCCGTCGTCTTCGTCATAGAAGCCGTTGGACATGTTGCTGTCTGCCCTGAGCTTGTTTTTCTCGCTGAAGGATCTGGTGCTGTTTCGGATGTCGTTGGCCTCGTTCCAGCTGCGGATCTCCTCCGCGCTCATCTGCCCTTCGGCGGGAATGCCCCCGCCCTCCAGGTCGCCCGCGCCGGGAATGATGCAGGACAGGTCCAGTCCCGCGCCGAAGCCCACGGTGCGCGTCATGAGCTTGTCGTCTCCGTCATACATGGCGCCCAGCTCCGCGTAGCGGAAATCGAACATGACGCCCATGAGGTACTGGGCCGCGACGCCGGCCTTCGGCCAGAGCAGCGCGATGAAGCTGTCCGGGGAATCGTCGCGCTCTCCTTCTTCGTCATATTGGATGAGGCTGTATCGGGTGTCCGCCTTGAGCTCGGTGAAGCAGCAGACGCCGGAATAGACCCGGGTACCGACGCCGGCGGTGGTCACCTGGCAGTTGAGGTCCACCTTGACGCTGCTTTTCTTCCTGGCGCCGTCGGTCTTCTCGATCTGCTTGATGGTGACGTTGCTGCCCGGCTCATAGTAGGAGAACTCCAGTGCGTCGCTCATGGTGACCACCGTGCCCTCCGCGAGGGACGCCACCAGATAGGCGGCGTAGCTTTCGCCCTCTTTGAGCTTGGAGTCCGCTCCCTCCGGCAGCGAATCGGTGAGGTCGTCGAAGACGCCGCGATAGATCATGAGGACGTTGGACTCGTCGATATTCTTCTCCCGCATCCATGCCTCGTAATCGGCTTCTCCGGGAAACGTCCCGACCTTATAATCCTGGTGCGGGCCCTCGCTGTCCTCGCGGTATACGATCACGAAGCCGTAGGTCTCGCAGCGATAGCGCGCGTCGTCCACCACCTGGAATCCCAGCGCCCTGGCGTTGATGTCCTCCCGCAGGGGATCGGTATAGTCCACCGTCAGCCTGTACTCCCCCGCGGGCAGGTCGCCGTCGATGGTCACGGTCATCAGGCCGCTGTTGTCCTCATGGATCTCGAAGGCCGGCGTGGGAAGCGTTACGGTGGTATTGCCGTTTCGGATCTCGCCGCCGTCGGTCCGGCTGAGCTTCAGCTCGTACAGGTCGCCGGCCTCGGCCTCCAGACCGGCGAATTTCATGCCGGTGACGCTGAACACTCTGTGTCCCTCGGTGTGGAAGATATTCGGCGCGGAGCCGGTGAGCTGGATCTCCGGCAGCTTTTCCAGAGAGCCGGGGATGAGGATGTACTTCTTTGCCTCGCCGATGAGGTCGTTTTCCACCGGTCTGTCGTCCATGGAGTTGGTCATGTCATAGACCTTGAAGTGGATGCGCCCGTAGTTGGCCTCCGCCGCCATGACGGCCCGGAAATTCCAAAGGCTGAGATTATTCGCCTTCTGCCCGGGGGTGAAGTCGTTGAGCTCCACATAATAGGGGTTATCGTAGCCGTAGGTCTTTCCGCTTTCGTCGGTGGCCGAGCCTTCGCTGTTCAGCACTGAGATGCCGCCGCTGGCATAGGCGTAGATGCGCACCTTGGCGTAGGTCTTCTGGGAGGCGTTCTGCAGGATCGTCCTGGCGGTGAAAAGGCCGTCGTTCGTAAATGCGGTCTCGCTTTCGTCGGTAAAGCCCAGCTGGTCGATGGTCTGCAGATTGACGGCCACCTGGTAGCCCTTGACCTTTTCGTTGGAATACAGGCCGTAGTTCAGCTGCGTGGACGCCGCGGCGCCGGAGGCGACGCTCCCCAGGCTGTAGTACAGCGCAACGGCGCTGTCTGAGGTCAGGTGCCTGGCGTTGAAGGCGTTGGTGAAGTTGAGGCTGCCGTCCGGCGTGTAGTCATAGACCACGGAGGCCAGGTTCGCCCAGTGGGCGATCACGGTCTTCACCGGCTTCTGCTCCGTGCCGTCTATGGAACCGTTCAGGAGATAGCCGGTCACCAGCGGGTCGGAGGGATCGTCCATCAGGTAGATGGACTTATCGTAGCCGTTCAGGCCCAGCTCCGTCTCCGTGCTGACGGGGTTCGCCGTGTCCCCGACGTTGTAGTAGGCGTAGTCCTTGCCGCCCATGGCGGTGTCCAGAAGGACCCGGATGCCGATGTCCGCAGCTTCGCCCGTGTTTTCGGCGCTGTAGCCGATGACGACCATGCCGTGGGCGTCGTTGTTCGTGGGCTGCAGCTCGATGGTCTGGGTAAAGGTGACGCTGTCCACGGTCCAGACCGCGGTGATCCGCGCCCCGTCGTTGTTGACGGCGACGTCGTTGCCGCTGCCGTAGTCCTTGCCGAAGATGTAGTCCCTGGAAACGCCGCCTCTGGTGATACGGACCGTGGTAAAGGAGGTATCGTCCTCGCCGGGCCACAGGAGATTGGCGTTTTCATCGCCCTTCACCAGCTTGTCGCCGGCGACGGTGCGGATGTAGAAGGCGCCGCTTTTTTTGGATACGTCCACATGGATCGCGTTGTTTTCCAGCCAGGACTCCCTGTTCAGACTTTCCGTCAGCGAGTTGGCCCCGGCGGCAATGGCGGACGCCGGCAGGAGCGACGTGATCAGGACCAGCGCAAGCAGCAGGGAAAGCAGTCTGGCAAAGCCGCTGCAGGTTTTTTTCATCATTTCGCTCACCTCCTTAATTCGCGTTCTCAACCAAAATGTAGGTAAGTACCTCTGTTCGGTCCCGGTTCCTTGCCAGGACGGTGTAGAAGCCGTCCTGCGGAGCCGTGAAGAGAAGGCTGTCGGTCCCGGTGGCGGTGCTGTACTTCATGCGCGCCGCTGTCATGATGCCGGGGCGGATGGCCAGGTAGACGCTGTCGTCGCCCGTCAGCGCGCAGCTGGCGGTGATGCTGATCTCTCTCTCGTTGAGGATGAGGGTGCCCAGGGGTATGGTGTCGTTCCCGTTCACCCGGACGATCGGGTCGTATTGGCCCTTGACGTAGAGGTTCCGCTCCAGCGCCGCCTCGTTCCCCGCCTGGTCGCTCACGCGGTAGGTGACGGTGTGGAGACCGGCAGCTGTGGAGATCCCCTCGACGCTGATCGCTGCTATGCTGCCGTCCACGGCGTCCTGGGCGATCACATCCGAGAGCAGCAGGGTCCGGATCTCAGCCTGCGTCATGGCCGTGTCGGCAAAGACGATGTCCTGGCCGGTGTAGGAGATGGCGGGCGCGACCCGGTCCACGTCGGAAACGATCCAGGCAAAGGAGGTCCTGCCGGTATTCGTATCCTCGAACCGGAGCAGCTGGATATCGGCGGCGGCCGATATCTCGACGGCCGTCCAGGTCTTGGCCGGGAGGACCGCCGGCTCGCCCTCCGCCGCGTCAACGATCAGCGTGACCGTTGCGGGCTTGCTGGGGTAGACGTAGAGGGTCGTCCCCGTGAATTCCAGATCCGTGATGCTCCGCACCGCGCCGTCGTCCGAGGGCACGCTGTTGTAGCTGACGGAGAGGGCGGCGGCGTCCACGTCGGAGAGCAGCTCCGCGGTGAGCAGGTACTCGGCGGAGTTGCCCGCGTCGTCGGTGAAGCGCAGGGTCACCGGCGCGGAGGACCTGGCGGTGTAGATAAACTCCGTTCCCTTCACGCCCACGGCGTTCCTGCTCACGGTCTCCACGCCGTCGGTGGTCGTTGCGGTGTAGGTCACGGCCAGGTTGGAGCTGAAGACCTCGCCCTCGGCTCCCGACACGGTGAAGCGGAACTCCTTGGAGGTCTTATCCGGGGAAAGCGTCGGCTCGCCGTTCAGCGTCACGACAGGCCCGCTCTTGTCGATGACGTTCACGGCGGGCAGCTCGTAGCAGGCCGTAAGGCCGCTGGAGGCGCTCTTTGCCGCCAGGATCAGCGGGCTGTCCACGTTGTCCGTCCAGGTGACCTCAATCAGGCTGGTGGAGAAGGCCAGGCTGACCTTCCCCGCGTCGGCCTCGCTCAGGGCCTCGCCCACATGGTCCTCCGCGTTTTCGTCGCAGTAATACAGCGCAGCGGAGCTGAGGCCCTTGTCGGTTTTCAGCGTGGCATTCACGTTCCGGCTCACCGGGCCCGCGCCCGCCGAATCCGGGGTCATGTTGTTGACGGTGCCGTTCCACTGGATGGAGGTAAAGGCCGGCGCTTCGGTATCGATGCCGCGGACCTGAACGCTGACGCTGGAGGCGTTGCCGTAGGCGTCCTTGTAGTAGAAGGTATAGTCCTCGTTGGCCGCGAAGTCGGTGTAGAAGCCGGTCCGCTGGTCAATGACCGTCGTGCCGTCCGCAGCGTAGACGTTGTAGATGGTGGAGAGGATATCCCGGGAGCTCTGCTCGCCGGTGACGATGGGGAAAATCTGCTCGTCGTTCTCCGGCTTGAAGGCCACGCGGACCCGCTGGGTCCCGTCCTGGGCGGTATACAGGCCGTAGACGGGGGTGACGGGCGGGGCTTCGGTGTCCAAAGAGCCGACGACGATGCCGTTCAGGCTGCTGGTGGCGTTGGCCGCGTCGGAAACCGTGAGGCTGAACGTGCCATTTACGCGGACGGTCACCGTGTTGTTCGCGCCGACGGACGCCACGGAGGGATCCGAGCTGATCAGCGTGCAGGCGTCGGGGGCTTCGTCGCTGATCTCAAAGCGGAGGGTGTAGAGATTGGCGCGGCCGGCCGCGATGGCCGCGTTGATGGCCGCCACGGTCTCCTCGTTGAGGTTGACCGTCTCGCTCCCGCCGTCGGAATAGACGGTGGTCTCCCCGTTCTGAGACAGGGTGAAGGTGCCCAGGTTCGTTGCGGTCCCACCCAGATTGGCTGCCAGGTAGACGGTGGCGGTGGGGGCCCGGTTCTCCCCCGCCGACGTCTGCGCCTCGCTGATCGCCGCCGGGCAGACGGCGGTGACGGTCGCGGTGTTGCCGGCCCGATCCCGGACGGTGACGGTCTGGGCGGCTCCGGCGGCTGTGCCGTAGGAGAAGGTGCAGCTCAGGCCGCCCTCCAAGCCCTCAATGGGCTCGTCCGCCGTCACGTCCGCCCGGATCGGGCGGGTCGTCGCCGTGACGCCCGCCGGGACCGGCTCGCCGGTGTCGGCGTAGACGCAGCTCACCGTGAGCGTCGGCGGGGTCTTGTCGATGGTGGAAACGGGGATGGTCTTGCTGCCGGTCACATAGCCATACTCCGCAGCCGCGGCGGTATCATCGTTATATTGCTTTTGTTTTTGTTCATCATCGTCCCAATAGGAGCCCGGATACCGGTAAGCGACCTCGATCATGCCGTTGGAGGGCATGAGGACGGTGGCGTTCCAGGGCTGGGAGTCGTAAATGCTCACCCGCTCGTCAGTCTCGTCGAAGCTCGTGCCGTCCTGCAGCGTCACCGTGATGTGGGTGATCTCGCAGGTGGTGGCGGTGCCGTTCTCGTCCTTGGTCCGGTCGCCCTTCAGGGTCACCAGCACGTCCTCGTTGGTCCGGGTGGCGGGGGAGAAGGTCGCGTGAACGCCCATTCCGTCCGAACCCGGGCCGAAGGCGGTGATGTTGACCACGTCTTCATGCTTCGTGCCGAACACGTCCGTCCAGTTCACCGTCACGCTGCCGTTTTCCGTGACGCTTGGCAGGATGACGGCCTGCTCGGTCTGGTAGTAGGAGCCCTGGTCATAGCGGCCCGTGAGCTTTTCAAAGACGCGGGTGCGCACGTAACCGTCGGTGAACACGCCGTAGTCCGTGGTATAGCTCTCCAATCTGAGAGCGTAGGGAAGCGTATTCCTGACATCCTCGCTGACCTGGGAGGCCGGCACGATGCCGAGCTTGACGTAGCCTTCGTTGGTGAAGACTTCTGCATCGCCGTACTCATACACCTCCGGCAGGATCGATCCGACAGCATCTTTCCAGCCTTCAGCCAGATTCATTTCCTTGCCTGCCCATTCATCGCCAGACCCACAGTAATACTCAAGCTTAGGCAGCACCCAGTCGGGAAACTCGGCAACGCCGGGATAATAATAGGGAGAAACGATATTGCCGTCAGCGTCCTCACTGATATAGGCGTTATACCATCCGTAGTTGTCGTTGATCCCTTCGCAGAGAGCGTAGCTTTCAGAGGAAATACGCCCGCTGGCATTATCGTTATAGAAGGTCATGGGATAAGAGCAGGTATTGCCGTACTTGTCGGTCAGGCAGAAGGTCATGACGACGTTGCCCTCCAGCTCGCAGGGCTTGAAGGCGCCCTGGATCTCCACGCCGATGATGTTGTGGAAGTTGGGGTTATCCAGGTCATATTGGGTCTTCTTCACGGTATCCATCTTCAGGCAGGTCATGGTGATGCCGCCGGTCTTCCCCGCCTGGTCCTCGGAGATCGTCCAGGGCTTGAAGAAGCCCATCTCGTCCTTCTCGAAATTCAGCGGGACGGTCATGGAAAAGACCTCCGTCTCACCGTCCAGCGTGGGATCCAGCACCTTGGAATAGGCGGGATCGAAGCTGACGCTCAGACTCGACAGATCCAGAGGATGGTCGTCGCTGATGTTGAGCAGGAAGGCATAACCCGCATAGATGGACCCGTAGGACCAGGGATCATTCGGATCTGCCTGGAAAGAGCCTGTTCCTCTGATAATGTCGCCAAAATCATTGCCGTCAAAGTTGCTGGAATAGCTCATCTCCGGCGCCTCGCCGTCGATAGCGCTCATGACCAGCGAAGCGAAGCTCACGTTGCCGTAAACGTCGTCGGCGAAGAACAGCTCGTGGTCGGAGGATTTGCGGAAGCGCTCCTCCCCCATGAGATCCGGCTTCTGCACGGCGGGATCGGTCCGCTCCTCGTACTCGCCGTCCAGGTGCTTATAGCTGGTAAAGGATCTGGCGCGAACGGCGTCGTAGTCGCAGAGCACCGGGTTCACCACCGCCTCGTTCCGGTGGTAGAGGTCGGTCTCGTCCGTGCATTTCGCCCCCGCCAGGACATAGTAGCTCCCGGTGGTCGGCTGCGCGTTCTCGTCGATCGGGGTGTTTTCATATTCGGGATCGTAGGGGTCCGCGTTCTCATCGCTGTTGATATGCATGGAGACGGTCTGCAGTACCGCGCCGATGGACGCGGCGTAGGCTTCCACCGTCGGGTAGAGCGCATTGCCGCTCTCGTCCTTGAGATCCTTGATCCCATTGTAGGCGGCTTCCATCTGTGCCGCGGAAATGTATTGGTCGGCGGCATGGTAGTAGACGTCCAGGCCCAGGTCCATGGCCGTCGTGCGCACGTCGGCCATGAAGCTCTTCTCCACGGTCTCCCCGCTCTCGTACTCCACCACGTAGTGGATCAGGTTGTAGCCGTCGGTGAGGGGGAGCCTGCAGCCGGAGTAGTCAAAGCCATCCCCAGCGTCCGTGACCGTGAGGACAAGGTCGCCGCCGTCCGGGATGGTCTGCCAGTGGTCCCGGGCGCTCTCTCTGCCGTCCGGATCGTTGCCGCTCCAGGCGTAGAAATGGTTCACGCCGCCGATGCGGGAATGCTCCGCGTCGCCCGCGGCGGGAGCCGTCTGCGCGAAGCAGAACGTCAGCTTGTTCACCTCGTTGTCCGCCAGGTAGTAGCGGTCGGCATAGGCGGACATATCGTTGATGCTGCAGCCCTCGCAGTCCGGCTGCGGGATCCACCGCGCCGCGTTCTCCGGCAGCTTATCCTCCGGCACCCGGATGGGGGCGACGCCGATCTTCACGATCTCGCCCTCCCCGATGTCGCCGTCCGAGGCCGGGGAAGCGTAGCTGTACCGGCTGTAATCGGTGTAGTACAAGCCCCACTTCCACATGGGCTCCCGCACGTAGAGGACAAAGGAGCGGTCGTAGCTCACCACGTCGGGGGTGATGGCGGCGGAAGCGTCCAGATAGACGCCTTCGGCCAGGGTGGCCGCGGTCGTCTGGCCGTTCACGGTGTAGCGGTAGACCACCTTATACCAGCCGGAATTCTCGCCGTCCGCCTTCAGGAAGCTCAGCTTCGTGGCGCTGCCCACCGGGAGCTCGACTATGCGCACGGAGGTGTAATTCGTACCGTCCGCACTGTAAAGAAGCTCCGCCTCGGCGGACTGGACGATGCGCAGGCCGTAGGGCTGGTTCGCGCCGGTATCGACGTCGTTCACCAGCGCCGCGGTGAAGGTATAGTCCGAAAGGTCGCTGTGGGGCTCGGCGGGGGTGCCGGAGAGGACGGCGGAGGAGACCTCGTCGCCGCTGTCCGAGTAGACCACGCCGGGGGTGACGGTGAAGGACGCGTCGTTGGCGAGATACGCGTACTCCACGGCGGTCACGATACCGTTGTTCGGATCCGCGGCGTTATAGGAGCCGGGAACCGTGTCGGTCCAGCCGCCTTCGCCGTTGGGTATGTTTTTATGCTGGTTGAGAAGCACGAAGGTCACTTTGCCGTAATAGCCGTTCAGCCAGGCTGCTACCGCCTCCGCCGTGGTCGTCTCGCTGCCGCTGACCGTCAGGCTGGAGTAGTCGGCGGCCGCCGTGCCGGTGAGGGTATACCAGGTAAGGCCGCTATCGGCGGCGAAGAGGTTCGCGTCGCCGGCGGCAAGGCCGGTGGTGGCGAAGAAGCTGCCGTCGCCCTTGTCGATCAGCGCCATGGTACGGTTATCCTCGGTGACCGCCAGGTTCTCGTCAATGACCGCCATCCCGGAGATGGAGGGAAGGCCGAAGAGCGGGGTCTTTTCTTCCCCAAGCTCCTTCTGGTAGCGCAGCGTTCCGGCGTTGAAATCATAGGAATAGGTGACACTGCCGATGGCAGGCGTTCCGTCCGGTCCGTAGGCGCCCACGTAGAGGGTGACCGTGCCGGAAGTGCCGGAGGTTTCCAGATTGACGGTGAAGCTATGGTTTTCCGTCAGCGCATTCGTCAGCTCCTCGGGGTTGGTCATCGCGTTCTCCGAGGTGCCCCAGACGAGCTTCTGAACGCCGATGGGGTTCGTGACCGTGACCGGAATGAACGCATGGCCGGTCCCATAGGTGACGCCGCCGAAGCTGACGGACGTTTCGCTGTCGTGCCCGATGGCGTGGGTAAAGACGCGCTCACCGCTGCCCTCGTTTCCCTTGATGTCGGCGATCCTGACCTGTACGCTGCCGTCGGTGGCCGTCTTGTAGGTGCCCGCCGTCGCTCCGGCCGCGTCGGAGAGCGCATAAGGCCAGTTTTCGGTGTTCAGGAGCTTGACGTGGAGATACATCTGCGTTGCGCCCACAGGCGGCGTAACGGAGATCCAGCCGGCCTGAGAGTCGTCCGCCACGGCAGCGGCGGCCGCCCAGCCGGTGGTGTCGGCGGTCTGCCGGTCGCTCTCGCGGGGGATATTCGTGGAAGCATCCACCGTCCACAGATAGCCGCGCTCGCCGCCGCCGCTGCTCAGCAGACGGAACCGGAAGTCCTTCCCGGCATAGCCGCTTTCCGCGTCGGCGAAGCTGATGGGCACGGTGAACACGTTCAGGTCCAGCGTGTCGTCCACAGTCTCGCCCAGCGTGACGGCGGGCGCCGTTACGTCGAGCTTCTGCTGATAGGGCGGCAGAGGAATGGTCTGGTTCGCCACGGGATTGAGGGACTGGTCGCAGATACCGGACAGGCCGCTGATGGCGGTGATCTTGACGTAGTCCCCGTTCGGGATCGTCATGTCCTCGGTGACGGTCAGCGGCTGGTACTCGACCACGGTAAGCTTGCGGGCCGCGGCGTTCACGTCGATGGACTTGCTGTCGATGGTATAATACGACCTTGGCTGCAGGGTGACGGCGCCGCCGCTTTTTGCGACGTTCAGCGTGGCGGCGGGCGAGATGGCGTTGCCGTCCCCGTCTGTCAGAGAGTCGATCTCCCCCTTCCAGTTTGTCGAGGCGTTCAGCTCCTCGCTGAACACGACCTTCAGGCTGACCCTATCGCCCGCCTTCAGGAACAGCTTGTCGGGGTCCGTCTCGTTGGGGTTGTTGCCGCTGGACGCCTCCGCCTCACTGAGATTCGCGGTCCAGATGGAGGTCTTGTAGAGATAGGGCGCCTCCGTGTCATAGTGCGCCCGGGCGCTGCCTTCAAAGCGGGTGAGGTTGAACCTCTCGAAGGGGTTGCCCGCCAGGTCCGTAACGACGCCGAAGCAGGACGAGCCGGTGTCGACGGCGCTGCCGTTCGGGGCGATCAGGCTGAGAGAAAAACCCTCCGTGGAGGAGTACCATCCGCTCTGATCGGCGGCGGAGATGCTGTCGATGTACAGCTCAGCCGGCAGGGTCTTCCCGGATCGACTGCTGCTCGGATCGAGGCGGAAGGTCATGGTCCTCCCTTCGAGGCTGAGCAGGTCGGCCTCGACCCAGCTTTCCCGGTCCGACGTGCCGTTGGAGGCGTCCACAAAGCTCAGGCGGAGCTTAAGGCCGTGGTCGTTCGCGGCGTTGTCCGCGAAGCGGATGTCCTCGTTGAACTCCAGCACGATATCGAGGACATCGCCGTTCTTGATGTAGGCGTCGCCCGAGACTCTGGAACCATTCTTATTCATCGTGATGCTGTTCAGGAAGGGAGCGGCGTTGTCCCGCAGGCGCATCTTCGTGTCCGTGATGCTCGTGCCCGGGGCGCCGGAAAGGGTGACGTTCAGGGGCGTATTCCCGTAATCCACAGGGACGATCTGACTGGAGCCCGTCAGGGGCGTGGGCCGGATCAGCGCACGGCTGCCCACCACGATCCGATGGATATCCTTATGGTAGTGCGTAAAGGTCATGACGTTGCCGTTCCGGTCCTTCAGGACCCTGCCGTTCCGGTCAAACTCGACCTCATAGGTATAGTATTCAAAATAGGCCTCGTAGGCCAGGGGGACGGCGTCGGTCCTGCCCTTCCGGATCGCGCCGGACACGCCGCCGGAGAGATTGGCGTCCGCCCTTTTTGTGAAGGGCTTCATGTAGTCGCTGTACTTGCCCCCCTTTCCTGCGGCGTAGTCCGTGTTGCCGTAGTACCAGACGACGGCGCCGGGATCGCCGAGATCGCTTCGCTTGTAGCTGCCGCTCCAGAACGCCTCCAGGTCCATGGCCTGATTCGTCAGGTGATCCCTGACCTTTGACATCCGGGAGTCAGTGTTCACATTCACGCTGAAATTGACCATCCAGGGGCGGATGCCGGACAGCTCGTCGGTGATCTTCGGCTGGCCGCCGGACAGAACGCTGCTGGTGCTTTCCAGCGAGAAACAGCTGTTGATGTTCAGGACGACGCCGGGGTCATTCTCCTCCAGCTGCTGCACCCCGGCCAGAGAGAAGACTTCTTCCCTGGGCAGCACGGCCAGCCCCATGGTGTTCGGCCGATAGGTGAAGCTGCTGTCTCCCTCGGCCCTGGCCCGCGTGACCAGGGGCGAGAGCAGAGAGCCGGGCGTAGTGCCGCCGAGTCCCAACAAAAGCACCAGCGCCAGCAGCAGCGAGCAGAGGCGCTTGCCGAAGCGTCTGCTCCTTTGCTGCGGCGAGATCGTCTGCGTGCTTTCACGCTGCGCGGTCAGTTTCATTCCATGATTCCTCCTACAATTACAATTGGGCGCGCGAGTGGCCTTTCGCAGCTCCGGTCAAAGATTCCGGGGACCGGGCGTGAGAAGCGGGAGCCCGCGGGACCGTTCACGTCCCGCCCGCCAGGGTATACTCCCGCAGGAGCATGTTTTTCAGCAGGACCAGCTCTTTTTCCGGGTCCCGCCCGCCGTCGTACACCAGGCCCACGGCGTATCGCGTGACGGCGGCCAGCATCAGGTGGACCGACGCCAGCAGCATCTCCTTCGGCGGGACGTCGGTGCGGAGGGTGTGGTCCTCCCGCGCCTTGCGGAACATGGCCTCAAACCGGGCAGCCAGGATGTCCACCACGGCGATATAAGGCCGCATGGCCTCGGCGGGAACGGCCTCCTCATACTCGATATAGATGTTGAAGAACTGGTTGAAGCGCAGCAGGGCCTTGTTGCTGCGGTACAGCTCCAGGAGGGAATTCAGCAAATACTCGTATTCCTCCGCAGCGGTCACCTCCCGCACGTCCAGCTTCCGAACCGTCTCGTTCAGATACTTCTCCCAGGTCCAGGTGCTGATGGCCAGGACCAGGGCGGTCTTGGTAGGGTAGTAGCGGTAGACGGTGGCGACGCCGATGCCCCCGGCCTCCGCCACGTCCGTCATTTTGACCCTTTCAATGTTTTTTTCCGCAAAGAGACGATACCCCGTCTCCAGGATCCGCTGTCGGGTCACTTCCTTCTGAAGGTCGTTCAGCTCCGGATTGACTCCCATTCGATTCCCCCCCGTTTACATAACACAGCCCTTATCTCTCAGATAATACTGAAGCTTTTACTGATAATAGTTATTCTATCACCGCCGGCGGCCAAATTCAATCCGTCAAATGCCTGAAATTGGAAACGATAATCACAAAACCATTGGCAACACCGCCCAAAGCGGCGCCGCCAACGGCTTATGTCGTGGTTTTTGCGGAAAGACGACTACTACATATGGGTTTGTCCCCGCGGGACAGGTTCCAGGGGCAGGAGCAGCTTCCCCTCTCTGCGTCCCGCCCCGGCAGCTCCTTAGCACGGCGGGTCCGGCATGGATACCGGCAGATGGCGGCGGTACCGAGGCCCCTGGCCTTGGCCGTTTCCGTCATCCTGGTCCGGTCGATGGCCTTTCGCAAAGACGCGCCTTCAGAGTAGTCATCGAACTGGACAGAGAGGTTCAGATCGAACTCTCCAGAATTGATGATACGAAGAAAGAAAATCAGCGGTGCCGGTTTTGGGAGGAGGAGCGACGGAGTGAGTGAGAGACGGCGATGAAAATCGGCGCCGCGAACGATACGCAGTCCGCGACGACGATGGCAGGGGCAGAAGGACTTGCTTTTCTGCGGAAAAGCCACGGCGGTTGCAGCGTGCCCCCGGCACGCTGCGAAGAGCCGCCTTTCATGGCCTTCGGCTGACCAAATCAGCACAACAAGGGCCCGGCCAAAAGGCCGGACCCTTGTTGTGGCAGGGGCAG
>JAEEGL012906554.1_pt1 | contig 23183 bp, 18 predicted proteins | sample 9134231 | NCBI WGS metagenome assembly JAEEGL01 (sample SAMN16246548, study PRJNA631951) | gut metagenome | biome: gut microbiome; feature: rumen; material: fiber-attached | host: Bos | place: Iran: Karaj | collected 2018-10
GTGCCAATGTTTGAGTGCCTGCCCTGGGAATAATCCGGAACAAGCTCTTCAACCACTACGTACAGCATTGCGCCGGCGGCGAAGGCCAGCATGTACGGCATGATGCCGATGATAGAAGTGGCCAACAGCAGGACCAGCGCGCCGCCGATAGGCTCCACAATGCCGCTCAGCGAGCCGATGCCGAAGGATCTCCAGCGGCCGTTCCCTTCCGCCCTCAAAGGCATGGAGATAATGGCCCCTTCCGGGACGTTCTGAATGGCGATACCGAGCGAGAGCGCCAGGGCTCCGGCCATATTGAAATCGGCCGTCAGTGCGCCCGCAATGGCCACGCCCACGGCCATTCCCTCCGGGAAGTTGTGGATGGTGACGGCCAGCGCAAGTTTGGCGGTACGTGACAGGCGGCTTTTCGGGCCCTCTGTGCTGCCTGACGGATGGATGTGCGGGGTGACGTAGTCGATGAGCAGCAGGAAGGCGAATCCGGCCAGCAGGCCGATGGTCGGCGGCACGACGGCAGCTGCGCCCTCCCCCATCCCGATGGCCGGAATGATCAGCGACCACACCGATGCTGCGACCATCACGCCGGAGGCGAACCCCAGCAGCACCTTCTGCAGCAGCGCGGGCATATCCCGCTTCATGAAAAACACGAAGGCCGATCCCAGGGCGGTCCCCAGGAACGGAATCATCAATGCAGTGAATACAGGATTCATGACACAAAGGTACGAAACCTTCAGTGTTTATGAAATCCCCATTTTTAGCGATTTTCCAGCAGATTCCGGTTGGGGTTGCCTTATATGGTTACATTGATGCAGTAAACCTTGCCGTTCTCGAGCGGGAGGGTGCTCGGGAGGGTTATCTGCTTGTCACCGGCGGGGAACACGTCGATTTGCGTAGGGTTCCCGGTATGATAATCGTAATAGTAGCCGCCAAACTGGAGGCACAATTTATAACCAGCTTCGAGGTTCCTGTCGAAGCGGACGGGCACAAAGAAGGTTTTCGTGACAGGGGTATCCTCATTCATTTGGAAATTGCTGTAATAGCCGGCTGAGATAAGGAAATAGTCCAACGGTCCTTTCTCCTCCGTTTTAGGTTTCCCCGTATAGCTATCGGTGGTCACGTCCAGGGAGGATCTCCGGACGAATACCGGATCCATCATCGGATAATCGTCATAATCGTTCGATTCAGGATCCACGCACTTGATGCGGATGGAATTGATATTTGCCCCGTAGTAAGGCTCACCGTCATACGGCAGATTCTGGAGGGTAGCCTCGATGCGGAACACGGCGAACAGGTGTTCCAGGTTCACGTGGGCGACATCGCCGGAGAGCGTCACCTCGCCCAACATCAGATCGACGTCGGAGACAGCATCAGAATTATTGTCCTGCAGGGGGCTCGAAGGGGTCGAAAGGTTTCGTATGTAAATGAACGGATCGCCCACCGTCACGCATTCGAAGATTGATACGCCTGCGTACGAGTCCACATCCGGATACAGGCAGATGATTCTGTCCCCTGCGTTTCCGGTCCAGCAGCCGGAGAATTCAGCTTTCGTTCGGCCTCTCTCCCCGGTAGATGTGAACCTGTCGACGGCCGTGATGCCGTTCTCGTCGAAAGAAACCACGGTAATGGCTTCATCCGAGTCCCAGGAGCCTTCCAGCGACTTCTCGGACGAGTTATAATCATAGACCGTCTTCGTCTCCGGCGGGGCGACGACTGACGCCTGTATCGTCATAGGGACGCCCACCTTCACCTCGGGCTTTGAGATCTGGCAGCTGCTCATCAGCACGGCCGCGCAGGCAGTCATTACGATAAATGTTATGATGCGTTTCATCTTGCTGTCATTGTTACGGTTAGAAAGTAAGATCCCATCCGTGCCCCATATCGGGCACTTCCCCGCTGCCACAGACCATTCCCGCCTGCCTGATCTCGATGACCCTCGTCACAGGCTGTTCATATGTGTATTTCAGTGATTCGTCCATATTCGATGGCTTTGTCAGTACGGTGTAAATATAATAAAAACCTAGTGATTTCAACTCTATCATTGTCGCGAGATACATGGCGGCGGCTTCTGATGGATTTCGCGGCGGTATTTTGGGCAAAATGGGGTGAAATCGTGACGCGAGATACATGGGAAGGGCTCCAGATGGATTACGCGGCAAAGGGGAGGGATTAGCCCGCTCCGCGGTGAAGGGATTAGTCACGGCTGCGCCGTGCCTTTTCCCTTGGGCTCCGGGAGCAATCAACAGGAAGGCGTGTCGGAAACCGACACTTTTTGCGTACAGGCACATCCTTACGTGAGCGGGCTCACGACGGACACGCCTGTACGCAAAAACGCCGCACTCGCGTGCGGCGCCTTCCGTTGATTGCATAGCGCGGAGGAAGAGGGATTCGAACCCCCGGAACGTTGCCGTTCAACAGTTTTCAAGACTGCCGCCATCGACCACTCGGCCATTCCTCCATTCGGGACTGCAAAGATAGATAAAATATCGCTGATTCCAAACTGCCGTAACCAGACCGATCTTTCAGTCACAAAAAAGGTCGGATTTGTGACCTAACCTGGAATAATCAGGCTTTTAGTCACAAATAACGCCGGTTTTGTGACTAAACCGGGGAAAGTCGGGCTTTCGGTCACAAATAACGTCGATTTTGTGATCGAACCGGGGAAAATCGGGCGTCCGTCCTCAAAACAGGCCGGATTTGAGGACGGAAAGGGCCTCGCGGGTCGCAGAGAGCGCCTCTCCGCACTCAAAAGCGCCTCGCAGTCCTCAGAAAGGGCCTCTCAGCCTTCGGAGAGCGCCTCGCGGGCTTCGGAGAGGATGGGGGCGGAGTAGGAGACGAAGTCGTCCCAGCGGTAATAGCCTCCGCCGAGGTCTTCGAGGGGCATTTTCAGGGGTTCCTCGTTGAGAAGGGGGACGAAGATGAGGTCGCCCCTGCGGCCGCGGAAGAGCACCAGCTGAAGGTTGGACGCCATGGGGATACGCGACACGTCCCAGACCTCCCAGGCGCGGGAGAGGTCGTCGATCTCGGCGTTCCAGCCGTCGAGCCTGAGCATCGCGAACAAGGCCATCATGCAGCCGTCGTGCCCGAAACGCAGGCGCACGGTCACGCCAGTCATGAGGTCCTGGGGCACTTTTTCGAGGATATCGCCCAGCACCGATTCCGACAGATAGCAGGCGCGCCTGTCGTAGCCAGGCCAGCGGCTCTTGGCCACATAGAACGAATAATTGTCCAGACGGCCGAGCAGCGTCATCTCGTCGAAGGTGAACGCCCGGATCAGCTCATCGCCGAAGCCGCAGCTCGGCATATTCATCGCCACGTCGAAGAAATCGCGCTCGAAGCCCAGGGGGTCGCACACGCCGGAGAGCCAGCCATAGTCGGAGAATAGCCGGCGGCAGAACGGCTCCGGATCGATCAGGCCGGCGACATACTCGTCGAAGGCCGGACGCCAGAGGCCAGTCCCCTTCTTCCAGAGGATGTCGTACTCCGTGGCACGGGGATTCTCCAGCATGTGCTGGTTGATCCGACCCTGATATGACCTGGAAGCGTCGGCGTAAACGAACAGGCCAGGACGCAGCGCCTGAAGTTCGCCGGTGAAGTTGAGCATGGAGAGCATGGTGCGCTCAAAACTGGTGGAGTTCGCCTCCACCAGGGCGCCGCGCCGGAACAGCGACGGATACCGCTCCACCATGCGCCGGGCTATCTCCCGCTGCTGCGCTGCGCCGAGCGGCGTAAGCTCGCCCTCGTGCATCTGGAACCCGGGGTACATCGCCACGTAGTCGCGCCAGACACGCTCCCCTTCCGGGGTCAGCATGCCTGCGGCGGCCGCCTTTTCCAGCACCGAATACACAAAAGCGTATTGCTCCGGATTCACCAGATACCTGGACCCGTGCCTGCCGTAATGACTGATATGCACCGGCTTGTAGCCTGCCGGCGGCTTGGGCAGTTCGGCGACCGAAGAAGGATACAGCCTGCTCGTTCCCATCATCCACCCCGTAACCTCCTGGCCGTCAGCGGTGAGGAAAACCGGATCCGACGGCTCGGCCCGCAGGCACGAGACGAAAACCAGCAGGGCTGCCATCAGGATGCAGTGTACCCGGAGTGTCACTTTCCCTAATACTACGGCACTCCGGGTACACTGCATCCTGCAGACGTGGCTACTTTGCCTCCTTCTTTTTGTCATCGGAGGCAAAGAATCTCCACTGGAAAAGAATCATGTAGAAGGCGCCGACCGTCACGCACGAATCGGCGAAATTGAACACCGGGCTGAAGAACAGAACCTGCCCCGTAGAACTGTAGATCAGAGGGAAATAAAACATATCCACCACCTTCCCGAACATGAACGGAGCGTAATCCCAGATCATGCCGTAGAACAGACAGTCGATGATATTCCCGAATGCGCCCGCCGTGATAAGCGTAAGCCCCACGAGCACGCCCACGGGAGCCTTGTTCTTGCGGTTCAGCGAAGATATCCACCAGATGAGGAGGCCGCACAGCACAACCCGGAACAGCGACAGCAGGAACTTCCCCACCGCGCCGCCGAACTTCATTCCGAAAGCCATGCCCTCGTTCTCCACGAAGCACAGCCGGAACCAGTTGCCCAGCACATAGATCTGCTGCCCGAGCTCCATGTTGGTCTTGACCAGGTACTTGATTACCTGATCCACGACCACCAGGAAAATCCCGAGCGCCACAAGCCAAGCCCCTCTGGAAATTTTCATTTCCTTCCGGCTTTGGCGAGTTTTTCCTTTGCCTCAACGGTGAGGGTGGCATGGGGAACGAGGCGGAGGCGCTCCTTGGGGATGAGCTTGCCCGTCTCACGGCAAATGCCGTAGGTCTTGTTCTCGATGCGCACGAGGGCGGCCTCAAGGTTCTGGATGAACTTGTACTGGCGCTGTGCCAGCTGGCTCGCCTCCTCCTTGGAAAGCTGGTTGGCTCCGTCGTCCTCCACCGTCTTGAACGAAGGCGAAGTGTCCTCGATGTCGTTGGAGCCGTTGTGCATAATAACCTGACGGAGAGTGTCGTACTCCGCCCTTGCCTTGGCCAGCATCTGCTCGATAATGGCCTTGAACTCAGCAAGTTCCTCGTCGGAATAACGCTTCTTTACTTCTTCTGCCATAATTATTTTCTTGTAAGGTTTAGTTTTATTGTGGTATCTTCCCAGGCAATCTCCTGCGCCGTCTCGGGGGCCTCGGAAAGCGGCTTCAGGCCAAGGCTCACGGACAGGGTCTGGGAAGCGACATAGTCGCCCCAGGCCTCGAGCGCCCTGGCTATACCGTCGTAAGCGGCGCCGTCGGCATACACCACGGTGTCGATACGGTCGGTGAGTTCGAATCCGCTCTCCTTGCGGAGATTCTGGATGGGGTGAATCAGTTCGCGGGCGGTTCCCTCGAGTACCAGCTCGGGGGTCTGCACGATGTCGAGAGCCACGGTGAGGGTGGCCTCGGTGGCCACGAGCCAGCCGGGCATGTCCTCGGAAGTGATCTCGTAGTCGCCGGGATGCAGCGTCACGGGGCCGGAAGGGAGCTCCAGCACGTATTCGTCGGAGCGCTCGATGCCGGCGATCACATCCTGCCCGAGGGTGCCGAACGCGGCGGCGATTTCCTTCATCTGCTTGCCGTAGATCTTGCCCAGGGTCTTGAAATTGGGCTTGATCTTCTTGGTGATGATGCCGGTGGTGTCGTGCAGGAACTCGATTTCCTTCACGTTCACCTCGGTGAGGAAGATGTCGCGCACCTTCTCGATGTGGGCCTTCACCTCGTCGTCGAGCACGGGAACCAGCACCTTGGCGAGCGGCTTGCGCACGTTGATGCCGACCTTCTTGCGGAGCGCCAGCACCATGCTGGACGCCTTCTGCGCGAAGGACATGCTCTCCTCCAGCGCTTCGTCCACCAGTGAGGAGTCGTAGCCTGGCATGGGCTCGTAGTGCACCGACTCGCTGCCGGGCACCAGGTCGAGCCACAGGCGCTCCATGAAGAACGGAGCTATGGGCGCGCCCATCAGCGCAACTCCCTTCAGCACCTCGTAGAGGGTCTGGTAACAGGCGAGCTTGTCCTCACTCATTCCGGAGCCCCAGAGGCGCTTCTTGTTCAGGCGGATGTACCAGTTGGACAGGTCGTCGCACACGAAATCCTGCACCAGACGGCCTGCAGTGGTGATATCGTAGTCCTCGTAGGCGGCCTTGACCTCCTTTGCGAGGGTGTTGAGCTTGCTGATGATCCAGCGGTCGAACATGGGCCTCTGCGCGTACGGCACGGGCGGCGCTGCGGGATCGAAGTCGTCGAGGTTCGCATACAGAGCGAACACCGAGTAGGAGTTGTACAGCGTGCCGAAGAACTTGCGGCGCACCTCCTCCACGCCGGCCTCGTCGAACTTGAGGTTGTCCCAGGGCTGGGCGTTGGTCATCATGTACCAGCGCAGGGCGTCGGGGCCGTAGGTGTCCATCGCCTTGAAGGGGTCGACGGCGTTGCCGAGGCGCTTGCTCATCTTCTCGCCCTTCTTGTCGAGCACCAGGCCGTTGGAAATCACCCTCTTGAATGCGGGCGTGCCGCTCACCATGGTGTGGATGGCGTGTAGGGTGTAGAACCAGCCGCGCGTCTGGTCCACGCCCTCGGCGATGAAGTCGGCGGTGCAGCCGAAGTCGGGGCTGTCGATGCCGCGCAGGCCCGTCTGGGCGTACGGCATGGCGCCTGAATCGAACCACACGTCGATAAGGTCGGACTCGCGCTTCATCTTCTTGCCGGAGGCGCTTACGAGGAAGATTTCGTCCACATACGGACGATGAAGGTCTATCTTGTCGTAGTTCTCCTTGCTCATGTCGGCGGGGTCGAAGCCCGCGTCGCGCAGGGGGTTGGACGCCATGAATCCGGCGGCCACGGCCTTGTCGATCTGGGCGTAGAGCTCCTTGACGCTGCCGATGCATATCTCCTCCTTGCCGTCCTCGGTGCGCCAGATGGGCAGCGGGGTTCCCCAGTAGCGGCTGCGGCTGAGGTTCCAGTCCTGGATGTTCTCCAGCCACTTGCCGAAGCGGCCGGTACCGGTGGATTCCGGCTTCCAGGCTATCTGGTCGTTGAGCTCCATCATCTGCTCGCGTACGGCGGTGGTACGGATGAACCAGCTGTCCAGCGGATAGTAGAGGACGGGCTTGTCGGTGCGCCAGCAGTGGGGATACGAGTGCACGTGCTTCTCGATGCGGAACGCCTTGCCTGCGGCCTTGAGCATCACGCAGAGGTCGACGTCCAGAGTGGGGGCGTCGGCGGGAAGGGTGGCGTCGTAGGCGTTCTTCACGTAGCGGCCGGCCCACTCGGCGTACGACGCATCCACGCGGGAGGCGACGAACGCGGGGTCGAGGTCTTCGATGCGGTAGAAGCGGCCCTTGGTGTCGACCTGCGCCTGGGGATCGCCGTTGCGGTCGACGACCTGCAGCGCGGGCACGCCGGCGGCCTTGGCCACCTTGGCGTCGTCGGCACCGAAGGTGGGTGCGATGTGCACGATGCCCGTTCCTTCCTCCGTGGTCACATAGTCGCCGAGAATGACGCGGAACGCGCCTTCGTCGGGACGGAACCAGGGGATGAGCTGCTCGTAGCGCATGCCTTCGAGCTCCTTGCCCTTGAACGTGCCGGGGAGCACCTCGTAAGGCACCTTGTCGTTGAACCATGCGCCCACGAGTGCCTGGGCAACGATGTATGTTGCGGGAGCGCCGGTGTAGGGGTTGGCGCTGCGCACCTTGACGTAGTCGATGTTGGGCCCCACGCAGAGGGCGGTGTTGGACGGAAGCGTCCAGGGGGTGGTGGTCCAGGCCAGGAAGAACAGGTCGTCCTCGCCCACCACCTTGAACTGCACGCAGCAGGTGGTGTCCTTGACGTCGCGGTAGCAGCCGGGCTGGTTGAGCTCGTGCGTGCTGAGACCGGTGCCGGCGGCGGGGCTGTACGGCTGGATGCTCTTGCCCTTGTAGAGCAGGCCCTTGCCGTAGATGTCCTTCAGGAGGTACCAGAGGGTCTCGATGTAGCGGTTGTCGTAGGTGATGTACGGGTCGTCCATGTCCACCCAGTAGCCGATGCGCTCGGTGAGGGTGCGCCATTCGGCGGTGTACTTCATCACCTCGCGGCGGCAGGCGGCGTTATAGTCGGCTACGCTGATCTTGGAGCCTATGTCTTCCTTGGTGATACCGAGGAGTTTTTCGACTCCGAGCTCCACCGGCAGGCCGTGGGTATCCCATCCGGCGCGGCGGCGGACCTTGAAACCGCTCTGTGTCTTGTAGCGGCATACGGCGTCCTTGATGCTCCTGGCCATCACGTGATGGATGCCGGGCATGCCGTTGGCGCTGGGCGGGCCTTCGAAGAATATGAACTCGGGGGCGCCCTCCCTCACTTCCAGCGACTTCTCGAATGCGCCGTTCTTTTTCCAACGCTCGAGTATCTCATTTCCCGCCCCAACGAGGTCCAGGCCCTTATATTCTTTGAATGTCATATTTTTTCGCTACTTTTGCACATTGTTTAGTCTGCAAAGATAATCATTTCGGACCTTTAAAACAACAAGGAATGGGAACTATAGATATAGTACTTCTGGCACTGTTCATCCCGGGTGTCGTCAGAGGCATTTCCAAGGGCATCGTACTCCAGATCGTGTCGCTTCTCGCCATAGTCGTGGGCGCCGTCGTGGCCAGCCGCTTCGCACAGGACGTGGCCGACGTGGCCCTTCTCCAGTTCTCCGGAGCCGACCCGAAACTCATGTACGTGATCTGCTTCGCGCTTCTGTTCCTGGCCTGCGCCGTGGTCATGGGAATCGTCGGCCGGCTCATCACCAAACTCATCAAGTTCGCAACCCTGGGCTGGATCAACAGGCTCCTCGGCGCCGTGTTCTCCATATTCATCACAGCCTTCGTGCTGGGCCTCCTGATCTCCGTGTTCGAAGGCCTGAACGCCAACTGGAACCTGGTCGATCCCGAGACCTTCACCGACCTGAAGATATGGCCCGCCCTGCGCGACCTGTCCGCCGGCATCCTGCCCCAGCTGAAACTGTTTATCTCTGATTACATGGCGCCCGCCGCCGCTTCGGGAGAATGCACCAGCGTATAATCCTCATCGAGACTTCCACCTCCCTGTGCTCCGTCGCCCTGGCGGAGAACGGAGCGATTGTGGCCGGCCGCAGGAGCTCCGAGCCCCGCGCGCACGCCGCAATGACGGCACCTTACGTGAAGGAGATACTGGACGAGCGCGGACTGCGCGTGAGCGACTGCGACGCCGTGTGCCTCAGCATGGGGCCCGGCTCGTACACCGGCCTCCGCGTGGGGTCTTCGACCGCCAAGGGGCTCTGCTTCGGAGGCGGCATACCGCTGCTAGCCGTGGGCACCCTCGACGTGCTGGCGGCGCAGGCCATCGCCGAAGGGCTCCCCGAAGGCTGCCGCTACATCGTGCCCATGATCGACGCCCGCCGTATGGAGGTCTACTCCGCCATCTATACCGCTGACGGTCAGCGCCTTACCGACGTCGCCCCCGTGGTGGTCGAAGGCATCGGCTCCGTCTTTTCGTTGCCGGGCGGAGACTGCGTTCCGCCGACTTTGGAAACGCAGGGCGTTTTTGCAGCAGGAGGCGGAGCGCAGTCTCCGGACGGCGAGGGCATACTGTTCATCGGCGACGGCGTAGCCAAATGCGAGGAACTGCTGGCCGGCCCCGGCCGCTGGTTCCGCCAGGAATGCCCCACGTCAGAGGCAATGAAAGAGCCCGCACTCAGAGAACTGAATGCAGGCAATTTCAGGGATATAGCTTATTTCGAACCCTTCTATCTGAAGGACTTCGTCGCCACCGTCGGTAAAAAACTCTTCTAATCAACCCGCTATCGTCATTCGCTGGCGCAGGTCGCCTAAAAGTGTGGTGACCGGCGCCGCAAATCGCCTTTCTACGCAATCAGGTGGCGCCGGTCATGGCATCTTTTCCGGACTTGCGCCATCACGCGCCGCCGAGGAAAACTTCCCGCCTCCGTCCACAAAACGGGCCCCTGGTGTGGACGGGAGACCGGAAAACGACAGTCTATCCCCCAAAACGCCCTACAGCGTGGACGGATATCGTAAAAGGATGTGCAGGTGGTCGCAGAGGCAAGACTCCGTTTTTTTAATTACCGAGGAAGGTGTGTGTCGTCTAATGCGAAACTGTTCTGAGCGGCCCCGGCCGCGGGTTCCGGCAGGAGTGTACCACGGCAGATTCGATAAAAAAACCTGCACCAGGGAACTGAATGCAGGTAATAAGAGAAAAACTGGAAGCAACAGTATTACTAAGAATAGAAGTGTTAACCCAGGTACGCCCCGTTGTCCAGGAGCTCGGCGCGGAGCTTGGCGACGTTGACCGAGGAAGGCAGGACGCCGTCCTCGAGGGCGATGCGGGCTGCGGTTCCGGCCGCCTCGCCGAGGGCCATGCAGGTAGACATCACGCGGGTGCCCGCCATGGCCTCGTGGTTCATGGACGAGCAGCGTCCGGCTACCAGCAGGGCCTCGACCTTCTCGGGAACAAGCACGCGGTACGGGATGTCGTAGGCGTCGTCCGTGAAGATCATGGTGCAGTCGCCTCCCTTGGAGTGGTGGATATCGACGGGATAGCCTGCCACAACCACGGCGTCGTCGAACTTCTTCATGCTCACGATGTCCTCTGCGGTAAGCACATACTTGCCGACGATGACACGGCTCTCGCGTATGCCCGTGAACGGGGAAACGATCTCCATGTGGGCGTGCTCGAATCCGGGAACGAAGCGGCGGAGGTACTCGTTGATCACCTTGATCTGCTTGTGCGCGGTGAGCTCACAGCGGGTGTAGCTGGCGGGATCCGTGCTGTCGGTACCGCTCACGCGGACCATGTTCACCCAGATCTCATCGGGCTGCAGGCCGGTGATAAGGATGGTACGCGACACGGGGATGTCAAGCCCCTCTTCCCGCGCCTTCAGGATCTGGTTGCGCAGGCCCACGGTGATGAAATGACGGCGGGTGAACTGCGAGTGCGGCATGTTGTCCATGTCGTAGACGTCGGGATGCTGCGTAATTGCGTCCCGCAGCGCCTGCACGTCCACGCCACGCATCTGGTACATCAGGGTGGGAGGCTGCATGCCGCCGTCGGCGTCGCCCTTATGGCACTCGACGCCGGCCCGGAAGGCCACGTCGGCGTCGCCGGTACAGTCGATCACAGTCTTGGCCAGGATAGCCTCGCGCCCGCATTTGGACTCGATAATCACACCCTTGACCTGGTCGCCGTCCTTCAGCACGCCGCAGCAGAAAACGTACATCAGCACCTCCACTCCGGCCTCGGCCATCATGTCGGCGCACACGTTCTTGACCTCTTCGCCGTCGACCATAGTGAAGGACTTGTGAAGCTTGCAGGGGAAGGGGCCGGCCGCCGCGTTGCGTGCGCGCAGCCTTTCGATGAACTTCTCCGGCTCGCCCTTGATGACCTGGTTGCCCTTGGGGCCCAGGAAGGCCAGTATGGGCAGGCCTATGGTGAGATTGCCGCCCAGGAAACCGCGGCTCTCGAGAAGCATTACCTTGTGATTGCCCTTCCGCGCGGCTGCATAGGCCGCCATAATTCCGGAAGGACCGCCGCCGACTACGAGGATATCCACCTCGGCGCGGACATTGATTTCCCTTGCGGGCTCGTGAACTGTCATAATACGAACTGAGCTAATTCATTGTATCTTTCGTAGCGGCGCAGGTAGAACGCATGCCGCTCAGGATCGGGAGTATAGGTGGCGCAGGCGCCGGGGCACATGGCGTCCTCGGCCTCCAGCACGCTGCCATAAAGCCCCGCGGCAACGGCACCGTGGATGGCGGCGCCCATGGCGCAGGCGTCCTTGCAGTCGGAGACCTCGATCGGGCTGCCAAGCACGTCGCAGAGCGTCTGCATGACGTACGGCGACTTCTGGGCGATTCCGCCCACGGCGATCATCTTGTCGATGCGAATGCCGCCGTCGAGATACTGGTCGATGCAGGCCTTGGAGCCGAATGCGGCGGCCTCCACCAGCGCTCGGTAAATCTCTGCAGGACCGGTGGTTATGCGCAGGCCGCTGATGCTCGCGGTAACGATGTTGCTGGGGTTGGGCGCACGGCGTCCGTTGAAGAAATCGGTGGCCAGCGGCAGGTCGTCGCGAAGCCCGATGGCGGATGCCTCGGCGGCCAGCTCGTCGAGCGGCTTGCCGGTGAGGCGCTTGAACCAGGCGAAGATGTCGCCGAAGGCCGAAAGGCCCGTCTCGTAGCCCATGAAGCCCTCGAGTATCGTGCCCTCGGCCTGGCCGAACAGGCCCTCGATGAAGTTGCCCTTCATCTCCTCGACAGGCATAACCGCCATGTAGCAGGCGGAGGTGCCCATGTTGAGCACGGCCACTCCGGGGCGCACGCCGGCTCCCACGGCACCCGAATGGGCGTCGCAGTTGCCCACGCCGACCACCACGTCCGTGCTCAGGCCCAGCTTTGCGGCCCATTCGGGGCAGAGCCTGCCGGCCTGCTCGGAGCAGGCGTAATTCACCTGCGGGATACGGCGTAGCACCGGAAGCATCAGGGGGTCGATGGCCTCGAAGAAGAACTCAGGAGGATATCCGCCCCAGTCCTTGTTCCACAGCTGCTTGGCGGCGGGGATGCAGTGCCCCCACTTCATGTCGCCGAAGCTGCGGCATCCGGTAAGCAGGTTGGTGACGAAGTCGCACTCGTCCACGAACGCATATGCCGCGTCGCGCACGGCGGCGTTGGTGCGGAGCACATGGAGCACCTTGGCCCAGGTGCACTCGGCGGAATAGTGATTTCCGCTCTGGCAGATGTAGTTGGGCGTATAGCGGGCGCCCGCGGCGGTGAACTCTCCTGCCTCCACGGTGCCGGTGTGGTCCTTCCAGAGGATGAACATCGCATCGGGGTCGCCGGCGAACTCCGGACGGAGCGACAGCGGCACGCCCTCGGCGTCGGTGAAGCACACCGTGCTGCCGGTGGTATCCACTGAGATGGCGCAGATGGCGGAGGGATCGGGGCACGCGGCCACCACCTCGCGGAGGACGGATTCCAGGCACTCGACATAGTCGAGCGGATGCTGGCGGAACTGCTGGCGGATGGGGTCGCACCAGCGTCCTTCGGCCCAGCGGGAGTAGTTGCAGGTGGCTCCCGCCACGATGCGGCCGTTGCCGGCGTCAACCAGAACGGCGCGTGCGGAATCGGTACCGTAGTCGATTCCTATGGTGTAGCGTGTCATTTGAGGATGCGTTGCAGTTCCTTGCGCAGGCCGTCGGAGCCCTTGATGGCGGCAGTGGACATCTCGCCGTCGACCAGGAGGAAGGAAGCGGGAGTCTCACTGACGTTATAGAGCATCACGGCCGGACACATGGCGCCGCGGCCGTCGTTCACGTTGATCCAGGGGAGCTTCTGGGCCTTGACCACGGCCGCCCAGCCCGACTTGTCGGGATTGAGGTCGACGGCGTAGATCTCGAAGCCCTTGTCGTGCCACTGCTTCCAGATGGGCAGCAGGCCGTCGAGGTTGAACATCTTCTGGGCGGCGTCGGAGGAGTCCCAGATGTGCACCAGGATGGCGCGGGAGTCGATTCCGGACAGCAAGGTCTTGTTGCCGTTGAAGTCGGGGAGATTCAGGTCGGGATATCCGAGGGTCTTGGCCTGGCCCATCATGGTGTTGATCTGCAGTCCGCTCTCGCGGCGCTCGGTTTCCTTCTCCAGTGCCTTCACGTAACGCGACTCGGGATAGACGGTCTTGAGCGTGTCGGTGATCATGCGGAAGAGTATGGCGTCGGTGTGCTGGCAGAACAGCGGGGTGTTCGCGTCGAGCTGCTCGAACATCACGGGGATGACGGTCAGCGACGTGGGATTGGCCATCACGTAACGCATGCTTTCGCGGTAGTGGCTGATGAAGGTGGACGATATCTCTGCAGGGGTTGTAGCGGCGTCCATGGCGGCGCCGAAACGGGCGTACGCGAGTTCGTTGTCGCGCAGGCGCAGCGACTCCGGGGAGCCCTCGACGTCGAAGGTGCCCAGGGTGTCGGCGGTCACAACCGCCTTTTCGCCCTCGCTCATGAGGAGGGAGGCTATCTTGGTGCCCTTGTAGTATAGATATACGAATTCGGGCTGCCCGGCCTTGACTTTCATGGTGTAGCGGGCGCGGCCGGAAGCGTCGGTGGTGACGGTGTCCAGCGCGTTGTAGGTGTTCAGGTCGAGCTGGGCCACCACGATCTGCGCTTTGGGGGCCTGGGCCACGGTGATGTCGACCGAGGCTTTGGGAGAACAGGCTGCGAGCAGCAGCGCCAGGGGAAGAAGCTTATAACTTTTCATACTCGGCAAAGATGGAGGCCGCGATGCGGGCCTGCTGTTCGGGAGTCACCTCGGGACGCTTCTTGCGGAAGTCGAGGTCGCCCTCGGTCTGAAGGGGAACAAGATGGATGTGGGTGTGGGGCACTTCCATGCCGAGCACGGCCACGCCTACGCGCTTGCAGGGCACCGCGGCCTTGAGGGCCAGCGCCACCTTGCGGGCGAACGCCCACAGACGGGCGTAGATGCCTTCGTCGAGGTGGAAGATATAGTCGTCCTCAACGTTCTTGGGGATGACCAGGGTATGCCCCTCGGCGAGGGGGCTTATGTCCAAAAAGGCGTAGAACTCATCGTTCTCCGCCACTTTCCATGAAGGGATCTCGCCCTTCGCGATCTTTGTGAAGATTGTCATAACGAAATATCGAGAATCTTGAATTTCATCACGCCCGAAGGGACCTTGGCCTCGACCGTCTCGCCCTTGGAATGCCCCATGAGGGCCCTTGCGATGGGGGTGGTGGCGGCCAGCCTGCCCTTGGAAAAATCAGCCTCGTTCTCGCCCACTATCGTAAAAGTCATCTCTGCTCCTGCGGAGATGTTCTTGACGCGCACCGTGGTCAGCATCTGCACCTTGTCGGCATTGAGCTGCGATTCGTCTATCACCTTTGCGTTGGCAACCATAGTCTGGAGTTTGGCTATCTTCATTTCCAGGAGACCCTGGGCCTCGCGTGCCGACTCGTATTCGGCATTCTCCGAGAGATCGCCCTTTTCGCGGGCTTCGGCAATAGCGGCCGAAATGACGGGGCGCTGTGCAAGCGCCTCGGCGAGGTCTTTCTTAAGTTTGTCGAGCCCGTCCTGGCTCATATAGTGTACATCTGCCATATTAAGAGTTAATTAAAAAGGAGTCCTGCCTCGGGACAGAACTCTTGAACACTGCAAATATACGAAATTATTTTTACTATATTTGCATAGATATGAAAGAAATTCTGGAACCCGCAAGAAGCATCCCGGTACGCGACGAAGTCGACGTTCTGGTGGTAGGCGGAGGGCCTGCCGGACTCATGGCGGCGCAGGCCGCGGCACTGGTGGAAGGCACCCGCGTGATGCTGATAGAAAACCGAGGTTCGCTCGGCGGAAACATGACCCAGGGACTCCCCCTGCTGGGATTCCTGGGGCGCAAGGGCAACGAGGTCATCAAGGGCCTGCCGCTACGGTTCGTGGAGCGCCTGCGCGAGCGCGGTCAGGCCACTCACCACCGCGCGTGCCCGCTCCACGTGAGCCTCACCATGATAGACCCCGAGGGCACCAAGCGCCTCGCCTGGGAAATCATGGAGGAGAGCGGCGTGAAGGTGCTCATGTACGTGATGTGCGTGGACGTGATAATGGACGGCAACACGGTCAAGGGCGTGATAATCGAGTCCAAGAAGGGGCGCGAGGCCATCCTTGCCAAGTGCATCATAGACTGCACAGGCGACGGCGACGTGGCTTTCCGCGCCGGCGCGCCGATGGAGTACGGCAACGACAAGGGCATAGCCCAGCCGCCCACCCTCATGTTCTCCATGCGCGGCGTGGATTCCCGCAAGCTGCGCGACGCCGTGGCCGACCACCCGGATATCTACGACATCGACTTCATCCCCAACGAGTTCTTCCGCGCCGACGACAACTGCACCATGGTGGGCTTCCGCAACCAGATTAAGCAGGCGCGCGCTGCGGGCTACAATCTGCCTGTGGAGCGCACCATCTTCATGACCGGAATGGCCCCCGACGAATGGTGGGTGAACATGTCGCGAGTGAACGGCATCGACGCCACCGACCCCGAGCAGTACACCCGCGGCGAGGAGATCTGCATACGGCAGAACGCCGAGATCGCCCGCTATCTCAAGGCCTACATCCCCGGATTCGAAAACGCCTACGTTGACCGAGTGGCGCCGTTCATGGGCATACGCGAGAGCCGGCGCATCGTGGGCGAATACGTGCTCACCGAGCAGGATATCTTCGACTGCGCACGCTTCCCCGACGCGATTGGCGTGGCGGCGTACCCCGTCGACCTGCATCACCCCGTGGGCGGCGACTGCACTCTGATGTGGTGCCCCGACTGCTACGACATTCCTTACCGCAGCCTGGTGCCCAAAAAGGTCGAGGGCCTGCTGTGCGCCGGACGCAACATCTCCGCAACCCACCTGGCGCTCGCATCCGTGCGCGTGATGGGGCCGGCGATGTGCCTCGGAGAGGCGGCGGGCAAGGCGGCGGCGCTCTCGGTGCGCGACGGCGTGCCTCCCCGCAAGCTCGACGTGGCTGAACTGCAGGCCGCGCTCCGCGAAGAAGGAGTTTACTTCAGGCAATGAAAAGACTTTTCATCATACTCGCAGGCGTGCTTGCGTGCGTCGTGCTGCCCGCCCAGGGCCTTACTCAGGAGGAGGTACGCGCCGACGTGCGCCGCGCCGCCGACTGGTTCCGCGGCTACGACTACAGGGACGCCGCCACTGCACCTGCGGCCCCTGCAGGCTTCAAGCCCTTCAATATCAGCACCTACGCCCGTCACGGAGCGCGCCTCTACAGCAAGGAAAGCCTCTACGACCAGATGCACAAGCTGATGACCCGGGCCGACGCCGCCGGGCAGCTGACCCCGCTCGGCCGGGAACTGCTGGAGCGCAGCGAGGCGGTGTACCACAAGGTGCGGGGGCGCGCCTACGACCTCACGGCGTACGGCCAGGAGCAGCACAAGATGGTGGCCGACCGCATCTGGAAGGCCTGGAAACCAGTTTTCCGCGGCCGACGCACCATCGACGCCCGTTCCACCCAGACCAACCGGACCATCCTGTCCATGGCCGCGGCACTCGACGAGTACCGCATGCTCGACCGCAAACTGAACATACGGTTCGACGCTTCCGCCGCCGACATGGGGGTGTTGAATCCCACGAGCAAATACAACCCGCGGGCGGAGGAACGCGACTGGAGCAAGGCCTTCGAGGCCGATACGGCCCGCTGGAATCCGGCGTTCAACATGCTCTGGAAGGAGAATCTCGACCCGGAGCGCTTCTTCGGCCGTTTCTTCACCGACCCCGCCGTGGTGCTTCCGGTCTTCAAGGACTACATCAACGCGGCGCGCATGTTCTATTTCTATCTGTGCTTCTCCGAGACGCTCGGGCCGGAAGAATCGCTGATGTACCTGATGGATCCGGATGACGCGTGGAAGATGTGGGAGTGCGAGAACTTCCGGATGTACAGCTGCTGCGGCAACACGCCGCTTTACCACGGGCGCAACTGGGCGCTGGAAGAGGCGCTGGTGCGCGACTTCCTTAAGTACTGGGACGAGGACATAGCCGGCGGCGACGTGGCCGCGAGGCTGCGTTTCGGGCACGATTACAAGATTTCGGGGGCGCTGGTGCTGCTTGGCGCCATGGACTGGAGCTGGTGCGCCGACGACCCGCACAAGGTGAAAGAGGGATACGACTTCGGCCACATGCCAATGGCGTCCACGCTGCTGTTCGCGCTGTATCGCGGCAGTGGCGGCGAGGTGCTGGTGCGCTGCTCGCTCGACGAGGTACCGCAGCACTTCCCCATCGCCTGCTACCGCGACGCCCGCGGCCGCGACTGGCCCGACTTCTACCGCTGGAGCGACTTTCGCTCCTGGTGCGAGTCCCGCCTCGCCCTCGCCGACCGCATTTTGGAAACGACATGATAACGGCCACACAATAGAATTATGTTACGAAAAATCAGAATAGTTCTGGCGGCGTTGTGCCTGGTGGGCATTACGCTGCTGTTCGTGGGGATAGGCCGGGACTGGTGGGGCTGGCTGCCGAAGCTGCAGCTGATGCCGGCCACCATGCGGATTATCGCCGGTGCTGCCATCGGCAATATCGCCGTGGTGCTGGCAATCCTGCTGCTGACATGGCTGTTCGGGCGGATCTACTGCTCGGTGCTGTGCCCGCTGGGTGTGTTCCAGGACCTGGTGATCTGGCTTCGCCGCACCCTCGGAAAGTGGATCAAGCCCCTTCGCAAGAAGTTCAAGTTCAACAAGGAGCGCCGCTGGGTGCGCTATCCGGTGGCGGCCGCGTTCATCGGCTGCGTTATCGTTGACCTGCAGCTGGTGGTGGCCCTGCTGGAGCCGTACAGTGCTTACGGACGCATGGTGAGCGTGGTCACCGGCGGCGGCGCAGCTCCGCTGCTCATTGCGGCGGGAGTGACGCTGGTGGTCATCGTGCTATGCGCATGGATCTGGGGCCGCGCCTGGTGCAACACCGTCTGCCCTGTCGGAACGGTGCTGGGCTGCGTGAGCAAGTACTCGCTGTTCGGTGTCCGCATAAACGAGAGCATCTGCGCCAGTTGTGGCAGCTGCGAACACGTCTGCAAGGCTTCTTGCATCGACGCCGCCTCCAAGACCGTCGACCGCTCCCGCTGCATCGACTGTTTCGACTGTATCGGCTCCTGCAAGAAGAACGCTATTGGTTTCGGACTTGCCTCCGCTTCGCGGAAACAGACTCCGGAAGACAAAGGCCGGAGGGCGTTCATTGCGACCAGTGCGATGGTGGTGGGCGCAGGAGTGACCGCCGCGGCTCAGGAAAAGAAGGTGGACGGAGGGTTGGCGCCGCTGGAGACGAAGACGCCGCTGGAGCGCGAGCCGAGGCTGGTGCCACCGGGGGCCGGAAGCGTAAAGAACTTCTATGACCGCTGCACCGCCTGCCAGCTCTGCGTACAGAACTGCCCCAACGGCGTGCTGCGCGCCTCAACCGACCTCGACCACTTCCTGCAGCCGCAAATGGGCTACGAGAACGGCTTCTGCCGCCCGGAATGCACCGCCTGCAGCGAAGTCTGCCCCGCCGGCGCCATCAAGCCGCTGGCGCGCGAAGCCAAGACCCTGGTGCGGATAGGCACCGCCGTGGTGAACCCGGAACTTTGCCTGGCCGCAAAGGGCGAGGCTGGCTGCGGACACTGCGCCAAGGTATGCCCTTCCGGAGCCATCTCCATGGTGCGCGTCGACGGCAAACGCCGTCCTGTCATAGCCGAAGAACAGTGCATAGGCTGCGGCAAATGCGAATTCCTCTGCCCGTCGCGCCCGGTTAGCGCAATTACCGTCAAAGGACTCGAAACCCACAGGAACAAATGAGTATGGACAGAAGAGACTTCCTCAAGACATCGGCGATAGCCGGCCTGGCAGCGTGCCTGCCGGGATCCGTCAAAGCCGACAACGACAATACCACGGACGGCATCGGCGGAGCCATGCCGCAGCACTACCCCGGAGTGGGCCTGCTGGGCTACGGCTGCATGCGCTGGCCCATGACCAAAGACGACAAAGGCAAGGACGTGATTGACCAGGAGGCCGTCAACGCCCTGGTAGACAAGGCGATGGCCCACGGAGTGAATTACTTCGACACCTCCCCCGTGTACCTCCAGGGCGACTCCGAGCGCGCCACCGCGGTGGCCCTGAACCGCTATCCTCGCGAGAGCTGGCTGCTGGCCACAAAGCTCTCCAACTTCGCCAACGCAGGCTACAAGAACTCGGTGAAGATGTACCAGCGCTCGCTGGAGATTTTCAACACCGACCACATCGACTACTACCTGCTGCACTCCATCGGCAGCGCGAACGATTTCAAGAGCCGTTTCGAGAACACCGGCATACTGGACTTCCTGCTGAAGGAGCGCGAAGCCGGACGCATCCGGAACCTCGGATTTTCCATCCACAGCCAGAAGGATGGCTTCGACACCATGATGGCCTTACACGAGCGCTATCACTGGGACTTCGTGCAGATACAGATGAACTACCTCGACTGGACGCACGCCGGAGGCCGCAACACCGACGCAAAGTACCTTTATGAGCAACTGGCGGCCCGCGACATTCCGGTCGTAATCATGGAGCCCCTGCGCGGCGGCTCCCTGAGCACGCTGCCCAAGCTGCAGGCCGAACGCCTCAAGGCCATCGAACCCGACCGCAGCATTGCCTCCTGGGCCTTCCGATTCTGCGGAAGCTTCCCCAAGGTGCTCACGGTGCTGAGCGGCATGACCTACATGGATCACCTGGATGACAACCTGAAGACCTTCTGCGACTTCAAGCCGCTGACCGACAGCGAGTTCGAGCTGCTGGAAGAGATTGCCGACAACAGGATGCAGTTCCCTCTCACGGGCTGCACCGGCTGCCAGTACTGCATGCCCTGCCCTTACGGCATAAACATTCCGGGAATATTCAAGTTCTACGACAACAGCGTACTGGAGGGCACCTACGTAATAGGCCCCGAGCAGAAGGGTTTCGCCCGCAAGCGGCGCCGCTACCTTGCCGAGTACGACAAGGCCGTGGAGTCGGTGCGCCAGGCCGACCACTGCATAAGCTGCGGACGCTGCATGAAGGCGTGCCCCCAACACATCCGCATTCCTGTCGAACTCGAGAGGATCAACAATTACATCGAAGAGATCAAGCAGGCCTGAGACAGCGGCTCGCCGTCTTCGGTGAGCCCCTCGGCCATCACCTCGAAGGCTCCGGAGTAATCCGGGGCCTTGTATTTTATCTCCATCGACTCACCCGGTGCAAGCTCCAGCAGAGGATGCCACCAGATGGTCTGGCGATAGTCGGGATAATCCTTCCCCACCCCTTCGCAAGTGTAGGCCATGGGAATGGAACATCCCTGGAAGCTCACTATACGCACGTTGTCTTCGAACTTCATGGACGGCAGGGTTCCCTTATAGGTGATAAAGTTCACCACCCCACGGAAGTTCCTGATTCCCAGGAAGTAAGCGCCGGGGAATATCTCTATGCGGCGGACCAGCAGGGGGTCGTAGGCAAGTATCTTGGAGTGGTCGAGCACGGGCACGCCGTCGAGCAGCACCAGCGCGGTTCCCTGAGGGAAATAGGAGCTGCCGAGGGCGTCCGTCGTCCTGACCTGAAGCTCCTTCACGGAGTTGTTGCGCCGCACCCTTATCTCCTGGATGAACTCGGTGAAGAGTTCCTCCATCACGGGGAAGCGGGTGTAGTCGTCGAGATTGTAGGCTTTGGCGTTCCTGCCGTCGAATTCCAGGCCGGGCAGCCTGGGGAGCTCCGTGTAAAGCGTGTCGGCGTCGAAGTTGCGCTCCAGCTGCATGCCGAGGGAACGGAGCTGCAGGGCGTCGGCATAGGCACTGCACAGCGTCAGGGGCGCTATATCCCCCGCCGGGAAGTCGAGGAACGGCCGCTGGACGTCCAGGTGGCATATGTTGTTGCGGTCTACGCCCTCGATCTCCAGAAACATGTCCTGGTCGCCGTAGATGTTGGTGGTGTAGAAGGTGACGGTGCCGTCGGGCTCAATCGAGCCGGTGTACACGTTGGAGCCGTTGCCGGGAGATGAGATGAAGGCGTATTTGCCTTCCACCGCCTTGAGTCCGGAGGCGTCGGTACCGGTTACGCGGGCGCGGATTATCTCGCCCTCGTACTCCGATGCGAACAGCCGGAATCCCTTGGGGGCGGGAAGGTCGCTGATGCCGCCGCAGAACTCGGAAATCCCCTTCCCTTCGGGTGCCGGGATGCCGTCGGCGTGGCGGACGGAAACATTGAACAGAGCCTTGCCGGAGCCGTTGTTGACGACCTTTATCCTGCCGCCTTCGGCAGATATGGACAGGGTGCCGCATTCCGTGCGGGCAGGAGCCTCCGGAGCGCTGCCGGATACAACCACGCCGCCCTCGGTGCGGGTGGTGGTGAAGGTGTTGAACACCGAAATGGTGCGGCCGTCAGAGGCCGGGTTGTAGTCAATCTCCGACGCGCCCAGGGAGGTGTACGCCAGCAGGCGGTAATTGCCCGTTGCAAGCGAATTGGGCAGGGTGAGCGATGCGGCGCCGCGGCCTCCGTCGAGCGCGACCTTGGCGGTCTGAACCGTGCCCTCCGGGGAGTGCACCTCCACGTAGGCGATGCGGCTGAAGTCGGAAAGACGGCCCGTTGCGGCGTCGACGCAGTACGCCGACATCCACACGCAGTCGCCGGCCACGTACACGTCGCGGTCGGTGGATATATAAACACGCTCGCGCAGGCGTTCTCCGTCCGACGCAAAAGCAGACAGGAACAGCACCAGCAGCGCAGGTATGCAGATAAGTAATCTTTTCATATTATCTGTGGTCGTTCGGCCAGTCATTGGGTTTTTCCTTCGTTCCGCCAAGCCTCCTGCAGTCGACGCAGTTTGCCTTGGCCCACTGATAAAGCATTCCTCCGGAGCCCATTTCCGGCGGAATCACGGTATAAGGGAGATAACCTCTGGAATACCAATGGGCAAAGTAATACGGGTCGGTGAGCTCTATTATCTCAATGCTCTTCCAGTCGGTGTCGGGGCCGTTGTAGAACTTCTCGACGTGGTTGTCGTAATACATTACCGCATCGGCAGCCTGGGCGGCGCCTATGTAGCCTATCACTTCGATCGAAGGGTCGGTGATGCAATGGATGTTGCCCGTCATCTGGCTGGGGACGGGCGAGAATATCGTACCCTGGTTGTTGGTGTTGTTCTCGATGTTCTGCCAGTACAGGAAGGCGTTCTCGCTGATGGCTTCCAGGTGCACGGTAAGTTTGTACAGTATCTGGAGCTTGCGGTTCGAACTCGACACCCTGTGGAATTCCAGGTCGGTGAAGCGGTTGTCGGACTGCTCGGAAGTGGAGAAAATCTTGATTACGGGAGAGTTGAACGTGTTCCAGCAGTAATAGGTGTTCACGCCGCGGTCGAATTCGTGAATTGCCAGCTCCGGTTGGTATTCGCCTTTGTCGTTGAACATTTCGTAGTAATTGAGGTAATGCGAGGCCCAAAGGTCGGCATGGTACTCCCAGGTCTCGTCGTAATACCAGCGGAAGTGGCTGTCGGTATCGCTGTGCATGCTCAGGGCCACGTTCAGCTCGGAGCGGTCGCGGTCGAGTATGTAGCGCAGCTCGTCGATCACAGGCTTGGGGCACACGTCCACCCAGTCGGATTCGTACTCCGTA
>JAEEGL013696902.1_pt1 | contig 23183 bp, 21 predicted proteins | sample 9134231 | NCBI WGS metagenome assembly JAEEGL01 (sample SAMN16246548, study PRJNA631951) | gut metagenome | biome: gut microbiome; feature: rumen; material: fiber-attached | host: Bos | place: Iran: Karaj | collected 2018-10
TATTATTTTTAATAATTCTTTGTCATCTGATATTTGACTTTCTGTCTTTTTAATTAATTCTTTTGGATCTTTCTTTTTGTCAATTGCTTCATAAAGTAATTTTTTACCTTTATCAAGTGACATTTTTTCAGATTCTATTTCTTTTAGAATTGTTCCTAACATTTCAGGAGTAATAAATAATTCTTTAATAGATATTTCTAATTTATTTAATGTAGAAAGTATTCCTGTAGTCATAAAATTTACTGCTAATTTAGTATCTTTTACATAAGATAATACTTCATCAAAATAATCAGATATTTCTTTTTCTTTTGATAATGTTTTGGCATCTTCTTTATCTATACCTAATTTTTGATAGCGACCCAATCTTGATAGTTTTAATTCTGGAAGAGAATCTTTTAATTCTTTAATATAATCATCTTCAATTTTTATAGGTGGGATGTTTGGTTCTACAAAATATTTGTAGTCTAGTGCATCTACTTTTTTTCTCATTGAATATGTTTTTCCGTCTGATGCAATTCTTCTTGTTTCTTGTACCACTTCTTTTCCTTCTTCTAATAGTTTTGTTTGTCTTTCTATTTCATATTTGATAGCTTGTTCTACTGAAGAAAAAGCATTTATGTTTTTCATTTCTACTTTAGTTCCTAATTCTTTTGTATCACTTAAAGATATGTTTACATCACATCTCATTTCTCCATAGTTTGATCTTGCTTCACTTACTCCTAAAAACAAGAATAAATCTCTTAAATCTTCTAGAAATGTTACAGCTTCTTCTGCACTATGAATGCATGGGTCTGTTACAACTTCTATTAGAGGTACTCCACTACGGTTATAATCTATTAGAGAATATCCGTTTCTATGTTCAAGTGATGCTGTATCTTCTTCAAGATGAATATCATGAATTGTTACTCTTTTTACTTCATCATTTACTAGAATATCTAAGTAACCTTTTATTCCAACAGGTTTTGTATTTTGCGTAATTTGATATCCTTTAGGAAGGTCTGGATAATAGTAGTTTTTTCTATCAAATAATACTTCATCAGGAGTTATACAATTTAGTGCAAGACTTGTTTGAAGTGACTTTCTGATAGCTTCTTTGTTAGCAATAGGTAATATTCCTGGTAGACCTAAATCTACTGTTGCAACATGAGTATTTGGAAACTTAGTAAATTCATTTGGTGCAGAAGAAAAGTTTTTAGTATTTGTTTTTAATTCACAATGTACTTCTAATCCTATTGTTGGTTTATACATATTAATCCACCTCCTTATATATATCTTTTAATCCTGTAACTTTTTCAATTTCATGAGCAATGTTTAGTGTTTTACAATCTTCTTTTGCTTTGCATGTAATATTAACTCCTACTGGTAATCCATTAACCATAGTAAATGGAATTGTAATTGATGGCATTCCTCCAAAGTTTGCGATTGCTAGATGGTTTTCTAATACTACTTCATCGTCTGTTACTTCTTCTGTTGTTCCTTCTATTTTTGGGGCAGGTCCACCTGATGCTGGTAAAATCATTGCATCATACTCTTCAAATAATTTGTTTATTTTATCAACAATTATTCTTCTTACTCTTCCTACATTTAAAAATAATTTTTCTTGGTTTTCTTTTTGTAAGATATAACTTCCTAATATAAATCTTCTTTTTATTAATTCACTAAATCCTTTAGTTCTTGCTTTAAACATTAAGTCATCTACATTATCTGCTTTTGGACGTGGTCCAAATTGAATTCCTGTTAGGTTTGAGTTGTTAGATGTAGCTTCCGCACATGATATAGTCATATATGTTGGATAAATTGCTTCTAATAGTTTTTTATCAATTGAAATTTCTTCTACAATGAATCCTAATTCTCTACATTTGTCTAAAAGGATTTTAAAATAACTTAGAGTTTCCTTTAATTCGGTACTTTGTTTTGGATATTCTTCTAAATTACATATTTCTTTGATATAGAATAATTTCTTTCCTTTAATACTATCTTCTAAATGAGAGGCATACTCTGTCCTATCAGTTTTTAAAGTAGTCATATCATTATCGTCTTTTCCTTTAAGCACGTCTGTTACTATGGCTGCATCTTCTACATTACGAGTTAGAATTCCTACATGATCAAGACTTGATGCAAAAGCAAATAATCCATAACGAGATATTCTTCCATATGTTGGTTTAAATCCTACTATTCCTCCGTGAGATGCTGGTTTTCTTACTGAGTCTCCTGTATCTGATCCTATAGCAAATGGAGTTATTCCTAGGGCAACAGATGAAGCTGCTCCAGCTGATGATCCTCCTATCAATCTTTCTTTATCATATGGGTTTCTTACTATACCAGTTGCGGCAGTAGTTCCTGTTCCTCCCATGGCTAATTCATCTAGAGTTGTTTTTCCTATTAGGGTTGCTCCTGCTTTTTTTAATTTTTTATAAACAGTTGCATCATATACTGGAATATAGTCTTTTAATATATTAGATGAAGCTGTAGTTAGAATATTACTTGTTGAAAAGTTATCTTTTAATGAATAAGGAATTCCATCTAGAATTGAATCTGAATCTTTACTTTTAAATTTATCAAGTATAGTTACAAATGAGTTGTAGTCTTCTTGATATTTTTTTGCTAGTGATGTCGATTCTTCAAATAATTCTTCTTTTGTTACTTTTTTATCATCTAGTAGTTTTCTTAATTCTTTTATTGATTTAGCTTTATACATCTTCATCCACCACCTTTGGTACTTTTACTTGATCATCTACTTCTTCTTTTGTATTATCTAACACTTCTCCGACTGTTAAATATGATCCTACTTCATCTTCTCGAAGTGTTGCTTCTTCAAGTGGAAATGGAAAAGTCATAGGTTCTACTTTTTCAATATCTTTTATTTCAGCAATATGATCCATTTGTTTTAATATAGTTTTAAATTCTTTTTCTAAAGTATCATACTCAACTTCATCCATATCAAACATAAGTAAGTTTGCATATCTTTTTAAGTCTTCTTTTTTTATCATTTATATCTCCTCCTTTATAAACAAAAAACACTAGTTCATCATCCCATTAACATAAATGTTAATCATGGGACGAAAACTAGTGTTCCGCGGTGCCACCCGATTTATTATAAAGTAATTATATTTATAATCTCTCTTTCGGTTCTATCAAACCTTAGTACTTTTAACGGTATACTCTTCCGGCTTAGTCTACTCGGTTTCCCTTTCGGTAAGCAGCTCATGAGTGTTCTTTCATTTAACTTATATTATTAGACTTCCACCAACTCTAACTCGCTTGAATACTTGTTAAATTACTTTTCTCATTCATCGCTATCGGTATTAATTTTATAATAAAATCCTTATTTTGTCAAATTTCACTTTATTTTTAGCCATTATTTCGATAAAATATTATTGAAAGGAAGTAATTTTATGAAGACAATTTTAACTGGTATTAGACCAACTGGTAACTTACATTTAGGTCATTTATTTGGAGCTGGTCAAAATTGGGTTAAGTTACAAGATGACTATGATTTCTATTTAGAAATAGCAGATGTTCAAGCTTTAACTGATAATTTTAATGATCCTCAAAAAGTTAGGGATAACGTAGATAATATTGTTAAAGACTTATTATCTGTTGGAATAGATCCTAAAAAAGTACATATATTTATTCAATCTAGAATTCCTGAAATAGCAGAATTAACTGTATTTTATTCTAATCTTGTAACTGTTGCGAGATTACAAAGAAATCCTACTGTTAAAACAGAAATTAGTCAGAAGAAAGAGTTATTTGGAAATGAAGGAGAATCTATTACATATGGATTCTTAGGATATCCTGTTTCTCAAGCTGCTGATATTACTTGTTTTAATGGAGAGTTAGTTCCTGTAGGTGAAGATCAAGAACCTTTACTAGAACAATGTAGAGAAATAGTTAGAAAGTTTAATAATATATATGGTAATACTTTAAATGAACCTGAAGGAATGTTTACTGAAACTAAAAGAGTTAAGGGATTAGATGGAAATGAAAAAATGGGTAAATCTTTAGGAAATGCTATATTCTTAGTAGATGATGAAGAAACTATTTCTAAAAAGATTATGAATGCTGTAACTGATTCTAATAAGATTAGAAAAGATGATCCTGCTGATCCTGATAAATGTATGGTTTATTATTATCATAGATTAGTTAATAGTGATGATAATCTTAAAACTATATGTAGTGAATGTAAAAAAGGTTCTCGTGGATGTGTTCAATGTAAAAAAGAATTAATTGCTAAGATGAATGAGTTCTTAGATCCTATCAGAGAAAAGAGAAAATATTATGATGAACATCCTGATGAAGTAAAACAAATTTTAGATGAAGGAACTAAGGCAGCTAGAGAGGTTGCTATAGAACAAATGAAGAAAATAAAAAAGGCTATGATGATAGATTATTAATCATAGTCTTTTTCTTCTGTAGTTAAAGATTTCATATCTACTCTATTAATTGTTTCAAATTTCTTAGATATTTTATTTGTAGTAATAGATACACTTTCTATATCTTTATTAACTGTTTCTATAGATCTAGTTAGTTTATCCCATCTTTCTTTATATCTTGAGAATTCTAGACCTAGTTTATTTAATTCATCATGGATTATTTTTGCATATTTATCTTTTTCCATATTCATGATAATCATTTCTATTACTGTTAGAGTTGAAATTAGAGTTGTTGGTGATGTTATCCACACTTTTTTATTATAAGCATAATTTATTATATCTTCATGATATGCATTTATTTCAGCAAATATTGCTTCTGCTGGCAAAAATAATATTGCTTGATTAGATGTTTCTCCAGGAATAATATATTTTGAACTAATCGCATCAATATGTTTTTTCATATCTATTTTAAATAGTTTTTCTGCTTTAATTCTTTCTTCATTAGTTAATTTTTTATCTACCATTAATTCATAATGCTCTAATGGAAATTTTGAATCTATTATGATTGTTCCTAGAGGATCTGGAGCAAATACTACTGAGTCTGCTATAGTACCATTTGATAATTTATATTGTAATCTATAAATATTATCATTCTTTTCTCCAAAGACATTACTTAGTATATGTGATAGTGTTACTTCTCCATATATTCCTCTTGTCTTCTTATCAGTTAATATACTTTGTAGAGAAACAATATCTGTAGATAAGGTTTCTATTTTCTTTTGAGCTTCATCTATCTTAGATAGTCTTTCAATAACATTCATAAATGTTTTATTAGTCTTTTCAAAATTTTGATCAAGTCGTTCATTTACTTTTTCATTGATTGCTAGAAGTCTTCTTTCTATTGTTTCATTAAGCTTATTAAAATTATCATTTTGATCTTTATTTATATCATTCTTGAAATCGCCTAACTCTTTAGTTAAACTTAATTCTAATTTACCTAATCTTTCAGTTATATTTGATTCATTAATATTTTTCATTAATGAAATTATTACTAATATTATTAATATTACTAATAGTCCTATAATTATGTAATCTATCATATTATCACCTAATTATATTATATACCGAACATTCTTTCTATACAACAAAAAAGATCTGTTATTTTAACAAATCTTTTGTAATCTTTAATGAAAGTATTTGATATAAACTATTGTCTTTTACTTTTACTAGTTTATTTTCTTTTAGATAACAAAACATGTACTGTTTAGGATTATTTTCGTCACATAATAAATAATAATTAATATCATTATGATTAATAATTGAAACTATAATATATCTTTTATCATCACTCAAAGTTACTAAATCATATATACTTAATTTCATTTATCTCATCTCTTTTTTTAATGTTTTATTATTTCCTTTTATCTTTTTTATTTCTTCTGATTTTTTTGTTGCTAATACTATATTACGAGTTGTTAAATAGCCAAAAAGAGCAGATATTCCTAAGAAGGTTAATGCCCTAGTATTATCATTATAAACATAATAGCAGCCTGAATTAAACATTGCTATTGATGATGTAAGCCCATTCATACAGGCAGTGCATATATATATAATTCTATCATCTTTAAGTTTCTCAATATTTACTATTTCAAATTCATCTTTATTTTCCATTTTCCCCTCCAAAGTGTCATGTATTATATCATAGGATAATAAAAGAGTCAAATATGACTCTTATTTAATCTTATATGGTTTTTCGTAAGTACCTTTTCCACTCTTGAAGTATACATTTTCTTTTAAGTGAACAACAGGTCTTATATAACAACTATTAATAGCATGTTTTACTTCTATATTTCCATCTTCTGTTACTCCATATACATCATATGTATTAGTTGAATCGCCTGTTGCTAGACAGAATTTATATCTATCTGTACCATTAATTCCTGATTTTAAATAGTTATAATTTTGACATGATTCACTTAAAGTATTGGTACAATTTACATCTAATGATGCATTCATATATTCACTAACTGTTAATAGTCCAACATATTGATTTTGTATTTTTTCAGTACACTCTGTTTCATTATTTTTTGAAGTATCTTCATGTGAACGTTTTCCTACACACATGTCGAATGGTGCTAATTTAGCTTTATTTGCAGCACTCATTATAGTTATTTCTCTAGAATCTCTTTCTCTTTGGTACTTTCCTTTAAATATTGTTTCTAATTTTTCTCTTACTCTACTATTTTGATATGAATTTATACCTATTTCATATCCTTTGTCAGTATTAAATCTATCATCCCAACTACTTTGTAAATCTCTTATTCCTTCTGCAAATACTATAGTAATTGTATTATCATTATTAATTCTAACTATTTGCCATAAATAATCACCTAATTGTACGTAATTATTAACGTTATCTCCTTTGAATACATATGCTCCATTTATTGCATATAAACCATAACCTGAAGTAACTATATTATCATCGTTAGCTACTACTTTATATAGTTCTGTTGTTACATAACTATCACCACAATCTAGATATGGACTATATACATATTTACCAGCAGAATTTTCTACTGTTACGTATGAAGTTCCACTATTACATGTAACATTTTCATCTGGTATTAATACTGAAAAATCTTTCATGTATTCTTCATTTATTAAGTTAGATGCAGGAATATCAATAATATCTCCTTCTTCAGGTAAGTATTCGGAGTGATCTTCCATATACTTTTCTCCTGCTTCTTTCATTATTTTTTCAACATCTGAAAATGATCTACTTCTTTTAGTAGTTAAAGATAAAACTAACATTATTAAGAAGAATAATACTAATAATACAGCAACTATTCCCATAAATTTAATTAATTGTTTTTTTAGTTCCGCATTTTGCTTTTTTTGTTGTTTTCTTTTTACCTCTTGTTCATCATCGTCATCATCTTCTATTAAGTCTTCTTCTTCAATTCTATCTACTTTTTTTCCTGTATTAAAATTAATATTCATAATACCTCCTAATTATCAAAGAAATCATCAAAGAAATCATCATCATCTTCTTCTTCATCTAATGTTAAGTCTGGTTCTTTAATCTCTTTTATTATATTTGTATTTGTACTTGTATTAGTTTTAATTTCATTTGTCTCAATCTTTGGAGCAGTTTGTTCAATTTGTACAGTTTCTTTTTTACTGGCTGTACCACTTCTAGTTCTCGCTTTTGCTTCGCGTTCTTTTTCTTCTCTTTCTTCTCTTTCTAATTCAGCAATTTTTGCATCTATTTTTCTTACTAATTCATCTACATCAAAATCATCATTGTCATCATCTTCAAATGAAGGCATTGGTTTCCTAATTGGTGGAGATGATACCTTATTTTCAGATTGTGTAGGAAATTGGATATTTGGTCTGATAGGAGTCTCTTCTTCTTTCTTTGCAAATATTGGTCTTATTTCTTCCCTAGGTCTTTCTGAAGTTGCGATAGGTGGTCCAAAATTACTTGGTAGATTACTTGGAAGTGGTCTTCTAGAACTCATTCCAGTTTGTCTTTCCATCATTGCTCTTGTTGAGCCTGCACCTCCATCTGTTCCTTCTTGTTTTTCCTTATTCATCATATCAAGAAGTTTTTTCTTCTTAGTTTGTCTTACAAATTCTTTAATATCAAATGTATTTACTTTTCTCTTTTGTCTTGTTGGATATTCTGTTGGAGGATAATTATCTCCCCAATCTAATTTAAAGTTTGGAGTAAAGTGTGTTTTGAATGGTTGTAATCTTGTACGTAATATAATTACATCAAATTGTTTCATTCTTTGTAAGTCAGATACTGTAACTAATGGAGTTGATGCAGTCTTATCATCTTTTTTAGATTTAACTTCTCCGCACATTTTAGATATTTCTTCTAAAGCTTTAAGCTCTGTTGTTAACAAGTAAATTAAGTTACCACAGTTACCTCTTATAGTTTCTGCTTCTTCTTTACCATATACTTGATCTAATTGAGCAAAGTTTTGAATTATCATTGTAAATCTAATATGTCTTGATCGAGCTGCTGTAATCATAGTTGTAACATCTTTTAATGGTGGCATGTTAGCAAACTCATCAAGTAAGAAGTTTGTTCTTATAGGTAAGTGTCCACCATGTCTTTGTGCAACAGCAATTAAAGTTTCATAGATTTGTTTTAATAAAATAGTTGCCAAAGCGTGATAAGTTTTCTTTTCATCTTGAATTACTATGAACACAGCTGTTTTCTTTTCTCCGATACTTTCTAAATTTATATCAGAGTATGATAACATCTCACTTAAGTTTTCACGAGATGCGAATAATTTAATTTTTTGTTTGAATACTGAAAGGATTGAGTCCTTTGTTTCATCTGGTGCCATTATAGTAGCAGATGCATCTATGGCAGCTGCACTATTAGGATCTTTTTCTGCAAAGTATTCTTTTATAAATGTTGATCCACCAAATTTTTCTTCACCTACTGTTGTAGCAAGTGAAATTGAGTTTATATTAATCTCTTCTGGTTTAGCATCTTCAAATAATCCTAGAGCAACTCCAGCAAAATAATCTGCTGCTGTTTTTTCCCAGAAAGGATCTGAATTTTTATTTGATGAATCATACAATATATTTAAAGCTAAGTCATCTAATAACTCTATTGACTTATCTTGATTTCCTTGTTTATACAATTCATAAGGTAATGACATAGGATTCCATGAATTACCTTTTTGAGGATCACGGAAGTTTAATACTAATACTTGGTATCCTCTTTTTCTTAGCATGGTTCCAGTTTCTTCATAAATCTCACCTTTAGGGTCTGTTATGATCATACTCTCTCCATGTCTAGCTAAAATTTTTACTGTAGGAAAAATTACTGTTTGTGTTTTACCTGAACCAGTAGAACCTATAACTAATGTGTGATATTCACCATTATCAACATATAATTTATCATCTTTAATAATTAAAGGTATTCCTGCAGCATTTGTTTTCTTATCATAGACATTTACTTCTGCTATTTTAGGATCACTTTTAATATCTTTTTCTTTTGCCCAACGAGAATAACCTTTAGATAATTTTTCTGTAGTTAAACCTACTCCTTCTTCTCTTTCAAAAATATATGATTTTACACTAAATAGTAAAACTCCTACTGCTATAGCATAAATACCTAAAGTTATACCTATTTTATCTGGAGCAAAAGCAGGGAATGGATTTAATCCAGCTAATTCTGCATCACTTGCAAAAGATGAAATATTAACAACTATTAAAGCAACTATATACAATAAGAATATAGCAAATACTCCAAATATTAATAAATCGTCTGGATCTATACGCAATTTTAATTTCATATTTGTCTTCCCTTTCTATGTAATATTATATCTTAACTTTATTAAATAGTCTATTGATTAGAAACCACAAGTTTAAATTGGTCAACTGAATTATCATGTTTGAATTTATATATATAATCTTTTTGTTTTCTAGCTGATAATCCTCCACAAGCAAAGATTATTTCTTGTTCTCCATCTAAATCATAATCAAGAACTGCTCTCATGAAAGGTTTACATCCATCAGAGTTTTCCATTACTTGAATATCAGTAAATATACGATATATTTCTCCTTGTTTTTCCATGAAAACTATTGTGAAATTAAAGTTTTCTGGATTATCCATAGGTAATGAATTACTTATGAAATAGATATTTTCATCTTTTGAATCATTATCTATATCTATAGGTACTACCTGATCAACTGTTAAATAAGATGCTTCTATTCCATAACTATCTAATACAGCATTTACATAACTATAATCAACTATTTTTTTTGACTCAAAAGGTGTCAATTTAATTGAGTTATCTGCTCTTAAGGCAATAAAATCTTCTGTTACTGTGACAGGCTTACGATGTTCTTCATCACCATCAAAGATGTACCATTTATCATTATGCCACATGCTATAATTTCCTAATAGTTCATTGTTTTCATAAACATCATATTTTAACCAGTTTAATTTATTATATGTAGTTTCAAATTCTACATATGTCCAAAAACTACCATTATATGTAAATGTAGCATTGTCTCCCATAATGATAGTTATTTGGTTATTAGTCCTATTAAATTTTTTTGTACCGCCTAGTACTAAAAACATAATTAGAGCATAAACAGCTAGGACAACGAGCATTATAATTATTATCTTTTTATTTTTACTCATAATGCCCTCCTATACTTTTTGATAATATGCATAAGTTGAAGTGTTTTGCCAATTATATTGTTTCCACATATCAGTTGATGATGATGCTGGATCCATCATAGTAATTGTTTCTCCTGATACTGAAACTACAGCTACCCAGTGTTGTCCAGTATTGCCTTTTACTTCAGCAACTACATAATATCCTTTATCTACTAATTCTTTTAATTTGCTTAATTTTTGTTCTTTTGTGTAACCTGAAACTGATTCTTGTCCCATATATTTGAAACTTGGCACAACTGTTGTTACAGTATTCCAATATAGTGCTCCACCTGATGTAAATCCATTATTTTTATTTAAAGCTTCAACAAATGTTCCAGGGTTAAAGTCATCTCCTACAATAGAAGTATCAACATTAGATCTTGCTATTTGCATTGCTATAGATGTTACTAAACATCCTATTTCTCCTAGAGTTTCTCCTGATGATCCCATTGGAGTACTTGACCATTTAGGATCTGATTGCATCCATTGCATGTAATCTCCATTTAACATATTACATGTATTAGCATCTGATCCACAATTGTTCTTTTTAATATCAGATCCAGCACTATATAGTGATAATAGTATTTGCTTATAATCGTTTCCTGCATTTGCTAAAGCAGTCATTTGATTTGTTTTAGATGATCCATAATCAGTATAGACAATATTTCCTGAAGAGTTTACTAAAACTTCTCCTTCTACTTCGCTTGCCCATTTTCTAAGTTTTGAGTCTTCTGGCATAGGGTCTCTAACTTTATTTGGATGATCTAGACCTGGATATACTATTCCATTTTGACCATCTATATTTGATGAGCACCCCATATCAGGATCACAATATACTTGATCTTGTGTACACGCTGCTACTTGAAGAACCCATTTATCTCCTTCTTGTTTAAGAGAATGCCATCCTCCCATATCTGTAGGACGTACTAAGATAAAGCTTCTTGCAGCTACTAATTGAGCTTTAAATGCTTGTTCTGGTGCGTCATCACCTATTTCTTGATAAGCAACACCTAATATATATTTTTCAAATGGAACTAAATCTACACCTTCTAAAGGTTTACCATCAGTTCCTCCATAACTTCCACCACATTGCATTAATCTAACACTAATTTCGTTAATGCTTAAGTTTTTAGCAACATTTCCTTTGCCTGGTATATAGAATCCTTTAATATCATATGAACATTTGCCTGAACCTTCAACACATTCTTCATCTAATTTATTTTTACCAATGAAACTATAATATTTTCTCATATATTCATAAACATCGTCGGCCATTTTTTCATTTTCACCATCTGTATTGTCAGGAAAATAATCTGGAAACACCTTGTAAGCTAAATTATATTTTGAATCATCTTCATCTTCTACGAAGGCATTTGCAATCTTTCTAAGCCTATTTTTTGAATAATATTCATAAGTATATTTAGAATCTTTTTGATAAATAATGTGGTATACAGCAACTATTTTTAATGTTTTATTTAAGTCTCCTGATGAGACATCATTACCAGCTACTTCAACTACTCGATCCATAAAATCTTCTCTTTCGTCATCTGTAACTATATAATCAACATTACCTGTATCTCCACCGGCAGCTTGGTTTGCAGCTAGTGCATCATCATATTCTCCAGAGACAATATTTCCTCCGCCAACTACTATGATAGCTGCTAAAAAAGAGAAAACTATAGGAAATAAAAGTATTACAACTATAATTGCATTTTTTCTTATAAAAGCTGTTACTTTTCCTCCGCCCATTGTGCCATCATCTTGGCTTAGTGGGGTGTCTTTTTCTTTATCATCACTAGGTTTACTACTGTTTCCATCTTTACCGTTATCTTTTCTAGAATTAGAAAAATCAGGTGCGGATTGGGCACCTGTATATGAAGCTGGCATTGATCCGTGGATTTTCATTTCTCCATTATTACTTGCTATTTCACTTCCAGGATTTGGCTTTCCACCAGCTGCTCCAGCTTTACCCATGTTAGTTGCTCCAGCTGATGCTCCTTTTGCTCCTCCTGTTGCACCACCTGCTGCTCCACCGCCATTTTTGGCACTCATCATTCTTGCGCCTTGGCCTATTTTATCACTTGCACCACTTTCACTAAGTTTGTTTGATGCATCTTGAATCTTTTTTCCTCCAGGAGCTACTTTATTTGCTTTATTCATTGCTTTTCCTAAAGCTTCTGTAGATTTTCCACCAGTTAATTTATCTGCTCCTTTTACGGCTGCCCCTGCAGCCATTGCATAAGGGTTTTTAGAAGCCATTGCGACATCAGCAGCATTTCTAATATTATTGGCATTATTTTTGGCATTTCTTTCATCTTGTGACATTTGATTGTCATTACCATTACCACTATCTCTCATGCTTGCAGATTGGCTTGGATTGTAATAATTTGATCCACGTGTCCCATCTCCACCATTTCTACTTGCTTGATAAGCCACTGATATCACCACCTAACTTTTTATATTGTTATTATTAGAATCCTCCACCTGTACCGAATGATTCTAATTCATCTTTTGTTACTGTAACATTAATTTGCATTCTTCTATTTCCACATACAAATAATGCTTCACCTTGAGAGTATCTCTTGATACCTTCTTTTTCACTTTCATTTAAATCAATTAATAATGATAAATCTTCTACAGCTTGTTTTCTTAATCCCATTACTAAGTAATATGAAGAGTTATCAAATATTGCTTTTCCTTGAGTAATTACAGCAGGATCTGAGAAATCAGATGGTTGTTGAGTAATAATTATTGTACCTGTATTATATTTACGTGCACGACGTTGAACTTGAGCTAAGAAGTCAGCTCCTTGAGAGTTCTTGTCACCTAATAATACATGAGCTTCATCAACCATTAATACTGTATTTACATTAAAATCTAAACATAGACCCCAAGCGTATTTTAATACGTTGAAGAATAATGCGTTTCTTACGTTTGAATCTGAATTCATTAATTCTTTAATATTAAATACCATGAAATCTGAATCTTTTCTTAATGTTGTTTTACCATCAAAGTAGAATTTCAATTCATTTGTAATTGGTCTAACTTTTAACTCTAGACGTTCCATAATATCACGTTCTTGAGTTTGATCTGTCATAGCCATTAACTTACCTTTGATAGTTGCATATACATCACTGAATGTTGGGTAATCAGCAGATGTAAATCTTGAGAAATCTGTATTAAAATCTATACCAAATCTCTTATATGTTTCTTGAACTATTTCAGAGAACATTGTTAATACATCTTCTTCAATTGATGGATCATAGTATACCATAAATGCTTTTAAGAATTGAAGCGTTCTTGTTAATACTGTATAACCTAAACCTTGTTTAATTTCTTCTTCATCTGCATCTATAATAACTTCTAATGGGTTAATTAAACCAAATTCTCCACCTTTACCTATGTCTACTGTATCTCCACCAAATGTTTCAGTCATTTCTCTAAACTCATCTTCTGGGTCGATTATAACAATTTGACAACCATTTCTAATATGAGTTCTTAACATTAATTTAGCTGCTGTAGATTTACCTGAACCTGATGTACCTAGGATAATCATATTAGCATTATTTCTATTATTTTCTTTTCTTATTTTATATAAGAATTGATTGAATAGGATAACTCCTCCTGAGAAGTCTACTCCTAATAATGTTGATAATCCTGGGTCTTTTATACTATCGAAGATAAATGGATACATAGCTGATATAGTTACACTAGGAATTGGTGTACCAATTCTTTCTTCTATTTCTTGTTTAGGGAAAATTGGAAGAATAGATTTAAGTACTTTTTCTTGTTCGAATCTTAATGATACAGCTTTTAATTCCATAGCATCTAGATAGTTTTTAACATTAACTTTCTTTAATTCTAATTCTTCTTTTGTACTTGCAGTAATCATTATATGCATTTGAAAATCAAATATTCTTGCTTGAGAACCTGCTAACATAGATGTGAAATATTCTAAACTTTCAGCATCTTGTCTAATACGTTCTTTTGCTGTTTGATCATGTTCATTTTTATAATCTTCTTTTAATTCAGCTACTTGTTTATTTAACATTTTAGCCATTTGACTAAAAGGTACTGGAATATGTTTTACAACAACTTTTATTCCAGACATGTTAGTTAATGAAGATAAATATCCTGGCATTATATACTTAGGATATGAAACTACTGTCATGATAGTTGCATATTTATCGCTTATAAAGAATTCACTTGCTGAGAAGTGTAATCCTTTAGGAGCTAATTGTGATTTCATATTCATACTCATACTGGCATCACCGTTCCAAATCCTGTAGTAGTTCCACCGTTTAAGAAGTTATCTAAAATAACTCTTAAATCTTCGTTACTAACTTGACTTGCATTTAATCCACATGTAGCAAGTCCGTTTATCATCATTCTTATTCTTTTATCAATTACATCTCTATCTTTTTCTTTGAATAGGAAGAAGTATTCTGTATCAACTATGTTATTTCTAATGAATGTTTGTCCTTTTTCCATATCTTGTGCAATTACTTTTCTAATTGCTGGAGCACTAGCTTCATTGTATAGAAGCTGTAATTGAGACATATATACACTAATATCAACTGGTCTATCAGCTACAACCAACCAGAATTCAAAATCTAACATATTGTAAAAATTCTTTAATCCAGTCAATACTCTATTTTGGCTATCTGCATCTAAGATAAAGATATTTCTAGGAGAAATTTTTACTCCTGTTATTAATTCTCTTCTAGTTGTAACTATACAATTATTTTGTATACCACGAACTGGTAACCAATCTTCAGTCCATTGACTAGATGTAGCTTTTTTACTAGTGCTACTGCTTTTTTTGCTGCTTACTGATTGTTTTTTTACTGTTGTTGCCATAGTCTACACACCAACCTCTCCATTTATATTGTTGTCTATTACTTAAAAATTCCACCAAATCCATAATTATTTGTAACATATTATGATAGTATGGCACAGGAAGAACTAGGAATGCACATATTAATCCTGGTGCCAAAGCTAGTATAACTAGCGTTAATTGTGTTAATGGAACTACTAGTAATAGTACTAATGATAATCCTATACCACCAGCAAGAAGAATTAAATCGAATGGTCTAAATAGACCTAGTATTAATTGTCCTTGCTTAGTGTTTGCAGGAATTAGAAAATTATTCACTTATATCACACTCCTTAATCCTATGGAGGAGGACCTCCAGGTGGCCCAACTGGCCCAACTGGTCCACCCCCTACAGGGTTGTTTTGTCCTTGTCCAACACTTACGCCAGCAACTTGAGTAAATCCTGTTTCTGCTTCATTAGAAGCATCTTTAACTGAATTTGGATCCCATCTGTTGTCTGTTCTTGCTGTTCTATCATCAGTCCAGTTTTCTCTAGTTCCTGTAATTCTACTTGGAAGATTTTGATGTTGAGTACCAGCGTTAAATACAACCTCATTACTAAAGTCATATTCATAACGATAATCTGATGCTCCTGGTCCAGTAGGTACACGTCTAGATACACTTGTATTTGTTCCATGGATAAAGTATTCATCATATCCATTTGCATCTGTTCTTCTATCATATAGAACATTTCCTTGTCTATCTATTAAGTTACCGCTTTTATCTTGTACATACATATCTGGTCTACGACTAGCTGCTTCAGCAGGTGCTGCTCTACCAGGTATATGAGCTTGTCTAACACGTTCTCTAAGACTTGGTCTATGTTCTTCTTCAAATGTAGGAGAAACTCTGTGAGTATCTGCGTATTTTTTACCTTCTTCATATTTTGATTTAGCTTTAGCAGCAGCAGTTTCTGCAGCTGTTTTTTTATCCCATAAATCGTTAAGAGTTTGTGTATCTGCTCCTCTTTGTACAGCTTGTTGATAATTTGCTGCAGCAAAATCTGCTTCAGCTTGTGTTCTTTGCATTTTATTCTTTGCATTTTCTAAGCCTTGAGCAGTAACTCCGTAACGTCTTGCCATAGCTACGTTTGCTCCACGATTAAGTCTATCTTGAATATCATTCATTAGACCACCTTGAGCTTTTGGATCTCCTGTTCTAAGCGCTGCTGCAAAGTTTGCTCCACTGTTCCAGGCAGCTCCTAGTGGTTGAGGTTTTCCTTCAGCTGCTCCTTGGTTAGCAGTTCTTCCTGCTTGGAATCCAGCAGCAACAGCTCCTCTTAATCCTCCACCATTTACTAATGATGCAGCTCCACCTAATATGGCAGATAAACCAATATTTGATCCCAATGACTTAATTCCTAATACATCAACTATAAATTTAGGTGCTTGTCTAGCAAATAAGAATAAACCTATCCAGATAAAGATTATTGAAATAACTCCGATTAATCCACCTGATCCTGTAGACATAACTACACCATTAACAATCATATCTTGAATTAAGAATGTTATGAAATAAATGATTGCTAAACGAACGAATATATCTAAATAAGTTGATACTACTGCTTTAGTCCAGTTATTAAATGAAGCATTATCTTTTGATGATGGACCCATATATGCGATAACTGGTATAGGTGCTATTAATCTAAGTACAGCTAATTTAATAGCACGAATTGCAATATCAACTGTAAATCCTAATAATATTATTGTAAATACTATTGCCATTACTAATGGAATGAAGAATATGTATGTAAACATATATCTATCTGTACCAGTGATTCTTGAACCGATATCTCCTAATGATCCAAAGAAGTTACTTGTATTTCCTTGAGCACAACTTAGGTTTATCATTTCTGGCTCTAATAATACCATTGGATCTGCATCTAACGCAGTATACTGTTCTAAAATATCATTATCAATATCATGACACATCCAGTTTTCACGAATCTTTGCGCCTTCTTCTGTATGGTCTTGTTTTAAATTAATTCTCATAAATGCTTTAACAATGGATGAAGTGAATATCCTTGCTGAACGTTTAATTCTATCATGTTCATTAGTCGTCTGATCTGTAGTATTCGTAGCACCATCCGTTGTACCGAGGACGATTCTACCTATTGTATTATTTGCTAATATTCTATATTGTAAGTCATATAAGACTCCGAATAATAAACCGTTATTATTAATTTCAATTGATAAAGAATTCATACCTGAAGCATCACCAGGAATATTAATTGGTGTTAAAGCTCCTAGTAAAAGAAGTCCAATAATTTTTCTTTTTATTACTGCTTGGAATCCTTCGTTTTTATCATTCATTTTTTCTGGATCGACTATTATCTGGAGTACAGTAATAGTTAATCTAAATACCATAAAAACTCCAAGTATTATTTGGACTCTACTATAAAAATTCTTAATTGTGGCATTTGTAAATAATTCAGCTGTTGCTACATTGAAAAAGATCTCATATACAACGCCTAAAAGCCAGAAGGCTGGCCTATCTAGCAAAGTAAAAACTGTTCTTACTAAGTCGTTTAAGACGTTCGCATGAGTTTCAGTTGTTTCTATATCCAAAATCATAAAATCACTTCTTTTCTTTTAATTAACCACCTATTCCACACATTGGATCTGATGTTAGATTAAATACGTCTAATAATAGTTTTACTACTGATGGTATTAAGAATAATAAGCCTGCCATTACAAGTCTTGTTGTTAAATGTCCTTTAGCCTTCTTCATAGTATCATCATCACTCTTAACTATAGCTTGAGCAAATTCTATACCACTTAGTACAATAACTGCTAGAGGTCCTATTACTCTCATCCAGTTTAAAACAGTAAATAATAGCCAAGCGACTGAATTTGAATCACTAGGACTTCCTAGTAGTGAATTACAGTCTCCTGTACTCTGATTATTTACTTCATTATTATAATCATTAATCCATGCAGTATCATTCTCATCTGCTATTTGAACATAATCAGATAAAGTAACAGCATGAACATTTATATTAGCACTATTTATTATAAAAAGTGAAAAAATTGTTATAAAAATAATTAAAATCTTCTTCATATTAACATCTCTTATTCCTATCATAATTAGTATATCAAACTAAAATTAAAATATCAATTATTTTACAATGTAATTTTGGTCTATTTTTTTACTATTTACATAAAAAAAATAGCAAAAATTGCTATTTGTTTTTTATTACTAAACTGTATCCCAACAATCAAGCCATAAATTAGTTCCGTCAGCACCTTGAGCAACTAAATCCATAACTAAAGTTACTAAAGTTACCATTAGGAATACTAATGCTGCGTAAATAAATCTCTTAATTAATTTACTTTGTGCTTCTTTGATTTCTTTTTCATCACTTGCAATAACAGCTTTTCCTAAATCAACTGTTCCGAATAAGATCAAAGCAATTGGGATGATTACTCTAAAAATTGGAAGAATTCCTTTTTTTACTATTTTTATGAAAGGTCTTAAGTTTTCGCAAGCATCTCCTATTAATAAAAAATTATTCATAAACATCTCTCCTCCTCTTAATATTATTATACCTAAATTATTTTGTCAATCTTTATCTTCTAAACAATCCAAAGATAGATTTATCTTCGTTTCCAGATGGTCTTTGAACTAAATTTATTCTTCCTAAGAAATCCACGATTATTTCATTATTTTTTCTATCATTTAAAGGTGGCATATTATAGAAGAATCTTAGTCCTGATTCATATTCTAAATCATTTACATCTTTATTTGATAATAGACTATTGTTTAACATTACTCTTTCATTTCTTAATTTATCAAGTAAAGTACGATGTCTATCAATCATTTTATTTAATTTTAGTGTACTTGGCTCCACTAAATATATTATTGCATTACACATTGATGTGTCTTCTGAGTTATTTAAATCTATCAACGCGAATCTAATTCTTTTATCTCTAGAAATTAATAATCTCATATCATTTTCTGTAGTAGATACCATGTTAGATTTATTAAAGTATTTAAAATCACTCTTTTGCAGTTCTAACGCTAAAACCTTATCTGCTCCATATATAGAAGACAATGCTTTAGTCATCATATATATAAGTGTTGTTGCTCCAGCATGTTCTGTAGCATTTTTGATTCCAATAACTATTGCAGGTCCATTACTAGGTGTTTGTGATTCACCAACTGTAACAGCTTCTTGACTTGCTTCAGCTCCAGTTGGTTCTATACCTTGAATATGTGAGACATCTTCATAAGTATTAGTCTTTTTTAATAAATATCTTACACCCTCTAAATTAGTTGTAAAATTATATAGTCCTGCATGTACCAATAATGATAAGTATTGAGTTGTACAATATTCCGAATTTTCAGGCAAAAATAGAATTATTTTATCTGCTTCTAAAGAATTTGCTAAGGTTTCTAATGATCGAATATCTTTGTTTCTATCTATAGCTGTGATATCAATTATCATTTTATTATAGAAAAACGTCTTAAACATATCACATATTTCTTGTGATTTGAATGTACCTGAAATATGTTTTATGATGTCTATATCTAATGAGGATAATCGATTTTCTTGTCTATTAGTAATTAATACATTCATATACTCCCTCTACCCTTTTTTATTCTATTTTAATTTGTTTTTGTCTTTATATTCATTGGAATATCCTTTGTATCTCCAGTTACTTGAAATATACTTAAATTTGGTAACAATCTATTGATTATTGGTAAATCAATATATACTTGAGTAACAATTCTGAAGGATTTATATTCTATTGAAGTTATTGTTGAATCTATTCCATCAACAACTTTTTTTTGTGACTCTAGCCAACAAAATCCTAATGCTTGATTACACTTACAATCTGTATATCCTTCTGTACTTGATTTACTACAGATTGAAGCTTGTGACATATTTACATTTGCTTGATATCCAATTGTCTTTTCATAATTTAACACATCCTTATAACATGTGTTTTCTGCATTATTAAAGTCACAGCTTCCATTATAATTTTCAATAGTTGAAATTATTTTGTTCTTTACTTTAAATGCTTTAGCATAACTTACGTTAAAAGCTAAATAACCTGAAACTAAGGTCATAAATACAACTATTATAACTATGTTTAATAATCCACCAAAGGCATCTCTCATAAATTATGCTCTCCTTTTTTTATTATACGTCTCCTGGTTGTTCGCCGTGATATGTTGAAATATTACCCCATTGGTTGTTAATTGTATTTCTAATTGTAGGCCACATTACCCAGAAAAACGCAATAACTGCTCCAACTGCTAATAGAGTTATAACAGTTAAATTTAATTCTCCTGTAGCTGCTTTCATTAAATCTTATCTCCTTTCCTACTATAATTTTAGTATAGCAAAATTTATTTTTTTTTACAATCTATTTATATTATTTTACATGTTCATATCTGCTATGCTGAGAATATCATCATCATAGATACTAAAATTATAAACATAACTATTATACCTGTTACAACAAGCATAATCATTGTTTGATTTTCCATGTGATCTAATCTTGCTTTATATTTTGTTTCTCTTGCTTTATTTTGAAGAGATGACACTGTTCTAGAAAATGTCATTAATCTTTCTTCTTTGTTTTCTTGTGAACCAATTCCTAAACGATAAAGAAGACGCATCATTCTCATTGAATCTCTAACAGGATATGTATTAGCAAATTCCATATATGGATCTACTGAAGAATCTCCTGAATTAATTCTATCAATCATCTTTCTTAATCCTGGTCTGAATATCTCAGGGGCATCTGGAATTGATTTACCTAATGCAACAGGAACAGTATAATGTTGAATTAAAATCTCTAAAGACTTTAAGTAATATGGTAACATTACGTCTATTTCATTTAAATGCTTTTTATAAAATGATTTTAATGATCTATATTGCATTTTAAATACTAATGCTGCTATAGCTGCTGATATTACAATGTTAAGTATTACATTAGCTCCAGTACTACTTAGTGTAAATATTAATACTACTAAAAATACTATTACTGCCATCATTGCTCTTTTCATGTATACAGCATCAACATCGACTTCATCACCATATTTTGCATATAGTAAGAAATTATAATCTTCTTCTCTAAATACTTCTAAATATTTTTCATTATCTGCTATAAATTTATCCTTATCTATAGTGTTGTTATAGAAAAATATAAATAAAAGTATAGCTCCTATAACTAGTATTTCCATATGACCTCCTACTCTGCACCTACATTCTCATTGTAATATTTTTCTCCTTTTAGTAAGAAGTATGTATTTACAACAAGAGCTATATGTAAAAGTATTGGTACAAATCCTTGATCAAGGAGTTTCAGGTATGTTTCTCTTCCTAATAGGTATTGTACTAACATTACCATCAAGTATAGCATTATACCGAATTGTAAGAAGTTTTTGTGGAAATTAGCTCTTTCAATTCTATCTCGGTATACACTTTCGATAAGCATATCTATATCGTTTTGCATGTTTTCTAATGAATCAGCAGAGTTTCTTGCACCTTCTTTTGTAATTTGTAAGAATAATTGGTGCATATTCTTAACTATATAGAATGGATATAGTTGAGTCATATAAACTAATGCTTCATCAATTGTACCATTGTCATAACACATATCAATCATGTGTTGAACATCACTTTTAACTGGGTTATCTAAAACTCCAGAATTAACAACTCCTTCTAAAGATTTAACAAAAGATTGAGTTGTAGCAAACTCCATAATTACGTTTGATGTATATGTCTGTATTTGCTCAAATATAAATTCAGAATAAATTCTTTTAGACCTTAAATATGATAAGTAAGGTACTACAAGTATAGATAAAAATACATAAACTATAGAAATCAATAAGTTATAAAAATATAGATATGTTACTACAGCAGTAAAGCCTCCTATAGCAATTACTTGAATAGTATATTGTCTAGGAGTATATTCTTGTCCTAATTCCTTAGTTTTTTCTCTTACTGCGTTATATGAATAAGGAGCAAATTTATCATACAATCCTTGAAAATTATTTTGAAAAAATTTTCCTACATTTTGGTCTTTTTTATTTCTATAAAAATATAGACCAAATACTACCACTGCTATAAATAAGAGTTCTTCAATATGCATAAAATACTCCTTTCTATTCGTCTAATTTTGCTAAAACAGGTTGTTTTATTTCTGTTGATGGTTGTGTCACTTCAGGTGATGCACTTTGAATAAGTGGCTCTTCAACAGGTGTTGATATTAAGGGCTCTTCTGTAGTCATTTCAGGTAATTCTGAAGTAACTACTTCTTTTCTTTGTATATCGTCAGATATATTATCTGAGGCTTCTTTTTTTATCAAATCACCAGTTTCATTACTTTGAATGTCAAACTCATCTTCTAGACCATCTATTATTGAATGAACATCTATATTTTGATTATCTAGATATTCTACTAAATGGTCACTTGGTTTAATCATAACACCATCTATTTCGTTGTTTTTTCTATATATTGTTCTTGATACAGGTTTGTTATCATCATCAACATAAAACTCTGTAACTTCATCTACCTCACGGTGGAAATTATTATATTTTTTACTATAATAAGCTCTTATGTGGACACCAATTTGAATATAACGATATATTGTATTCAAAAATTGATCAACTTCTAAATCTGTTTCCATTAATGAATAAAGACGATATGGAATAGATGCTGCCTTGTCGGCATGGATTGTTGATAAAATGTTGTGTCCTGATGAAATTGAGTTACGTACTGCA
>JAEEGL016047033.1_pt1 | contig 23181 bp, 22 predicted proteins | sample 9134231 | NCBI WGS metagenome assembly JAEEGL01 (sample SAMN16246548, study PRJNA631951) | gut metagenome | biome: gut microbiome; feature: rumen; material: fiber-attached | host: Bos | place: Iran: Karaj | collected 2018-10
AGAGAAATGACATCCCTGCTTTTGGTATCGGCGACACAGTACGTGTTCATATCAAGATCAAAGAAGGTAACCGTGAAAGAGTACAGGTATTCGAAGGCTTCGTTCTCAAGAAGCAGAACGGCGGCATCTCCGAAACTTTCACAGTAAGAAAGATCTCAAACGGTGTAGGCGTAGAGAAGACATTCCCGCTTCATTCACCTAAGATCGAGAAAGTCGAGATCGTAAGACACGGCGACGTTAGAAGAGCTAAGCTCAACTACATGCGTCAGAGAACAGGTAAGGCTGCTAAGATCAAATCAAAGGAAACAAGATAGTCATTTAAAGCCTGCGGCAATTGCCGTGGGTTTTTTATTTGTAATATTCTGGTAAAACGTAAATAACAGGGTAATGACGCTTTAATGTTCGTGTTTTGGTGCGTTTTATCTTGATAAAGCAGCAAAATATCTAAAAATCGCCATAAAATAACGAACGATAAAATATATGCAGAAAGGAACGTACACTATAATGTGAACGTTCCTGTTTTTTACAAAAAATATTATCACTTTTTTGTCAAAAAAGCATTCCCATAAAAAGAGTATTTTGTTAAAATCATAATAGTTAAATATTGTATAAGTGGAAGTTTGGGCTTCAACCGGATTTCCGGCCAGATTTGGAGGGAAAATGAAAAAAATCGGTATCATAATGGGTTCTGACAGCGACCTTCAGGTAGCAAAGAAAGCAATTGATATCTGTGATGAATTCGGCGTACCTTATGAGGTTCACGTATATTCAGCTCACAGAACACCTGGGGAGGCCGCATACTTTACAAGAACTGCCAGAGAAAACGGTTTCGGAGCTATTATCGCTCTCGCCGGAATGGCTGCACATTTAGCCGGTGCCATTGCTGCCAATACGACTATACCTGTCGTTGGCGTACCGGTCAGCTCAAACAATTTAGACGGCATGGATGCACTTTTATCTACGGTCATGATGCCTACGGGAATACCTGTAGCGACTGTAGCCATCAACGGAGCAGCCAATGCCGCTTTATTATGCATCGAAATGTTGGCTCTTTCAGACGAGGAACTTGCAAAGAAGCTTATGGATAAGCGTGAAAAAGACCGTGCTAAGGTCCTCGAGAAGAACGCTCGTATCGAAGCTGAATTCAACCGCTAATCATTTTTCAAAATCACATAAAGGAGAAAAAACAAATGGAAATGAAATTAGTTTACACCGGAAAAACCAAGAACGTATTTGAACTCGAAAATGGAAACTATCTCCTTAAGTTTAAGGATGACGTAACCGGCAAGGACGGAGTATTTGACCCAGGCGAAAACTCCATCGGACTTACCATCGAGGGAGTTGGCAACATCAACCTCAGAATGACTGATTACTTTTTCAAGAAGATCAATGAGCAGGGCATCAAGACTCATTTCGTTTCCGTAAACCTTGACGATACCACCATGGAAGTAAAGCCCGCAAAGGTATTCGGGCACGGTCTCGAAGTTATCTGCAGACACAGAGCGGTTGGTTCCTTCATCAAGAGATACGGTGAATACATCGAAGCAGGCACACCGCTTCCCGCATATGTAGAGATGACCTTCAAGAACGATGAAAAGGGCGATCCGCTTGTAACCAAGGATGGACTCGTAGTTCTCGGAATCATGACAGAGAAGCAGTATGATGATATCAAGGAAATGACTCAGAAGATCACTCAGATCGTAGCTGACGATCTTAAGGAAAAAGGCCTTGACCTTTATGACATCAAGTTCGAATTCGGATATGATGCAAACGGCGATGTTATGCTCATCGATGAGATTGCTTCCGGAAACATGAGAGTTTACAAGGACGGAGAATACATCCAGCCCCTTGAACTCAACGAACTTTTCTTTGCTTAATTAAAAACGCAAAAAACGAGAAGCACTGACCTATAAACAGGTCGGCGCTTCTCTTGCACTCAAATAAAAAATCAGGAGGAAATCCAATGGGTGGATTTTTCGGAGTAGTATCAAAATATGACGCGCTGTCAGACGTTTTTTTCGGCGTTGACTATCATTCTCACCTGGGAACCAGAAGAGGCGGCCTTGCAGCATATGATGCCAGTGGCAAGGGACTTCAGCGCGAGATCCATAATATTGAGAACTCTCCATTCAGAACCAAATTTGAAAACATTTTTAATGAAATGAAGGGAAACGCCGTGATTGGGGCGATTTCCGATTCGGATCCCCAGCCGCTTCTTATCCGCGGCGGTTTCGGTCCCTACGCCATAGCTTCCGTAGGACTCATCCAAAACGAACAGGAACTCATAGACGAGTATCTGCTGCGTTTCGGAGGTCATTTTAACGCTATGACAGGGGGCAAGGTCAATTCGACCGAGTTGGTAGCTTCCCTCATAAATGAAAAGGACAACATTAAAGACGGCATAGCTTTCGCACAGGAAAAAATCAAAGGTACCATGTCCATTCTCGTCCTTGGGGGAAACGGCAAATTGTATGCTGCCCGCGACAAGTTAGGAAGACTTCCGATGCTCATTGGGAGAAACGAAGATGGATTCTGTGTCAGCTTTGAATCTTTTGCATATAAAAAGCTTGGCTACGAAGATTATAAGGAACTCGGTCCCGGAGAGATCGTCGAACTGACGGCGGACCGCATGAAAGTCCTTAAGAAACCCGGAAATGAAATGCGTATCTGCGCATTCTTATGGTCATACTATGGATATCCGAACTCCAATTACGAAGGAGTAAACGTAGAGGAGATGAGATATAAGAACGGCGAGATCATGGCGAGAGACGATATGGAAAGAGGAATCGTCGAGCGTCTTGACGCGGTTTGCGGCGTTCCTGATTCAGGCACTCCTCATGCTATCGGCTATTCCAACGAATCGCATCTTCCTTTCACAAGACCCTTCATAAAGTACACTCCGACCTGGCCCAGAAGCTTTATGCCGGCCAATCAGAGTGAGAGAAATAAGGTGGCAAGGATGAAGCAGATCCCGGTTCCTGAACTGATAGAAGGAAAGAGCCTGATGTTTGTGGATGACTCGATCGTAAGAGGCACTCAGCTCAAGGAGACCGTAGACTTCCTATATGAGAACGGAGCCAGGGAAGTACATATGAGATCCGCTTGCCCGCCTATAATGTATGGCTGCAAGTATCTCAACTTTTCATCTTCAAAGAACGAGATGGAACTTCTTGCAAGGCGTATCATCGTAGAGCTTGAGGGCCAGGCAGGCTTGGAGCATATCGACGAATATAGCGACAGTAAGACGGAAAGAGGCCAGAAACTCAGAAAGACTATCTGTGAGAAATTCAATTTTGATTCTCTTGAGTTCCAGTCCCTTGAAGGTGTATTGGAGGCCATCGGAATCGACCCGTGCAAGCTCTGTACCTATTGTTGGACAGGAAAAGAATAAGCGAAAATAAAAGGAAAGGATCATATATTAATGAACAATAAATCAAGATCGGAAAGCTATGCAGCTTCCGGCGTGGATATCACCGCAGGATACAAGGCTGTGGAACTGATGAAAGAGCACGTTGCCCGCACCATGCTGGCAGGCCATTCTTCAGACATCGGAGGCTTTGGCGGATTATTTGAACTTGATATTACAGATATGCCTCATCCAGTGCTGGTGTCCGGAACTGACGGCGTGGGAACCAAACTGAAACTGGCTTTCCTCATGGACAAGCACGATACGGTCGGTATCGACTGCGTTGCCATGTGCGTGAACGACGTGCTGTGCGTTGGCGCGAAACCGCTTTTCTTCCTGGACTATATAGCCTGTGGCAAGAACTATCCCGAGAAGATCGCGGATATCGTTAAGGGAGTTGCTGAGGGCTGCGTACAGTCAGGCTGTGAACTTATCGGAGGCGAGACGGCAGAGATGCCCGGTTTCTATCCTGTAGACGAATACGATCTTGCGGGATTCACCGTAGGTGCTGTGGATAAATCCAAGGTTCTCGACAAGAACAAGATGGAAGAGGGAGATTGTGTAATCGCTCTTCCTTCATCGGGAGTTCATTCCAACGGATTCTCCCTGGTAAGAAAAGTATTCGACGTTGAGAATGCCGATCTCAAGGCTCCCATGGAAGCGCTCAATGGCAAGTCTCTCGGAGAGACTCTTCTCACACCCACCAAGATCTATGTGAAGCCCATGCTCAAACTCATGGAAGAAGTGGACGTGAGGGCAGTTTCCCATATTACAGGAGGCGGATTCTACGAGAACATCCCAAGAAGCATCCCCGACGGCTTCCAGGCAAGGATCGACAAGTCAGCTCTTCACATTCTTCCCATCTTCAAACTCATCATGGAGACCGGAAACATTCCTGACCGCGATATGTTCAACACCTTCAATATGGGCGTTGGCATGAGCGTTGTAGTTCCCGCATCCCAGGCAGGAAGAGCGATCGAAATCTTAAGAGCTAACGGCGAAGACGCATATATAATGGGCGAGATCGCTAAAACTGAAACTGACGATAAGGTAGTTTTGCTGTAAATGGGTGATACCATGAAAAAGATAAACATAGCGGTTCTGGTTTCCGGAGGAGGCACCAACCTTCAGGCTTTGATCGACGCTGAGAAGGCTGGAATCATCCATTCAGGGAACATAAAGCTCGTAGTATCAAACAACCGGGATGCTTACGCGCTTACCCGCGCAAAAAATAACAACATTGAGACCAGAGTGGTTTTGAGGTCTGACTATGAAAGCAGTCGTGATTTTGAGGCCGCTCTTATCGGCGTTTTGAAGGAAGCTGAAATCGACATGATAGTCCTGGCGGGCTTTATGTCGATCCTAAGCCCTTACTTCATCGGAGAATTCCATGACCGCATCATAAACGTACATCCCGCACTCATTCCGTCCTTCTGTGGCAAGGGCTTCTACGGACTCCATGTCCACGAGGCGGCCCTTAGTTATGGCGTTAAGGTAACGGGTGCTACGGTACACTTCGTGAACGAGATCCCCGACGGAGGCAAAATCATTTTGCAGAAGGCCGTTGAAGTCCAGGAGGGCGATACTCCGGAAATTCTCCAGAGAAGAGTCATGGAACAAGCTGAGTGGGTAATTTTGCCACAGGCAACAGAGCTTGTAGCTGCTGAACTTGCAGAAAGGAAGTAACATGAACATTTACGATAAGAGAAGAATGAATGAGATCCTTGAAGGTAACGATTACCAGGGACGCGGCATAGTCATCGGAAATACTCCGGATGCAACGAAGGCGGTCATCGCATATTTCATCATGGGAAGGTCCGAAAACTCCAGAAACAGAGTGTTCAGATCAGAAGGTGATGACGTGATCATCTATCCCTATGATGAGAGCAAGGTTGAGGATCCAAGCCTCATAATCTATGCACCCATAAGGACTTTGGATAACAAGCTGATCGTAACAAACGGAGATCAGACGGATACCATCAGAGACTATGTCAAAGAAGGAAGATCCTTCAAGGCTGCTCTTGAAACCAGAGAGTTCGAGCCCGATGGGCCCAACTGGACACCCAGGATCTCAGGCATGCTGACCTTAGGAACTGACCTGGAATCAAAGGGTGAATTCACCTATGAAATGAGCATCCTGAAGAGCGTGGATGAGATTGGTTCCGAATGCGTGAGATACACCTATTCATATCCGTCCATTCCGGGTCTTGGCCACTTCATCCACACCTATGAGAAGAATGGAAATCCACTTCCCACCTTCCAGGGTGAACCAAGAAGGGTAGAGATCCCCAGTGATCCTCAGGAACTCTTCGATGAAATCTGGGGAACCTTAAATGAAGATAACAAAATATCCCTTTACGTGAGGTATACCAACCTCCTCACAGGTGAGTATGAGGATATTTTGGTAAACAAGAACGAACTTTAAATACGAAAGGAACTGACATGAAAGAATATCAGTTAAAATACGGATGCAATCCCAATCAGAAGCCGGCAAGGGTATATATGAAGGATGAGAGCGATCTTCCCTTTGAGATCTTAAACGGCAAGGCGGGTTACATCAATCTTCTCGATGCCATGAACTCATGGCAGCTCGTCAAGGAACTTAAAGAGGCTACAGGCATGGTGGCTGCCACATCATTTAAACACGTTAGCCCCACGTCGGCTGCAGTGGCCAATCCTATGACTGATAAGCAAAAGAAGGCTTTCTTCGTGGACGATATCGAGGGAATCGATGATTCTCCGTCTGCAACGGCCTATGCGAGAGCAAGAGGTACCGACCGCATGAGCTCCTTCGGCGACTGGATCGCCATCTCGGATAAGGTGGACGTGACCTGCGCAAGACTCATCCAGAGAGAGGTATCAGACGGCATAATCGCACCGGACTTTGAGCCCGAAGCGCTTGAGATCCTTAAATCCAAGAAGAAGGGAAATTACACCATCATAAAGATGGATCCTGACTATGTAGCGCCCGAGATCGAGACCAAGCAGGTTAACGGCGTAGTCTTCGAACAGGGACATAATTTCTATAAGATCAGCGCAGACCTCTTTAATGAGATCGTGACAGAGAACAAGGACCTTCCCGAGTCCGCTGTACGCGACATGATCATCGCACTGATCACCCTCAAATACACCCAGTCCAATTCCGTTTGTTTCGCCGAAGACGGCCAGGCCATCGGAGTAGGAGCTGGCCAGCAGTCCAGGATACACTGTACTCGACTCGCGGGAGAAAAGGCTGATAAGTGGCATTTAAGACAGCACGAGAGAGTTCTCAGTCTTCCTTTCAGGGAAGATGTGAGACGCCCCGACCGCGATAACGCCATAGACATCTATCTTTCTGAGGATTATGAGGAAGTCACAGGAGAGGGCAACTGGGAAAGACTCTTTACTGAGAAACCTGAACCCTTCACAAGAGAAGACCAGAAGGCGTATCTTAACAGCCTTAAGGGCGTGGTTCTCGGGTCCGATGCATTCTTCCCCTTCGGAGACAACATCGAGCGCGCTCATAAGAGCGGCGTAACCTACGTGGCTCAGCCCGGTGGATCAGTCAGAGATGACAACGTTATTGAAACCTGCAATAAATACGGAATGGTCATGGCCTTCACGGGCATGAGACTTTTCCATCATTGATCATATGCCGCAAAAAAGCGGCGGAACGGAGTATATTATGAAGATTTTAGTGGTAGGCGGAGGCGGCAGAGAGCACGCCATCATAAAAGCTCTTAAGAAGAGCCCCCTGTGCGGCGAGATTTTTTGCGCACCGGGAAATGGCGGCATCGCTAAAGACGCCACCTTGGTAGATATAGGGGCAAAGGATATAGAAAACATCAGAGACTTTGCAGTCAGTGAGAATATCGATTTTTGCGTCGTAGCGCCGGATGATCCTCTCGTCATGGGAGCCGTGGATCTTCTGAACGAAGCCGGAATCAAGACCTTCGGACCCAATAAGAGGGCGGCCATCATAGAAGGCTCCAAGGCTTTTTCAAAGGAACTCATGAAGAAATACGGTATACCTACGGCAGACTACGAGACTTTCACCGATATGGAATCCGCTCTTAAATATGTTGAGACCTGCGATATTCCCATCGTAGTCAAGGCTGACGGTCTGGCTCTCGGTAAGGGTGTTCTCATCTGCGAGACCAGAGAAGATGCCGTGGAAGCCGTTCATTCCATGATGGAGGACAAGGCTTTCGGTAAGAGCGGTGAGGTAGTAGTCATCGAAGAGTTTCTGACTGGACCGGAAGTTTCAGTTTTGAGCTTCACGGACGGCAAGACCATCGTACCCATGGTTTCATCCATGGACCACAAGCGTGCCCATGACGGCGATCAGGGCTTGAACACCGGAGGCATGGGAACGGTAGCACCGAACCCGTATTACACGCCCGAGATTGCTGATGAATGTATGCAAAAAATATTCCTTCCTACCGTTAAGGCTATGAATGAAGAGGGCAGAACCTTCAAGGGATGCCTCTACTTCGGACTCATGGTCACTCCTAAGGGACCTAAGGTAATCGAATACAACTGCAGGTTTGGCGATCCCGAAACTCAGGTGGTGCTTCCGCTCCTTGAGTCGGATCTTCTCGATATAATGTTAAAAATCTATGAGGGAAGACTCGATGAAGCTGAAGTGAAGTTCCAGGACAAACATGCCTGCTGCGTAGTGATGGCATCCAAGGGATATCCGCTTCAGTATGAAAAGGGCTTTGAAATCACCATGCCGGATGATAAGAACATCTATGTGGCAGGGGCGAAACTGTCAGAGGATGGCAAACTCCTTACAAACGGAGGCCGTGTCCTCGGTGTTACAGAGACCGGAGACAGCTTAAAAGAAGCGATAGATCGTGCTTATGAGACCGTAAAGAGCGTACATTTTGAAAATGAATATTACCGTAAAGACATCGGACAGCGCGCTCTTCTCAAAGAAGTATAACCATAAGGAAAGGTGAGAGAAATGGTATACAGAATATACGTTGAAAAGAAACAGGGACTTGATAATGAAGCGAGAGCTCTTCTTGGTGATTTGAGAGAACTCCTTGGATTAAAGGGTCTTGAAAAGGTCAGAATCTTAAACAGATATGACTGTGAGGGAATCGATGAGGAACTTTTTGATTACGCAGTAAATACCGTATTCAGTGAGCCTCAGCTGGACGATACGATGGAAGGAATTCCCGTAGGCGATCATGTATTCGCCGTAGAGTATCTCCCCGGACAGTTCGACCAGAGAGCGGCTTCAGCATCAGAATGCATCCAGTTGATCTCCAAGGGAGAAAGACCCCTCATTAGATCAGCTAAGGTTTACGTGCTTGATGGCACTCTTAGTGAAGAAGAACTTGAAGCTGCCAAAAAATATGTTATCAATCCCGTGGAAGCCAGAGAAGCAGCCATGGAACTTCCTGAGACCCTTGAAATCAAATATGACATACCCGAAGACGTGGATTTCGTTGAGAACTTCAGATTCAAGACGGATGAAGAACTTCAGGACATGATCGATGAGATGGGCCTTGCCATGGATCTGGGAGACCTGATCTATACCAGAGAATATTTCCTTTCCGAGAGAAGAGAACCCACCGTCACAGAGATCAGGCTGATTGACACTTACTGGTCAGATCACTGCAGACATACCACCTTTAATACGATAATCGACAAGGTTACCTTCGAGGAAGATTTCCTTCAGGAAGCCTATGACAGATATATTGAGACCCGCAAAGAATTAAACCGCAAAAAACCCGTAAGCCTCATGGATATCGGCACTCTTGCGGCTAAGGCTCTTAAAGCAAAAGGACTCATGGACAAACTCGATGAGAGTGAAGAAATAAATGCCTGCACCATCAAGATGAAGGTGAATATGGTAGGAGAGGACGAGCCTGAAGATTGGCTTCTTCTCTTCAAAAATGAGACCCATAATCATCCTACAGAGATAGAACCCTTCGGAGGAGCGGCTACCTGTATCGGAGGAGCCATTCGTGACCCTCTGTCAGGTAGAGCATACGTATATGCGGCCATGAGAGTTACGGGAGCAGGGGACCCCTTAAAACCCGTCTCAGAAACAATCCCCGGCAAGCTTCCTCAGAGGAAGCTCGTTACCACAGCCGCAGCCGGCTACAGCTCCTATGGAAATCAGATCGGTCTTGCCACCGGCCAGGTGGATGAGATCTATCATCCCGGCTACGTGGCTAAGCGCATGGAGGTCGGTGCGGTCATCGCAGCGGCACCTCAGGAGAACGTTATAAGGGAGACCCCGGAGGCGGGGGATCTGGTGATTTTATTGGGTGGCAAGACCGGGCGCGACGGCTGCGGCGGCGCAACTGGTTCTTCCAAGTCCCACAACGTGGAGTCCCTTGAATCCTGTGGAGCAGAGGTCCAGAAAGGAAACGCTCCCGAAGAGAGAAAGCTCCAGAGACTGTTCAGAAATCCTGTAGCTTCCCGCATGATCATCCGCTGCAATGACTTCGGTGCCGGCGGAGTATCCGTAGCTATCGGAGAACTGGCTGACGGGCTCTTTATCGATCTCAATAAGGTACCCAAAAAATATGAAGGTCTCGACGGTACAGAACTGGCCATTTCTGAATCTCAGGAAAGAATGGCCGTAGTGGTCAGAAGCAAGGATGCTGAAGCCTTCATGAAACTGGCTGAAGCCGAGAACCTGGAAGCTACCATAGTAGCAGAAGTTACCGATACAAACCGTCTTGTACAGGTCTGGAACGGCAGGGAGATCGTTGATATATCAAGAGACTTCTTAAATTCCAACGGAGCAGAGAAGCATATAACCTGTGATACCTTAAAGGCGGAGCCCTTTAATAAGGAGATCGGACCTGACTTTAAGGACAACTTTATGGCTCTTGCAGGAGACCTTAACGTATGCTCCAAGAGAGGTCTTTCGGAGAGATTCGACTCGACCATCGGAGCGGGTACTGTTCTCATGCCTTTCGGAGGCAAGTATCAGAGAACGCCTATCCAGGCCATGGTAAACAAGATCTCCGTAGAAGACAAAGATACAAGAACCGTTAGCTTCATGTCTTACGGATATAATCCATATATTACTGAAAAATCACCTTATCACGGTGCTTATCTGGCTGTAGTGGAATCAGTATCCAAGCTGATCGCTTCAGGCGCTGAATTCAAGGACGTATATCTGTCCTTCCAGGAATACTTTGAAAAACTTGGAAGAGACCCTAAGAAGTGGGGAGTTCCTCTTTCTGCTGTTCTTGGTGCCTTTGACGCACAGATGGATATGGGATGCGCGGCCATAGGAGGCAAGGATTCCATGTCAGGAACCTTTGAGGACATCCATGTGCCTCCCACACTTATATCTTTTGCTGTAACCACAGGTGACGTAGATCAGGTGGTAAGCCCCGAGTTCAAACTTCCGAACAGACTGGTTGTCCTGGTCAAGCCCGAACTGGACTACAAGGGACTTCCTTCAGGCGGCGTTATGAAAAAGATTTTCGATGCAGTTTATGACGTGTCCAGGAGAGGTCTTGCAAACGCCATCTATACACCGGGATATGGCGGAGTTGCAGAAGCGGTTCTTAAGATGGCCATGGGCAACATGATCGGCTTTAAGTTCAACAGAAACCTTAGCCAGGATGATATCTTCGGATATAACTACGGAAGTTTCATAATTGAAGTATCAAGAGGTGAAGAGAAGGTAGTTAAGGAACTCTTAAGAACCGATGGAGCGACATGTATTACCCTTGGAGAAACAACGGAAGAAAAGAGCATAGCCTACGGGGAAACAAGCGTAGCTTTGAATGAGCTTCTCGATATATATGAGGGCAAGCTGGAATCCGTCTATCCATGCAATATCAAGCAGGGTGGAGAGGAACTCCATAATGTTAGCTATGAACCGAAAGAGAAACCAGTATTTGCCTCAACTTTAAAGACTGCAAGGCCCAAGGTGCTCATCCCGGTATTCCCAGGAACCAACTGCGAATATGATACGGCGAAAGCCTTCATGGAAGCAGGTGCTGAACCTGAGATCTTCGTTATAAATAACCTTACATCACAGAAAGTAGCCCAGTCAGTGGAAAACTTCGCATATAAGATTCGCGAGTCTCAGATGATCTTCATACCCGGAGGATTCTCGGGAGGAGATGAACCTGACGGATCAGGCAAGTTCATCACGGCATTCTTCAGAAACGCTGAGATCAAGGAAGCTGTAACGGAACTGCTCGATCAAAAGGACGGTCTTATGGCCGGTATCTGCAATGGTTTCCAGGCACTGATCAAACTGGGTCTTCTGGAATTCGGAAAGATCGTAGATACCGATAGTGATTGCGCTACCCTTACATTCAACAAGATAGCCCGCCACCAGTCCAAGATCGTAAACGTTCGCGTATCCTCCGTCAAGTCTCCATGGCTTGAGGGATGCAAGGTGGGCGATGTATATCAGGTACCGATTTCTCACGGCGAAGGCAGATTCATGGCTCCTGAAAAGGTTCTTAAAGAACTTGAAAAGAACGGTCAGATCATGACTCAGTACGTGGACCTTGATGGAAATGCTACCAATGACATCCAGTTCAATCCAAACGGTTCAGACCTTGCCATAGAAGGTCTCATCTCTCCCGGAGGAAGAGTAATCGGCAAGATGGGACACGCTGAAAGAAGAGGCTACGGACTCTACAAGAACGTTCCCGGCAACTTCGATATGAAACTATTTGAGAGCGCTGTGAAGTATTATAAATAACTGTGAGGCAAAATATGAATTATTCAGACATTTTAAAAAACACCGAGATCATCGACTATTACCAGATAGGTAATATGATCCTTGGAAAACAGGGCTTTATTGACCATTCGCCCGTACACACAAGACTGGTAGCTGAAAGAGCTGCTAAAATACTGGATTCTTTAGGATACAGCGAAGAAGAACTGGAACTGGCAAGGATCGCGGGATATTTGCATGATATCGGAAATGCCATAAACCGTTCAGCCCATGCAGAATACGGAGCCATTATCGCAAGCGGCATACTTAAGGACCTGGATATGGATATGAAGGAAAGAGTTCAGATCGTATCATCCATAGCCAACCATGAGGAATCAGTGGAAGCCGTACCTGATCCGATCACTGCTGCCATAATTATCGCTGACAAGACTGATGTACGCCGTGCTCGTGTAAGGGAGAGAAACATAGAAGCTTTCAACATCAACGATAAGGTTAATAATGCTGTAACTTCAACACAGCTTGATTGTGATCCTTCAGAAAGAAAGATAACCCTTACCTTAAACATTGACGAAAGCATATCCACCATATATGACTATTTCGAGATGTTCCGAGGCAGAATGTTGATGTGCACGAGAGCTGCAGATACTTTGGAAGCCAAACTGGAGATTTTTGTTAATGGTCAAAAGGTTCTTTGATGAAAGCAGATCTTAAGACGATACTTCAAAATGAAACAATAATGGTTGTAGACGGCTCCATGTCCACTCCTTTGGAGAGGATGGGAGCTGATCTTAACGATCCTCTCTGGACAGCGAAAGTTTTAAGGGATCAGCCCGAACTCATCAAGAAAGTCCACAGGGATTACTTAAGAGCAGGAGCTGACTGCGGCATTACAGCCAGTTATCAGGCTACCATACCGGGACTCATTAAAAAGGGACTTACTGAGAAAGAAGCGACACGTGTGATAGCTGATTCTGTAAGGGTATTCCTTGAAGCAAGAGATGAATGGTGGAAAGAAGAAGGCGAGGCCCTTTGTCGCCAGTATCCACTCTGTCTTGGGAGCGTAGGCCCCTATGGCGCATATCTTGCGGACGGTTCGGAATATCGCGGAAAATATTCTGTAAGCGATGAAGAACTTGTTGATTTCCACCGACCCCGTATGGAAATCCTTAAAGATGCCGGGGCAGATATGCTTCTCATAGAGACGATTCCGTCAAGAAGAGAGGCTCTTGCTTGCGCGGATATGGCAGAAGAACTGGGGATTGATTACTGGGTAAGTTATTCATGCCTGAGTGGGAAATCCATATGTGAAGGCGATCCCATCTTTGATTGCATTTCAGAACTTGCAAAAAATCGTCCGCATCTTAAAATGGTCGGTGTGAATTGTACTCATCCTAAGTTCATCGTGTCCCTTATCGGAGAAATCAAAGCAGGTCTTAAAGAAGCCCGACGTGACATTCCCATTGCGGTTTATCCAAACAGCGGAGAGGAATATGATCCGAATACCAAGGCATGGACCAAAGCAGGAGAGGGACTGGCGTTCGGCGCCTATGCCTATGAATATATGAAGGCAGGAGCTTCCGCGGTAGGTGGCTGCTGTACCACGGTGGCGAGTCATATAAGGCAGGTGGCTGAAGCCAGAAAGAAATTTTTACCAGATTGATGATTTGTAATTTTTATGCAAAAAACAACAAACTTGTTCTTGAATTTTTTGCGCTGGTATATTAATATAGTTACGGTACTTTAATACGGTCCGGAGAGGCCGCAAAGGACAGATATCTGAACGCTCGATTTGGGATGTTCTATATGCGTATGTTCACGGCTCTCCATAATCGGAGAGCCGTTTTTGTAAGATTTTAACGAGGTAGGAGTCTGATGACAGTATTGCTTCACAATTCATTTAAGGATATGAACAGGGTAAGGGGCTTTGTCACCCCTGATGAGTTCAAGAAATTAGAGGCTGGAATTTTTGCCGGTAAATATATTGTAGTCCCGTCTTTCGTCGATTGCCATGTGCACTTCAGAGAGCCGGGATTTTTTTATAAAGAAACCATCATGACCGGCACTAAGGCAGCTGCCCGCGCAGGGTATTCCACTGTAATGCCCATGCCGAATCTTAATCCCGTGCCCGACAGCGTGGAGCACCTGGATATGGAGCTGGACATCATAGATGAAATGGCCGGTGTAAATGTGATACCCTATGGCGCCATCACCGTAGGAGAGAAGGGCAAAGTTATAGCAGATCTGGAAGGAATGGCACCTGATGTGTGCGCCTTTTCAGATGACGGCGTAGGCTTAAACGACCCTGAACTCATGAAGGAAGCCATGGAGCGGGCCAAAGCTCTTAACAAGCTCATCGTAGCTCACTGTGAAGATTTGGAACTTCGTGCAGGAGGATATATACACGACGGTGAATACGCAAGGCTTCACGGTCACAAGGGTATCTCCTCAGAATCAGAATGGAAGCCCATTGAGCGGGATCTGAAGCTTGCCGAAGAAACAGGGGCAGGATACCACGTCTGCCATATCTCCACAAAGGAGAGCGTTCAGGTTATTCGGGAAGCAAAGGCCAGGGGAGTAAACGTGACCTGTGAGACTGCGCCTCATTATCTGGTATTAAATGATATGGATCTTGAGGAAGACGGAAGATTCAAGATGAATCCACCGATCAGGTCTGAAGAAGACCGTCTGGCTTTGATTGAAGGCCTAAAGGACGGAACCATAGATATGATAGCTACCGATCACGCGCCTCACTCAGTTGAGGAAAAGTCCAGAGGCTTAAAAGACAGTGCCATGGGAATCGTTGGACTGGAAACAGCCTTCCCGGTACTCTACACCAAGCTGGTTAAACCCGGCATCATCAGCCTGGACAAGCTGGTGGAACTCATGGCGGTTAATCCGAGAAAGCGTTTTGGATTAGAGCCCGCAGAACAAACGAGGGACTTTGCCATCTGGGAACTCGAAGACGAATATGAGATAGATCCTGAGGACTTCCTTACAAAGGGGAGGGCCACACCTTTCAAAGGCTGGAAGGTACAGGGAAAATGCGTGCTGAATGTGCTGAATGACAGGATCATCTGGAAGGACGAGATATGATGAAAGAAGTTTTTTTCGAAATTGTTTCCAACGAATCAATCGCCAAAAACACCTATGAGATGGTGCTTGCGGGCGACACCTCGGAGATCACACGTCCGGGACAGTTCGTTAACATAAAGCTTGAAGGGTTTTTCTTAAGAAGACCCATTTCAGTCTGTCATTATGAAACCGGTAAGCTTGTTTTGATCTATAAGGTCGTGGGAGAGGGAACTGAACTCATGGCAGGCCTTAAGCCGGGCACGGTTTTAAACGTGCTCACAGGTCTTGGAAACGGCTATGATCTGAGCCTTGCGGGTGATTCTCCGGTTCTCATCGGAGGAGGGGTAGGTATCCCTCCCATGTATAGCCTCTGTGAGGCTCTGATTGAGCGTTTGAGCCCTGAAAACATCAAAGTTGTATTGGGTTTCAATTCGGAAGATGAGATCTTCTATTTGTCGAAATTTGTCGAATTAGGTGTGGACGTGAGGATAGCAACTGCCGACGGTTCTGTTGGAACCAAGGGATTCGTAACGGACGTACTTAAAGATCTTGATTATACATACTTTTATACCTGTGGTCCCATGCCGATGTTCAAGGCGATAGAAAGCATTGCGAATACCTCCGGTCAGTACAGCTTCGAAGAGCGTATGGGCTGCGGTTTCGGAGCCTGCATGGGATGCAGTATGATGATGGCAGACGGAACATATAAGAGAGTCTGCAAGGAAGGACCGGTATTCAGAAGGGAGGAGATCCTGTGGAAATAATTAAAGGCGGCATGGTATGCGGACCCGAGGGCTGCAAAATATATGAAGCTCCGGATACATCTGTGGACTTTCTGGGGATCAGGCTGGATAATCCGGTTATCCCTGCGTCGGGCACCTTCGGATTCGGCAAAGAATTTAAAGACCTGTACGATATAAACTGCCTGGGAACCTTCAGTTTCAAGGGAACTACCCTTGAGCCCAGATTCGGGAATCCCACGCCTCGTATAGCAGAGACTCCGAACGGTATGATAAACGCCGTAGGTCTCCAGAATCCGGGAGTACTTGCCGTAAGGGATATGGAACTCCCTGAGATGAAGGAGTTTTTCCATAAGCCTGTCATGGCTAACGTGAGCGGATTCGCTGTAGAAGAATATCAGAAGACTGTTGAACTCTTATGCGGTCAGGATCAGATAGGCTGGTTCGAGGTGAATATAAGCTGCCCCAACGTACACGGAGGCGGCATGGCCTTTGGTACTGATGCAGCTATGGCACAGAAGGTGACAGAGGCTGTGAAGAAGGTTGCCGATAAGCCAGTCATAATGAAACTATCGCCCAATGTCACAGATATCACCGAGATCGCCAAAGCATGCGAAGCGGGAGGAGCAGATGGTATCAGCCTGATCAACACTCTTCTTGGAATGAGGATAGATCTTCGCACTAAAAAGCCAGTGATCGCCAACACCATGGGTGGTTTCAGCGGATCGGCGGTATTTCCGGTAGCTTTGAGAATGGTTTACCAGGTATATAATACTGTAAACTTACCGATAGTAGGTATGGGTGGCATATCAAGCGCAAAAGATGTTATCGAGATGATGCTCGCGGGAGCCACAGCAGTGGGAGTCGGAGCGGCAAATCTCGTTGATCCCTTTGCATCAAAGAAGATCGTGGATGAACTACCCGAAATGATGGATAAATATAGCATATCAAAGCTTGAAAATATAATAGGAGGTGCGCATTAATGGGACAGGACGTCATAGTGGCCTGTGATTTTGCCACAAAGGAAGAGACCTTAAGGTTCCTTGATAATTTTGCTCTTGAAGAAAAGCCCTTTGTAAAGATCGGAATGGAACTCTTTTATGCGGAAGGACCTGAGATCGTAAGAGAGATAAAGAGAAGAGGGCACAAGATATTCCTCGACCTAAAACTTCATGACATACCGAACACCGTGGAAAAAGCCATGAGAGTGCTGTCAAAGTTGGACGTGGACATGACCAATCTCCACGCGGCCGGCACCATAAAGATGATGGAAGCAGCAGTCCGGGGGCTTACCCGTGAAGACGGGAGCCGGCCGCTTCTGATAGCGGTTACCCAGCTCACTTCCACAGACCAGGAGAGGATGACTGAAGAGATACTTATAGACAAGCCACTCGAGGAAGTTGTAATGACATACGCGAAGAACGCTGATATTGCAGGTCTTGACGGAGTGGTGTGTTCACCCCTTGAAGCAGGACTTGTGCACGAAGCTGTGGGAGAAGGTTTCATAACCGTAACTCCCGGCGTAAGATTCGAAGACAGCGACAAGGGAGACCAGTCAAGAGTCACCACACCTGCACGCGCCAAAGAGCTTGGCTCAGACTACATAGTGGTCGGCAGACCTATCACGCAGGCGGCGGATCCTTTGGAAGCCTACCGTCGCTGCGTCAGAGATTTCGTTGACGTAAAGCCTGAAGAGCATAACAAAGAGTTTTGCTATCAGGAAGGATAGATTTGGAGGTACAAATGAACAGAAAAAGGCAGATTGCAGAAGGCTTGCTTTCCATAGGAGCGGTCTTCTTAAGACCCGAAGAACCATTCACATGGGCATCGGGAATCAAGAGCCCCATCTACTGCGATAACCGCCTGACCTTAACGGCACCTGAGGTTCGCACCATGGTAGAGGAAGGCCTAAAAGCAAACATCGAAGAGTACTATCCTGAGGCAGAGGTTCTCATGGGAACGTCCACCGCAGGCATTGCCCACGCAGCCATAACCGGTCACCTTATGGGACTTCCCATGGGTTATGTAAGAGGCTCCGCCAAGGACCACGGCAGGACCAATCAGATCGAAGGCAAGCTGGAAAGGGGACAAAAGGTCGTAGTAGTCGAAGACCTGATCTCAACGGCAGGCTCTGCCATTGACACCGTAAATGTCTTAAGAGAAGCCGGAGCTGAAGTACTTGGAATCGTATCCATATTCACTTACGGTATGTCAAAGGGCATTACACGCCTTAATGAAAACAACGTCAAAAACGTCAGCCTTTGCGACCTTGATACCCTCGTTGAAGTTGCAGCCGAGACAGGGTATATCAGGGACGAAGACAGAGTTAAAATATTAAAGTTCAGAGACAATCCATCAGATGAAAGCTGGATGGAGAAGTAGAAATAGGAAAGGAAAGATCAATGTCAAGAAACCTCATCAACATCACAGATCTCACCGTAGAGGAGATCAACAAACTCATCGCTACAGCCGATGACATCGTAGCAAACCACGCCGATTATGAAGACATCTGCCGTCACAAGAAACTGGCGACTCTGTTCTTTGAACCATCCACAAGAACCAGACTGAGCTTTGAAGCTGCCATGCTGGAACTGGGCGGATCAGTACTTGGATTCTCCTCTGCAAACTCCAGTTCAGCTGCCAAGGGTGAGAGCGTATCCGATACCATCATGACCGTTGGAAACTATGTAGACATCATCGCAATGCGCCATCCCAAGGAGGGAGCTCCCATCGTAGCTGCGAAACGCGCTCAGGTTCCCATTATAAACGCTGGTGACGGTGGACACTTCCATCCTACACAGACTCTTACTGACCTTCTTACCATCAAGAGAAAGAAGGGAAGACTGGACAACCTGACCATCGGTCTTTGCGGAGACCTGAAGTTCGGAAGAACGGTCCACTCTCTTATAGAAGCCATGCTCAGATATGAAGGCATCAAGTTCGTACTCATTTCACCTGAAGAACTGAAAGTACCTGAATACGTCATCGAGAACATGAAAAACGCCGGCGCTGAATTCTATGAGACAGAGTCCCTTGAAGACGCCATGCCGGAACTGGACATCCTCTATATGACCAGAATCCAGAAGGAAAGATTCTTCAACGAAGAAGATTACGTAAGACTTAAAGACAGCTACATCCTTAACCTGGAGAAGCTTGAAAACGCCAAGGAAGACCTGACGATCATGCATCCGCTGCCTCGTGTAAACGAGATCTCAGTAGAAGTGGACGATGACCCAAGAGCCTGCTACTTCTTCCAGGCCCTTTGCGGCAAGCACATCAGAATGGCACTCATCCTTTTCCTTCTTGGAATCGAGAAATAGTTTAGTACAGAAAGTGAGGATATATAAATGGATATCAGCGGAGTAAAAAACGGAATCGTAATCGATCATATCAAAGCCGGAAAGAGTATGCAGATCTATGATCTCCTCGGCTTAGGCAAAATAGATAACACGGTAGCGCTCATCAAGAACGCATCTTCAGCAAAATACGGCAGGAAGGACATCATCAAAATCGACGAGGTAATCGACCTTGACTATGATGTTCTGGGCTACGTAGACTCAAACATCACAGTAAACATCGTACGCGACAACAGACTCGACAAAAAACTCCACATGGAGCTCCCCGAGAGACTGGTAAACGTTGTTAAGTGCAAAAACCCTCGCTGCATCACATCCGTAGAGCAGGAGATCGTTCACGAGTTCAGACTGGTTGACAAAGAAAAGAAAATCTATCGCTGCTGCTACTGCGATGCAGAACACAGAGTGAAATAAGATGATATAAGGGCGGCGCAGATGCGCCGTTCTTTTTTTATTGATAATCAAAATCATAAAATATATAATAAAGGCATGAATATCAGAATTACCAAAGCCCCTTTAGGCGGGTCTGTCACAGTGCCAGGATCGAAGTCCATGGCGGAGCGGCTGATCCTGGCCTGGGCATTATCGAAAACTGAATGCGGAGTTGATCCCAATTCCAGCGCGGATGACGTAGTGGTCATGGCGGAATGCGCTGAACAGATTTTTAGTGCTATAGCGCAAAAAATCCCCGCCCTGAGTTCCCCCCTAAACGTCAAAGAGAGCGGAGCGACCCTCAGATTTGTCATGCCCATTTTAGGAGCTCTTGGACTCAGCGCTGACATCATTATGGAAGGGCGTCTTCCTGAACGCCCTATGGAAGCCCTGACCACCCAGCTTAGGGAACACGGTATGACCATAACCAGGCCGGAGCCCAATATGTTCCATGTAGAGGGACAGCTCATAGGAGGAATCTTCGAACTTCCGGGGAATCAGTCATCCCAGTTCATATCTGGACTTCTCATGGCGCTCCCTCTGATCGAATATAACAGTGAACTCAAGGTTATGGGCGAGCTCCAGTCAAGACCTTATGTGGACATGACCCTTAAGATACTTAAAGATTGCGGTATCGAGATTATCGAGGAAGAACCCGGAGATTTCTATATCCCGGGCGGTCAGGAATATCGGATGGAGGGTGACCATAAGGTCGAAGGAGACTGGTCGGCTGCAGCCTTCTGGCTTTCTATGGGAGCGTGTATGAAGGACGGATCGATTACCGTAAGCGGACTTGATTTGAACTCCATCCAGGGAGATAAGGATATCATAAACATACTTCGTCATATGGGTGCGAAAATTACCCTAAGCGAAGGAGGCATAACAGTTTACGGAGGCGAGTTGTCGGGCATATCAATTGATTGCCATAACATCCCTGATTTAGTGCCAGCCATTGTGATCGCGGCGCTTCGAGCAAAGGGAAAGACGACGATCATGAATGCTGAGCGTCTGAGGTTCAAGGAAAGCGACAGGATAGAAGCCATTGCAGAAGTTATTCGGAATCTCGGAGGGATGGTAAGCGTAAGACCTGACGGACTGGAGATATTCGGACAAAACGAGCTTCACGGAGGTTGGATATCCTCAAAGGGTGATCATCGTATAGCTATGATGGCAGCCTGCATGAAGGTTTTTTGCGCTGGTGAAATTGAAATAGAAGACGCGGATTGCGTTACCAAATCATATCCCGGGTTCTGGGATGATTTCAGAGCTCTTATGGGAGAATGGGAGGAAATATAGATGAAGATTTACATTATAAATGGACCGAACATGAACATGCTCGGAATAAGAGAACCTGAGCTGTACGGAGAAGGCAGGCTGAAGGACCTGGAGTTCCTCATCAAAAAGCACTGCACAGCCCTCGGCATCGATTGCAGATTCTATCAGAGCAACAGCGAGGGTGAGCTGGTTGATATCATTCAGATGGCCTATGGAAACGCTGACGGTATCATCATAAACGCAGCGGCCTATACCCATACTTCTGTGGCGATACTTGATGCTCTTAAGGCTGTGGGACTTCCTACGGTTGAAGTGCACCTTACAGACATCAATGAGAGGGAAGACTTCAGGAAGATATCCTATGTGTCTTTATATGCCATGAAGACCATCGTTGGCAGAGGCTTTACGGGATATCTTGATGCGGTTGACTTCCTCAATGAATATTTCGGCGAACTTGAGGAAACCATAGAGAGAGTCCTTCGAATGGAAGAAGTCATGGACAGGGTGGACTATGCCATAAGAAATGATGAGAAGTACCCGGAAATTGATGAAGATATGAGGGCTCTTGAAGACTATTATGCAAAAGAATGGCGTCACGACTTTGAAATGGATGAGAAGGGCGCTCTTCCGGGAGACCTGAAGAGGGGAATTCTCTCGGAGGACGGACTGTATAACCTGATAACTGATTATGGAGTATAGTTTTTATTGAAAAGTTTATTTGTTTAGAGTATAATTACTTTATCTATGACAATACGAAAAGGAGATACTATTATGGCATGCTTTTTAGTACCTACAACAGAAGCAATTGTTACGACTGTTATTACTAAGGTGGCAGAGAATAAGGTTCCCGAGCCTAAGGCAGTTTCTGAGACAGAGTCTCATACAGAAGAAACTACCGAAAAGAAAATACCCTTTATGAGAAAACTCAGGTGGCTCACCAATATGCTTTGGGGAGGCTCCATTCTTCTCATGTTCGAGCATATCTGGCATGGGGAAGTAGTTCCCTGGTTCCCGTTCCTTACCAATGCGGTTGATCCTTCAGACAGGGCTGAAATGCTTCGTGAGATGGGCACCGTCGGAGTAGGTATGGCAGTATTGATTACCCTCGTTTGGGTAGGTATGCTGGTTGTAAGCTCCGCCTACGAGAAACGTGCTTTTAAAGAAGTCGCTGAAGCAACAAAATAGGAGAGACAAAATGACACTACTTATTTCTGTTTTTGCTGCGGTCATAAGCACTATCGTCTGGTATCTTTGCCCGAGGCGCAAAGAACTTAAGCTTGGAATTCTTTGCTCCATGTTCTGGGGTGCCAGCATCATGTGGCTGGTGGATGCCATTACTGAATATATCGAAATCGGCGCAGAATATTTTACACCGGAAGCTGCAGACATGCTGAACGATGCGTTCCTCGGGCTTTCAGTAATTGCACTGGCAATGGTCATCTGGATCGTTGTGCTTCTCATCAAGGATCCCGAAGGCATTGTAAGGAAAGAACTATTTAGAAAATAACAGACAGGCAGCCCTTTGGCTGCCTTTTGATACGAGAAAATGAAGACTATATATTTTGATTGCTCCATGGGAGCAGCCGGCGACATGCTGAGCGCGGCTTTAATTGAATTATTCGACAGACCGGATGAGATACTTGCTGAACTCAACGGACTTGGTATACCCGGGGTTAAGTATATCGCAGAAAAGACTCTGAAGATGGGAGTTACCGGGACATCCATGAGGGTCATGGTAAATGGCGAGGAGGAAGGCTCTGATGGGCATTCTCATGAACATTCCCACGATCATCATCACAGCTCCATGGCTGACATTAATTCCATAATAGATGGACTCAATGCTCCTGAAAAGGTAAAGAAGGACGCAAAAAACATCTATAAGATGATTGCCGAAGCTGAGAGCGAAGTTCATGGTAAGCCCGTATCAGAGGTGCATTTCCATGAAGTTGGAGCCATGGACGCGGTGGCAGACGTTATGGCGTGTTCATATCTTATTAATGAACTTATGGTCGACCGTATCGTTTCTTCTCCTGTTAATACAGGGAAGGGAACGGTACACTGCGCTCACGGGATACTTCCAGTGCCTGCTCCTGCAACAGCTCTGTTGCTTAAGGGTGTGCCTTCATATTCAAAGGATATCGAAGGAGAGCTTTGTACGCCTACGGGAGCTGCTGTGCTTAAGTATTTTGCTGATGAGTTTTCGGACCAGCCTCTCATGAAAGTTTCGGCCGTAGGATACGG
>JAEEGL010577147.1_pt1 | contig 23179 bp, 21 predicted proteins | sample 9134231 | NCBI WGS metagenome assembly JAEEGL01 (sample SAMN16246548, study PRJNA631951) | gut metagenome | biome: gut microbiome; feature: rumen; material: fiber-attached | host: Bos | place: Iran: Karaj | collected 2018-10
ATTTAATTGTTGCAGTTATTATGAGCCAGACTACTACATTGGTCCCTTATAATCAGGGAACAATTCCTTCACTTTATCCACCAGATAATCCACATTGGGACATTCGGAAGCCTTTGCAAAACAGTCTGGATAGTTGCGCTCTCTTCAGATGGAGGAGAGGTAAGTAGTCTTTCTTGTGACAAATAACACAATTAACTACAAAGCATTCATACCTCGTCGAGTATCACTTATCTCATATTATATGTGAGGGCCGTTTTAGGGTTTCAGGCATGCCAAAGGTATAACCATCACGCCATCGGGACGAGTGTAGGCATACTCGCCACCCGTGATGACGCATGGGAGTCTTGAATGCCAAATCGCGCGATTCAACATTATCCACACCTTGTAAACGGCAATAAAGATCCTCGCCCAAATCGTCCCACTGCTTTATTCGCACATGTGCCGGAGCCTCGGCATTACGACTAAACCCTGCACCAATCATCACAGATGCTTTCCCAAAAAGTAGATATCTCCGGATTCTTTCAAGTTTTCCCCTGAAAGAACCTGGAACTCTTGTCAATATGTTATCGAATTGATGCGTCTCTAAACGATGAATAATGTATTGGTCTCACTTTTTCCTGGACATTTCATCTTACCTTCAAACTCCCACAATAAAACGTTGATTCATTAATACTCCTTAATGCCCTATCATAAAACAGTTCTAGATTACTGGGAAGATTATCTACTTGATTTTGAGAATAGATATGAATATAATTACCCTCATTCACAAACGTTAAGTCACCAGCAGAATTTTGAGTAATCGTACTTCTCGAATCTCCGTAGTCGATGTGTTCGCTTGGCGCATTTCCAATTATTATGATTTGAGGGTCGATTTCATTTAAAAGTTCATCGGGGACTGCCCCCGTCGTGCGTCCATGATGAGGTTGGAAAAGAATGTCTGCCTTCGGTATATTCCCTTTACACGCGTTATAATATGCCCTCTGCATTTCTGTTTCCAAATCGCCCATCCACATATATGTTGCTCCTTCGTTGATTGAATAGGTGAACACCGGACAAATATTGTTAACCTCCTGACCATTCTTAACTTTGGCTAAGGCTTTCTTAAAAGCTTCGTTGGAACACACTGGCCATCTAAAGCTAATACCTGAACTGCCATGTTCATCATCTTTATCATTAAGCCATCTTCTGCTAATGCCCTCTTTTATTGCATAATTATGCTCCTTCTTCAGCTCGATGTACTTTGTCAAGCTCGCATCATCCTTATTCTCAGGAATGTCGTTACTCACAGCATAAAAATTAACTGTTGGCCATCTTTTGAAAAGTTCTTCAATTCCAGCTATATGATCGTGGTCTGGATGGGTAGAAATAAACCTTCTTATCCTACCTTTTGATTCCTCCAAAATCTCATCAATAATCTCCTTCTGACGAATATTTTCCATAAACTTCGATTCAGAAAGAAGGTAGCAGTCAATTACAGTGAACGAATCAACACTATGTTTAATATAAAAAGTATCTCCGCGAATATCACCCTTCGGAAATGAAAAAGATTTAACGATGCTCATATCACTCTATCGGTTGATTATTAGCTTTCTTTACTCTCTTTAGTATATATGATGTTTGTTTTCGAAATGCCAAAACATAGAGTAGGAGTAAAAAAACTAAAAGAGCCAGAACCGCCCATCGTGTATGAATAAACTCGTCAACAACTGGGATAATATGGCAGACTTCTAAAACAATCAAAATGAGGAACAATGCCACAAAGGTTCGGCACAAATTGTTGTCTGCCAGGAGCTCAAGAATCTTTACATCCTTCTTCTCTGCTTCAAGGAAATCAGAATAAGATGCAAACCTTACTATTTTCCACTTCTTGAACCAAGGCTCAATAATAATGGAACCAATGCGACTTATTACCATACCAGTAAAATACCCCACGAAAAAAACCGATACCAAGTCAGTAAAATCAATATTGAAGATACCAAGCATATTTAACAGACACAGAAATAGAACGCCCGGTATGAGATTGGTCAAGAGATGATATCTTGAAAGCTTTTCCAAATACTTATCCATAATAACTTAATATGCATGTATAGATACCGAGAGTACATCCTTGTAATTGGGATTTGAACTCTCACCAAATTCAATTTCAATATTCCCATCATTCCTTGTAGTCAGACAATAACGTTTCTCATATTGTCTTGTATTTCTGTTAAGGACATCCCAACCACGACTGGCATCAGTATACTTGGCTTGCGCGGTTGTGCTGGAAATAGAGCTATCTGATATAATCGTCAGACGAGGATTCACTTTATTTACAAAATCCTCATAATAGCCATTCTCTCGACCATGATGTGCAGCAACAAGAATGTCAGCATTACGAACATCGTCAATAAAACCAGTTTGTTTCATCAGTTTTTCAAAAGACGAAGTCTCATTATCTCCACAAATTACAATCTTTATACCAGAAAGTCGTACAATGGTTATTGGGCTGAAGTTGTTAAAGTTTGATTTGTCACAAAGGGTAGTGGCATAATTGACGACAGTCATTCCGTCAAATGGCTGCTCTGTTTTCGGATCATCAAGTTGACTGATAGCAGCATTATATCTGTCATTAATCTCGCAGTACTTTTTAAATTTGGGTTTATCAACTTCCATAACACCTTCCATTACCTCATCATTTGAAATAGCATTTGGCCTCCAAAGAACAGAAGGTGCATTATTATCAAATATCAGGATATCATCTATATGATCAAGATGTGGATGTGTGATTATCATATAATAAATATCCTCGTATTGTAGGCTAGAAAGAGGACTTGTATTGCCGCTTTCCCAGTTTCCGGTTCCCATATCAATGACAAGAAACCTCTCATTAGGTGCTTTAATATGGATAGCCAGTCCCAACTGGACATCCCAAACTTTCATAATAGCCGGCTTAGACATATTCTTTTTTTCTATATACCAAATACCAAGTACAAATAAACTGCTTTTTCTACCGAACCATAGGTTGACAGGGCGGTGCATTATGAGTCTTTTTATGATTTACGGTAATTTCTTCTCCAGATGTCATAGTAATCAATAAATTTGGTCAAAAAAAACTTCTATATCAAAGCTATTCCCAAGTATGAATAATTTCCTAGTCATTAATCTTTATCAAATAATAAACAAATGCTCTATTTATCGAGTACCTATTGATGTTATTTCTTTCTTAAACAAATCTATGTAATACAGTAATCCTTACTTCATTATTTAGTAGAATAGGCTTTGCCAATTATAATGCCTTCAATAGGATTGAATTTCAAAGAAGAATCAAAGAAAGAAGTTAGAGGTTCTAACCCATAGCCATATGCCCACATAAATAGTTCAACACCCATTTGTGATGGTTGGACGATTATTCCATAATTGTCTGCATCAGGAAATCTATTTTTAATTGAGTCGCGTGGACCATATTGAAAATTATTCTCAATGAGCCCAATATTAGACAATCCGAATAGGACATGTGGAGTTAATTCAAAGAGTCTCTTAACCTCTTCTTCAGAGAAATCCATTGCCTGAATATAAGTGTCAATAGGTATATAAATCTCAAGATTTCTCCTTGTAGCTTGCTCGCAAATGTTGCTACTATTACCAGAGAACAATCTGCGTATTTCAGAGTAAATCAGATAGTGCATCCGAATATGATAGGAACTCAACTTTGTAACGACATTTGCAAGATAAGCACCTCTATCATCTCTTGAAATAGCACTCCTAGAAGAAGCTAGAACACCTCCAAAATACTCACATTGAAGTTCCTCTTCACACCATGCCCCATTCTCAAGAATGCTCTTCAATACCTTAGGTGGGACTTTACCTTCTTCATTAATGCGATCTCCCAACTTAGCTTCAGCATTGATAAAGATCTTTGCCAAATTTTCATGCATTCTTTTAGTCAACTGCTGTATATTCTGTCCGATATACTCACATGTTGGACCTAATAGTTTCTCTATTAGTTTCGCACTGCCTAATAAGGCTAATCCTGATCCAAGTTCCATAGAATTATATCTTAGATTATTGTAAAGTGATAATATAATTAAAACACCCAAAAGAATAATGATTGGAATCAGTCCTTCAGACATCCTACGGGAACTACATATACCTCATCCTCACGTCTATAGGCATACGTCCCCACGCCAACCAGCACCATCATGAACGATGGGGCCTTCATTCGTTCTGTGTCAATTCTCCTGGCCAGCCTTAGGAGCGATTCCGCCCCCTCATCAACCAGTTCATCACCACCCAACTTGATTTCTACTAATCCATATCGTCCATCCCTCAAGTGTATGACTGCGTCACACTCCAAACCGTTTTTATCCCGGAAATGATATACTTTCCCGTTTAATGCTTCAGCATATACTCTCAGATCACGTACTGCCAGAGTTTCGAAAACCAGCCCAAAGGTATTCAAATCATTAACAAGATCCTGAGGGCCTATTCCAAGTGCTGCTGTTGCTATCGAAGGATCGGTAAAATACCGCGTATCACTAGTACGAATCGCTGTCTTGCTCCGAAGATTTGGATTCCATGCCTCGCTGTCCTCTATTACAAAAATCTCTTTCAATGCTTTGATATATGAGGATATTGTATCTTCCGACAACGAATCAGACTCATTAACTTCTAGGTCAGCACGAATCGTTCCGAATGAAGCCTGGCTACCTTGATTCCTTGCCAGAGATCGTAACAGACGATGAACACGTACCGGGTCACGTTCCACTCCGTCAACCTTCGATATATCACGCTTCTCCACCGCCTCGATATAGTCAAATGCCTGGTCCAGAGCAATCTCTCGATCCATATCAACTGCTAGAGGCCATCCACCACGACAAGTCAAGAAAGCTACCTGTTCGATATCCATCTTGTTTATGCCACCAACTTGACCAGGTGATGTAAACAACTCGGCAAGCGAAACCTCACCAGTCGATTCGTGCGACTCCCAGAGGCTCATAGGGCGCATCTTAATCCATCCAATACGTCCTGTCCCGGAATGAATGACTTTGCTCATATCTGCCGGGACAGAGGATCCGGTCATAATAAACTGACCTAATGGACCATGGTCTGATTCAAAGCGCACACTATCCCACAATTGGGGAGCGATCTGCCACTCATCAATAAGACGAGGATTCTCCCCTCTCAACAGCAACTTGGGATTCAGTGATGCCAGCCTGATGTTCTGCTCCACCATACCAGTCTCCGACATATAGAGTATGCTTTTGGCAATCTGTTCTGCCGTCGTTGTCTTCCCACACCACTTGGCACCTTCTATGAGCACAGCACCCTTCCCGGCTAACTTGCGCTGTAGCAGGCCATCTGCTATCCTTTTCTTATATATTATTTCCATATCACATTACCTTTATAGCTACTACAAAGATACAATTATTCTTTCTTATTCACCCATTTGGCCATGAATTGTTCTCCCATTTGGCCATTTTTAATCCCCGAACTTGGCCGGCATAAATCATAACGAGTGTACCGCGCGCGAGAAGTAGACCGTTATCACTATGTGAATTGCATAGAAAAAGGCTCTTCTTTCATCTCTTTTGATTATATTTGTGTAATCACATTCTGTATGTCAGAATTGTACACGATTCGCCAGTGTTACAAATCTTGGAGTTTTCGGTTTTGTATTGGCTTGGTTATGAGGGTATTTCTCCAATAGGTTACAAGGGTTGTGGCGATGGGAGAATATCATCACTTCTCCAGTTGCTGTTGTTGAGTTTAAGCGGCCTAAGAGAACGAACTATCCGGATACGGAGAATCCGATTATGCAGGCTTTGAGATATGCCAAGAAGATTCTGGAAGGAAAATACGAGATGCCTGACGGCATGGAGAAGATAGATGTCGATCCCAACCGCACACCGGTCTATGTGTATATTATTTGTGATATCACAGACAAGATAGATGAATTTGCTCGCATGACGGGTAGTTTGACCATTGCACCTGACCGCGAAAGATACGTTAAGGATTTCAATGCATACGTTGAGATAAAGAGTTGTAAAAAAAGTTATTTATGACGCCAAGATGCGCAATCATATTTTCTTCAATAAATTAGGACTTTCATAATGGCATATTTCAATCCTATATGTGAAAGCATCACCGTACGTTTCACTTGCCCTGAGTGCGGGGAAGAGGTTGTGTCAGATGCTTTGGGTGTACCCTCTCCAAATTTCGCTGCTGAAAACAATAGCGATAGTATGAATTATGAAGACTATGAGATTATCTGCGATAATTGTGACCATTGTTTTCAAGCAACAGTTTATAATGCAATGTATGGTGGTGAAGTTGAGGTGGAAGAGGTAGATGATGTGGCAGTTGAGGAGGAATTTGCTGAAGAGGAAGAGGATTACGAGAACTATGTATTCGATGTTACACCGGAGAAACTGACAGTTATTCTTAATGAAATAGAAACTCTCTCTGAACCTACGAGAGAGTATCTCTACCGACAGTTATATGCCGGTGCTATAACCAGCATGGAGGCATTTCTAAGTTCAACCCTTTTGAGGGTTGTTCTTTCTACAGATGAAAACAAACGCAAGTTTGTTGAGAAATACCTACCTTATAGGGATGAACAGATAACGTTCGCGAATATTTATGAGCAAATGGAGAATTTGGATACTAAAATTCAAGAAACACTTCGCGGATTGATGTATCATAATTTGGGAAAGATAAAACCCATCTACAAGGAAGTTTTGGATATTGACCTTGGCAATATTGGTGAGATCATGAAGGCAGTACAGATACGCCATGATATCGTCCATCGTTCTGGCAAGGATAAAGAAGGGAATCTTCATAATATCAAGAAGGAAGACGTGACATCTTTGGTTGAAAAAGTGTCTTTCCTGATATCTGCGGTTAGCACAAATCTTATGGTAAGTGGTGTTATTGAGATTTCAAGTGCTAAAAATACAACGGTGGAGTTACCGTGGGAAGATTGACTATGATATAAATTTAAAGTAGGAAAGATTATGAGCATGTATATAGAAAGTCTGCATGTAGAGAATGTGGGGCCGTTTAATAAATTGAACGTAGAGTTCAATCCTAAGATGAATGTCATCATAGGGGCAAACGGAGTGGGGAAGACATCTTTATTAAGGTGTTTGGCATATAGTATGACTAGTAATTATTTGGAAAATGTACGCTTTCGTAAACATGCGGTCATTAAAGCTAATGGCGTTATTGGCGAGAAGAGATATACCTTTGGCGCGGAGAATCTTGTTGACGAAGATCAAAAATATAGGGAATCTGGAGTTGTCAGGTGGTCATTGACACCAGATACTGGGAGAATAGGCGAAATAATGCACAAGGAAAAGGATTACAACCTTTTAGCGATAGGTGCTTATCGTTATTTCTCTTATAAGCAAATAGGGGGCATGACTCGCGAGGAAAGTGTTAAGGATGAACGTATTAATTATCAGAACAATAACCCAAGATATCTTGAAGCGCAACCAATGCCTGATATTAAGCAGTGGATGATTAACAGAGATTTCCAGATTGTTAAAGATTGGGCGATTTCGGAAAAAAAGAACTGGGATTGGATTATGTCCAAACTAAATATAATTGCTCCCAAAGGAACCTCATTCAGATACTTAAGAACTGAGAGAGATTTGGAACCAATATTTGAGGTTAATGGAAGTGAATGTTACTTAGAGGAACTTTCTAGCGGTTTTAAGTCGATACTGTCAATAGTATTTAATATCACAGACTGGATTGAGGGCATTAACGAGAAAGAGAATAGTGATGTTAAAGAGGCATTGGGAACTGTGATGATTGACGAGATTGATGCGCATCTGCATCCGTCATGGCAATCAACGGTATTAACTTCTTTGAAGGAGATATTCCCAAAGTTGCAATTCATAGTTACCACGCATTCACCAAATGTTATCATGACAGCCAAGGCAGGGGAAGTACTTGTGTTCAATAATTCAGATGGTAATGTGGATATGAAGCCGGATGAAAGAGATTTTGGAGCATGGCAGTTTAATGATATTCTGTCAGATATCATGCAGGCACCAGGACTAGACCGAATTGGAATAGTGGATCAACTGTCAGAGTTGAACAAAGCTTATAAAGAAAAGAATGTTCAACAATACCAGAAGCTTCTGGCAGCACTTGAACGAGTGTTGAATCCTAATGATTCTATTTTGAAGGTATATAGGTTGCGACTTAGTGAATTGCTGTTGAACGTATGATAAAAGTAACAAAAGGTAAAGAGCCTCAGGTTCTGATTGATAACAAGGCGCAGTGGACCAGCGATTTGGTGGCTCTGGTGAAGAAGTACGGTTCTTATGAGTCAATTCCAAAGAATGAAAAGAGCGATGCTATTAAGAACTATGCACATCCTGACATAACTGCTGCATTATTAGGGCGTGGAGGTAAGGCGAAATGTATTTATTGTGAGTCGTACGTAGATATTACAGGCTATGCAAATATAGAACATTATTATCCGAAGTCACTTTACCCGAACGAAACATTCTCATGGGACAATTTATTCGTAGGGTGTGCACTATGTAACACGCCAAAGAACAATTTTGATACATCCAGGAAGCCTTTTATCCATCCTGTAAATGACAATCCAGAGGACTATCTTACATTTGATGAGTTGAATTACGTACCAAAGTTTACTTCAGGAACAGCCTATGAGAAAGCAAAGAATCTTATAGAGGCGTGTAAACTAGAGGAAAGAACAGCTTTGGTTCGAGAACATGCAAATGTGCTATGTGCTTTCCTTGATACACGGAATATGATAGTCGCAAAGATTACTCACTATAATGGCATAAAGTCGGAGAAATCTAAGATTCTTGATGCTATGGGTTTGTTAAAGTCTCTTATGGTTTTGAACGATGAAGCCTCCGATGATGCTCATTTTGCCGGATATATGCGTTATTTACTGCGTAAATATGTTGAGGTGAAGGATGCAGTGGCAATAGTGAACAGTCATAAAGATGATCTAGGAATACCTGGAGGTTTCCAATGGAGTTTTAGTTTTATATGAGATTATAGCGCCAGTTTACACAGGCGGATTATATCTTCTTTATTTCGTATTCTTAGCGCTTTCGGGGTATCTCCAGATACAGAGAGAGAGTTTTCTGTTTTCTGAGACTCTTGATGCCGCTATTATGAAAGCAATTCTAGTGTTCATTGCATTTACCAATATGCGCTCAAAAGCGGAAAAGGTCAAAATGGATGCTTCTGGAATTCTTAGGGGTGTATTGGGATTGTTTGTCCATGATAACAACGATAGTTAAAATGCGTGATGGCTTACTATCTGATGCATCGAACCATGTTCCACTTTTATCTTATCCAGACTCATTATAAGGACAATGTCGGAATTAGAACAATACACTTCTTATCAATATGATAAAGAGCTGACGACTCAAAATGCATCAGCCCTTCATTATGGTATTCAATTGAACTATTGAAGCACTTCCAAGCCAGGCTACTACATCGGTCCCATATAATCAGGGAATAATTCCTTCACTTTCTCCACAAGATAATCCACGTTGGGACATTCTGAAGCCTTTGCAAAAAGGTCTGGAAAGTTATGCTCTCCCCATATAGAGGTGAAAGGCTTCCAGCGCTCCCTCTTGAATTTGAGATGCCGTCCAATGGCGTCAGCGAACAAGGCCATGAGATATGAGGAGTTCTCTCCGTCATAGATCCACTCATAGGTTGTAGGGGCACAATACCCATGCTCTACCATAAGTTCCATCGTTTCTTTCCCTTGAGCAGTTGCGAAGACCTTTGGAATGCTGACCTTCTCCTCCACCTTTGGTATAGACTCCTCCAGCTCAGGACTATCCGGCTTACTCTCCACATTCTCTTCAACTTGAACAGGTGGTTCATATTGTCCCCACGCCGCGAATAGTTTTTCCATAGTTAGTCCAGTATCGGAAAACGTTTCGTGAATGAAATCGTCGTAATTCAGCATGCTTATCATGTTCTGCTTAAAACGAACCATATAAGCAGAATCCTTCTGATGTATGAGAGAGCACTCATTCCTAACAGCTTCCTTGAATGCAATATAGGATAGTTTCCCCGCTTTCACCGCGCCGTACCCATCCTTTATCCTATTAAAGAACACCTTCGGAGTGTACGGACGAACCTCCTGAATATAATGGGCGAAACCATATGCGACCAAAAGAAGTATAACCGGTATGAGAAAGGAAAGAGGCATGACTTTATTCAATAATGGTTAATTGATCATTTACTTTATAAGCCTTTTGTTCGAAGGCAACATTCATAAGCTTAAACCGGTCCTTTATCTCCAGGCTGGTGTACCTGTTCACCGCTGAACTCCCCACCTTGTGCAGACCAGCTGCATACATATCGACCTGGACCTTGTTCATAATGTCCACGTGAGTCTTACGGGCCAACTTACTACTCCCTACCTTATACAATGGAAGATAATCGTTCTTCTTTGTTTCCTCGTTATACTGGGCCACCTGGCGGTCAATCTTGCAGTGTTGGAGAAGAGAGCGGATTCGCGCATTATAGCCATACGTGCCGTAAATGTTCCTTAAGATCGGGAACTCGAATCCGGTCTTCTTGATAATGTCGAAGGCATATCGGACTATGGGAGTTTGAACCTCGACATTCCCCTCTTGAGCATCAGCCGTCTTCTTAGGAATATAGTGTATATACGGAATCCCGTCTTCGCTAACTGCGATCGAATCCAGACTCAAGTCCAGGAAGTCACTTATTCGACAGCCAAATGCACATTGCACGACGAAAGCATCCCTGGTGTCTTGGATGGACTGCGGAATCTCAGTAGAAATAATCTTCTGTAGTTCATCCTTACGGAGGAAGAACGGATCATCGTACTTGGTCCTCATCACTGCCTTCTTTCTCTCCTTCCCTAATTTCCGGAAAGGAGACTTCCTAATCTCGTCGATATCCTCCAGCTCCGTGAAAAAGGTTTGGAACATCTTCATCTGAGACGTGACAGTGTTCATGGAAAGACGAGCTTGAGGCTTATTTTGAGCCTTGACACCTTTGTAGAGCCGTTCATACTTCTTGACATAAAGATACTCGTCAAAAAGGAACTCCCTAAACGCCATCAGATGATCAATATCAAACTCTTCAGCTGTAAGCCCACTGATTCCATTAATAATCAAGAAGCGCTCAAGTTTATCAGAGACAACGATGATATGTTTATGCCTTGCCTCCCCAATAATACCTGAACGCAGGGCACCATCAGCATACTTGCGAAACCGGGTTACTATACCGGGATTCTCTGTCCTTGTCTCTACGACAGGATTCTTGAGAGCGACTATTTCGCGCTCCAGAACTTCTGTAGTCAAGTCCAGACCTTCATCGCGCATCTTCGCATATGCCGCAACCATCATGTCATACTCCTTTTTCAGCGAATCAGCAAGGTTCGTATTATATAGCTTTACACGGTCTTTGCGAGAGCCGTCCGGATTCAGCTTCTCGAGGTCCTTTTCACTACAAAGAATGTCCGTAGTGTAGTAGACTTGAGCGGATCTTCCGTCCCTAATCCTGTACTTTACTCTTACTTCACCCTTCTTTTTGCAGGGATAAAACGATATCTTCTCCATCCAATACTCTCATTATTGCGTGGTTAAGTTTGCTCAAAACTTAACCACCAACTCGCAATTTAACAAAATTCAGTTGCAATCCAAAGAGAATTTACAACCGTAATCCTTTGATATACAAAGGTAATACATTTTATCATAATTGCAAATGATTGTATTGCAGAAATCCTGTAGGAGTCACTGAAAACCCCGCTAGAGATAGTTCTAGTGGGGTTTTTCTTTTAAATGTTCCAAATTTTGTTCCAAATTCTTCCGTGGTATTATCTCATAGGATTAGTCTTACAGTAGTTATTAAAGAAAACGCCACTACGAAGGCTAATGTATACCATAAATAATTTCGAAAAAATAACGCAACACTAGTAAATTTACCGATTATCTTCGGTAAAACAATGGCTGGAACCCGAAAACCGCTATCCGGAAACAATGTCAGCGGCAGGACTCAATCATCGCTGACCGCCACTGTCATCATGCCGGAGCCAAGGGACGTTTCAAGCGCCATAAGGGTACGGTCGTTCCCGGTGGAGCGCCAAACGGTGATTTCATCCCCGCTGCCGTTCTCCATCAGGCCCTGGCCGTGCATTTTCAGGTGCAGGCGCTCCGTCCTTTTGCCCGGAAAACGTTCGGTATCGATGCCCTGGAAGGTCAGTGTCGCAGAAGACGACCTCGCGCCCATAAGCAGGAACATGGACACGGGCTTCCCCCCGGTGAAATCCTGAAAACGGACGAACTGCAGCAGGGAGAGCAGGTCCATGGTCCCTCCGTCATAAGGATGCGTTTTGATTACAGGGTCTGCTGGAGGACGGACAAACTCGGACCTGACCGTTCCGCCAGCCTTGTCATAGACACATTCGAACTTCCCCTCTTTTCCTCCTCTCTTGACGGGATTCATATAATATACCGGTTCGGTTCCGTCCAGGGTCATATATGAATCAGCCAGATACTGCGCGTTAAGGAAGAGCCGGAATACCGACTGCGCCCGGACCGATGCATGCGCATGAAGCACAGGCTGGTCCTCGCGCCTGGACCTTTCCAAAGAGACAGTGGCTTCAGCCACCTTGGTATCGATATTCTTCAACTTGTAGCGGACCTCGTACCGGACAGTACCGAGAGCCTCACGCGGAACGGAAGTCTGGGCGAACGCGCCGGCAGAGACCATTGCCGCTGCGAATATGGTCAGGAAACGCTTCATCAGTAATAAGAGTTAACGCTATTCCTTGTAAAATTAACACTTTTTCCTGTTCTTCCATCATCGTGCCAAACTCTAAACACATTTTTTATTCTAACTTTGCATGAAGTAAGGTTTTCACGCTCAAACGAATCATGGTGCCTGTAATCAATAGACTCCGTCTGAGCGCAGGCTACACCTTCATGAGGGGCACTGAAACCATGGTTATACTCAAGAGGTCTTCCGACAGAAGGGAGCTGCACTGGGGATGGGTAATGCTCTCCGTCACTCCCAAGTTCCTGTCAAAGAGGCTGTAGTTCACCTTAAATGACATTATGACAGAATGATAGATTTCCCAGGCATAGAGGAGGTGGCCGGAATAGTCCGGCGGGCGTCCTCGCTGATGGTGCGGAAAGGATTCGGCATCGAGTCCAAGGGGACGCGGGAGAACATCGTGACCACGTCCGACCTGGCGGTGCAGCATTTCCTGATGAAGGAGCTTGCGGCGCTGCTGCCAGGCAGCGGTTTCCTTTGCGAGGAGGAGGACTTCGTGGACACGGCACACCGCGACGTGTGGGTCATCGACCCGATCGACGGCACGGCCAACTATTCCCGTGGCATCGCGAGCTGTTGCATCAGCGTGGCGCTGGCCCGGGACGGAGAGCCGGTCCTCGGAGTCGTGTACAGCCCCTGGCGGGGCGAAATGTACACGGCGGTGAAAGGGGGCGGCGCGTACTGCAACGGCGAGCCCCTGCACGTCTCCGACCGCCCGTTCGAGAACGGACTCCTATTTACCGCGCTATGCGTGTACCGGAAGGAACTCTCGCGCGCTTGCAGCGACATCATCTACGACCTCTACATGGAATGCAACGACGTCAGGCGGACTGGCTCGGCTGCGGTCGAGCTGTGCCTCGTCGCCGCGGGCAAGGCGGAGCTGTATTTCGAGATACGCCTGATGCCGTGGGACTTCGCCGCCGCCTCGCTTGTCCTCCGCGAGGCCGGAGGAACGGTATGCAGCTTCGACGGCGGCCTCCCTCCCCTGTTCAAGCCTTCGCTGGTGCTCGGCGCCAACACGGCCGAGAGCTGCGAGCGCCTGCTGAAATGCGTCCGCAAGCATTTGAAGGAACTGCCTTATTGACCCCATAACCAACACGAGTTCAGAATGATACAATACATAGTCGATGCTTTTACGGACAAGCTCTTCGCCGGCAACCCGGCGGCGGTGCTCCCCTGCCGTGAAATGCCTGCCCCGGAGCTTATGCAGGCCATCGCCATCGAAAACAACTACTCCGAGACCGCCTTCGTCGTAAGGCGCGGGGCGGGAACATATGACCTGAAGTGGTTTACGCCGGGCGGCGAAGTGGCTCTGTGCGGCCACGCGACGCTGGCGACGTCCTTCGTCCTGCACAGGTTCGCGGACAAGGGTGTGGAGGAGATGCATTTCCATACCTTGAGCGGGGAACTCATCGTCAGGCCGTGCGCGGACGGATACACTATGGATTTCCCGGTGGGGCCGTACAAGGCCGTGCCGGTCACGGATGAGATACTCGCGGCGACAGGAGGGCTGGCGAAGGAGGCGTATTATGACGGCGGGGACATGATTGCGGTCATAGAGTCCGAAGAGGACCTCGCCGCGCTGGTCCCGGACTACGATGCCATGCGATGCATCGAGGGACGCGGACTGGTCATTACCTCCGGCTCCCGGGAATGCGACTTCGTCTCCCGCTGCTTCTATCCCAAACTCAATGTCCCCGAGGATCCGGTCACCGGCAGCGCGCATACATACCTCACTCCCCTGTGGGCAAGAAAACTCACTAAGACAGAGATGGTTGCAAAACAGCTGTCACCGCGTGGCGGCACGCTGCGCGTCCGTCTCGAGGGCCGGCGGGTATTCATCACCGGCAATGCCGTCCTGTTCATGCAGGGAGAAATCCCTTTTGACCTATAGCCTATGGTTGTCAACGTTTATTCCCAGTATTTCAAGGCCCGGGCGACATTCTCGGGCGTCGAGCGCCGGGGGGCCCTCGTCCTCCTCATTTCCGACTCCGAAGCCGGAACAATCTCTTACAAGGCGGCGGTGTCCTTCTTCCCGCACCGCGATCCGGAAGACTTCAGCGTCTCCTACGACGCGTACCTCGAGAAGGTGCTGTACAGCGCCCCGGGCCGCCGCTCCAAGAAGCGCGAAGCCCAGCTGCTGGCGGATCTCCGTACTGAGATCGACGCCCTCGCAGCCTCCCACGATGCCCTGGTCGACTGGGACAATCCGTTGAATGAAGCCCGTTTAGGATGATAGTTTTCATTCTTGAATCCCCCGTCACCGGCCTCCTCACCATCCTCTAGCCCCTTCCACGAGATGAACACAGATTTTTCCATTGAAGAGCTGCTCGGGAAGCCATACTGGCTGATCGATGTACTTCCAAGGCGCGTGCCTGCGGGGTCGGCGGGAAAGTACTTCGAGATCGAGAAGCTGTTTCTCTCGCAGATCGGAAGCATCTGCGGGAAATTCGCCGCTGTACTGACCAAGCTGAACTGCTATCAGGATCTGCTGGTGAGCAGGGACGGCGAGGAATGGTCAGTCGACCTCCCCGTTGACGTGATGGTGGAGCATCTTGAAGACAGCATTGTCACGCACGATCCTGTTTACATTCTTGTCAAGCCGTCCGGAGCCTTGATCGCATTCAGCGGCGACGACCATTATATGACCCTTTACAATCCCGACGGGGAACTGCTGGACCTTATCAGCCAGCTGGCCGCCTCTGAGGGTCTGTTCGTCTGGCAATGAAGAAAAATACTGTAATTCTGCCGTTTGCGTTCCTGCTGATGATTGTGGTGGGAATGCTGATGCGCCACGGAGAGGGCCAGGCGGTGGAAGATGGAGTGAGCCTGGCGCTGGCGGAATACCGCATGGAGGCTGTGTCCGACCTGCGGTATTCGGTAGCGTTCAGCATTCCTGAAGAGCCGGACCGGCAGGTCTCCGGGCAGGAGACCATCAGCTTTTCCCTGAAGGGGAATGCAGCTGCGCGCCGTCCCTGGAAAGTCCCGCTTCAGCTGGACTTCCGGGAGGGGCGCGAGGCTGTCCTTGCACTCAGGGTGAACGGGCGTGACTGCGCCATTGATTACCGCGAGGAACATATAGTCATTCCCGCGAGGGCGCTGCGGAAGGGCGCGAACTCCGTCGAACTGGAATTCGTCGCCGGCGACCGCTCCCTCAACCGCAATGACGACTACCTTTATACCCTCTTCGTCCCGGACAGGGCGCGGACGGCATTCCCCTGCTTCGACCAGCCCGATCTCAAGGGACGCTTCACGCTGACGCTGGAGATTCCCGCCGAGTGGGAGGCCGTAGCGAACGGAGCCGTCACGGGCGAAGAGAGCGACGGTGTGCGCAAGCGGCTCTGTTTCAACGAAACACCGCCGCTGAGCACCTACCTTTTCGCCTTCGCCGCAGGCCGCTGGCAGAAGGAAACAAGGTACCGCAACGGGGAGCCGATGAGCGTTTATTTCCGCGAGACCGACCCCGCCAAGACCGCACAGATAGACGACATTTTCTCACAGGTTTCCCTAGCCCTGGACTGGATGGAGGAATACACCGGTATTGCCCGGCCATTCGAAAAATACGACTTCGTCATCGTTCCGGGCTTCCAGTTCGGCGGGATGGAACATCCAGGGGCAATCCTCTTCAACGACAGGAGGATGTTCCTGAACGCCTCTCCCACTACGTCCGAGCGGCTGGACCGGATGCAGCTCATAGCGCACGAGACGTCGCACCTCTGGTTCGGAGATGCCGTGACAATGCGGTGGTTCGACGACGTGTGGACCAAGGAGGTGTATGCCAATTACTTCGGCTCAAAGATCTCCACACCATTTTTCCCGGATGTGAACGTGCCGCTGCGGGATTTCCGCGACTTCAACATCACCGCGTACTCCGAGGACAGGACGGCAGGGACCAATGCCATACGACGGGACCTTTCCAACCTTTCCAGCGCTGGGCTCATCTACGGCAACATCGTCTATGACAAGGCGCCGGTGGTGATGCGGATGCTTTCGGACCTGCTCGGAGAGGAGGCTTTCCGGGAAGGCATACGGGAGTACCTTGGTAAGTTCCTGTACGGCAACGCCACATGGAACGACCTCATTTCCATATTGGACAGCAGGACAGACCTGGACCTGAGGCAGTGGAGCCGGGTGTGGGTGGAGGAGAAAGGAATGCCGACAATCAGTTATTCGGTGAAAAACGGCATCCTGACCGTACGGCAGGAGGACCCTTTGGAAATGGGACGCATCTGGCCACAGCGGATATCCTTCGCCGATGTATCGGGCAATACCGTCGCTTCTGTCTGGAGCGATGCGCCGAAGGTCACTGCAACCCTGCCCGCAGGATGCGGGAGCGTCCTTCTCCCCGACCCGGACGCACTCTCGTACGGCTGGTTCCGACTTGACGGTGAAACATCGCGGACAGCGATGAGAGCCCTCCCGGCCCTTTCCAGGCCGGAGTCGCGGCTCTCGCTCCTCACCGCCCTCTACGAGAACTTCCTTCACGGCGGGCTGGACCCCGAGGCATTCGCCGGGGCCCTGGAGACGCTTTTCCGCACGGAAAAAGACCCGCTGGTCGCCGGTGCCGCGGCCTCATTCCTGAAGACGATGTCCCTCCACGGGCCGCTGGCTGGCTCTCCGGTGCTCGAGGCGCTGCTCCGCAATACCGCCTCGGACACCGCCGTCCCGCGCGAGATACGCCTGACGGCGTTCCGCTCGCTCGCCGGCGTATTCCGGTCCGACGAGAACCTCGCCCTTTTCCTGGAAGTCTTCGAGAAAGGCAAAGGGTTCAAAGGTCTTGAGCTGAGCGCAAGGGACTATATGACACTCGCTTACGAGTTGGCAGTGCGCTGCCCGGAGCGGTTCGCGCAGATCCGCTCCCTGCAGGAGGGGCGGATTGGGAATCCGGACCTCCTGAGGGAGTTCCGCTTCGTCTATCGCGCGGCTGCGCCGGAGAAGGCTGAGCGCGACTCGCTCTTCGCCTCGCTCCTCGAGGCGGAGAACCGTCGCGTAGAGCCATGGGCGCAGTCCGCCCTCTCATACCTGAACCACCCCCTTCGCCAGAGCGAAGCCGTGGAGTACATCTACCCGGCACTCGAGGAACTGCCTGAGATCCAGCGTACAGGAGACATCTTCTTTCCCAAGAACTGGTCGGTCGCGCTCCTCAGCGGGCACGACTCCCCGGAAGCGGCAGCTGAAGTAAGGCGCTTCCTAGCGGACCATCCGGACTTCCCCGCCCTCCTGGAAAGCAAGCTCCTCATAGCGTCCGACCACCTCCTCACCCGCTAGCCCCCGTGACGGTGCCTGAGGGGTTATGGTTCAACTGAAACGGATAATTGTTATCTTTGCGAAACATTTTAAACATCATTTGAAATGAAGAAAGTTGTTTTTGCAATCATCCTGATCGTTGCGGGAATGTCCGCAGCATCAGCACAGGTACGTCCCGGCATGAAGTACAATGAACTCAAGTCCATTTACAGCACAAAGGGTTACATCAAGGCCGACACCGATCCTTATTCCCCCGGCTGGAATGCGTTCGCATCCTTCGTGGTCCCCGGTCTGGGACAGGTAATTGCCCGTGAGACCGGACGCGGAATCGGTTTCTTCGGCGCCAGCACCGCGCTCTCCGTTTTCGGTTACTACGAAGCAGTCAGGTTGCTCGACAATGTCGAGAAGGACGCCAGCGGAAACTATATCAAGGACGCTTCCGGCAGCATAGTATTCAAGGACGAGAGCGCTGCCAAGAGGCAGGTGATTCTCATGTGCGCCGCAGGCCTCTCAGAGATCGTGGTGGACATCTGGGCATGCATCGATGCCGCCAAAGTCTCCAAGGTCAAGAACCTCTACAACCGCGATTTAAACAAGTACTCCCTGGAACCGAGCCTCTATCCTTCTTTCCAGGCAGTACAGACCGGCAACGGGTATGCTCTCGCTCCAGGCTTGACATTCGCCCTTAGTTTCTAAGGCAATTACTTACGCCTGTATCGCCTCGGATATCTATACGACGGCGGATATGAAAGGAGGCTGGCCACAGTGGCCAGCCTCCTTGCGTATAAGAGGGAACCTTGCTTTACGGCACGATGACGATCTTGTTGACCTTCAGTCCGTCACCCTGCAGGATGATGCAGGTGTCGCTCCATCCGTCGGTAACCTCACCGTTGATGCACTTGAGCATGTCTTCGGTGACGGGCACCTCGATGGTCTCGGCACTTCCCTCCCAGTCGTTGCATTCAACGCCTGCGAAGGACTGCCAGTTGGGATTGTTCCACTGGATCTGGCCGGTGGTGCCGACCTCCTTGTAGACGATGAACTTGGAGCTGGTTGTGAGGCCGAGCGACTCGATGGCCGGGTCGCCGCCGCGCATGATGCGCCACTTGCCCTTGTCGTCGCTCCATGACGGGAAGAAAGGCCAGGAGACGAAGTCGCTGCGGTCCTGATACATGGTGAACGAAGCTATGTCGATCTCCTTGGGGCCGCCGTCGCCGCCGTCAACCCAGATCTCCTCTTCGAAGTAGAGTTCCTGGACGGAATAGCCGCTTCCGGTGAAGAGCAGGTGCTGGTCGTCCAGCAGATTGAGGAATGCGGCATTGGACAGGTCAACGGTCAGCTTCCATGTACCATCTTCGTTGTCGACGAGCAGCTCGTTGCCTGGCTGGATGTCGGGCATCGGGTCGGTCCACCAGCCGGTGGTGATGCGGACCTGAGGATTCGCTCCTACCAGCGTGGCGTAGAAGGTCTCGCCCTTGATCCTGTCCCAGATCTCCTGAGGTAAGGTAGCGACACACTCGCCAAGGCCGTCGTGGCCGTCCAGACCGAAGCGGTAGATACCGTTCCAGCTGGCCTCTCCGGTAGAGCCGTCGTTCTTCCAGATGGAAGTCCTGACGGTCTCCCAGTGGCCGCCGCCGTCCACCCAGATCTCTTCGCTGAAATACAGCTTCTGGACGGAATAGCCGCTTCCGGTGAAGAGCAGGTGCTGGTCGTCCAGCAGATTGAGGAATGCAGCATTGGACAGATCCACGGTCAGCGTCCAGGTACCGTCACCGTTGTCGACGAGCAGCTCGTTGCCGGGCTGGATGTCGGGCATCGGGTCGGTCCACCAGCCGGTGGTGATGCGGACCTGAGGATTCGCACCTACCAGCGTAGCGTAGAAGGTCTCGCCCTTGATCCTGTCCCAAATCTCCTGAGGGAAGGTCGCGATACATTCGTTGTTACCGTCGTGGCCGTCAAGACCGAAGCGGTAGACACCGTTCCAGCTGGCCTCGCCGGCGGAGCCGTCGTTCGCCCAGAAGACCGTCTCTACTGTCTCCCAGTGGCCGCCTTCCTCGGCAGCAGGCACGTAAGTCAGCTCCGGCATGGAGAACTCCCTGCCGTCGAAGGTGTAGACCTTGCCGATGAAGGTACCGTCGAAGATGGTCCTCTTCGGCACGGTGAATACCACGGTGCTGGTGCCCTTGCGGTAGAAGTCCTCGTCCTCGAGGATGAGGGGGTTGCCGTCGGTATCGAGCAGTTCGACGCGGCTGATGAACTCGAGGTCCTTGCCGAAGATGGTTATCTGCTCGCCTCCGTCGACAGTCTCGCCTTCCTGCTTGGAATAGCCGGAAATGGCAGTCGAACCGAGGGTGAGTTCCTGACGGGACTCGGCCTCGTCGTCGGCGGTGCGGACAATCAGCTTGCCGCCCGCGGCGGAGATGCCTGAAGGCGCGGTAACGCGGATCATGTCGCCGCTGACGAGCTCGAAGCTCGATACGGTGACGCCGTCGGGGAATACGATCTCCCGGACGTCAGAGAAGCCGGAACCGTTGATGGTCATCGGCTGGCCGGCGACCACCTTGGTCGGGAAGAACACCTTGATGCCCAGGCCGATGTCCGCCGACTCCTCTATTTCCGCAGGGTTGCATGCCGTAGCCGCCCCAATGAGGGCCACGGACAGTAAAACTCCGAAATATTTGAATATCTTCTTCATAATTCAATCCATTAAGTCGATTAGGATACTACCAGCCAGGGTTCTGGGTGAGGTTCTGGTTCTTCTTGAGCTCCGTCTGAGGGATGGGATAGAAGTAGTACTTGTCGTCCCACTGGCGGGTTACGGTGGAACGGGTCAGCTGGAGGGATCCGCTGATGCTCGCGACCTGGATGTTCCTGAAATACTTGTCGCCCTTCTTCCAGCGGCGGACATCCCAGAAACGGTGGTTCTCGAAGGCGAGTTCCACGAGGCGCTCGCGCTCGTAGCGATCCACCCAGGCTGCACCGTCCTCGGTGAACTCAGGCATATTGATGTCGGAGCGGTTGCGCAATACGTTGACGGCCTCGTTGGCGGTCAAGCCGTAGGTGGCGTCATTGGCGCTTCCGGTGGCGTTGAAAACGGCCTCGGCATAGTCGAGGTAGAACTCGCCCAGGCGGAAGAGTATCCAGGTGTGGCGGCGCGTGGTCTGGTTGTCAGCAGTCGTCACGCAGGAACCGTCGACATATTTCCTGAGATAATAGCCCGTGGGAGTAGCACCGTACTTCGGAGAAGCGTTGAAACCTCCTATGAAGGTCTCAATCGCCTTCTTCTGGGAACCATTGGAAGGCCACATGTCGCCGTTCTTCACGACAGTGAGAGCGAAGCGCGGATCGAGCCCTTCATAGGGATCGACAGTGTTCAGGTCGATATCGCCGGGATAACGGCTGCGGAAGGTCTCTCCGCTGTCCTGATACTCGTACTGGTCCACGAAACTCTGGGTAGGACAGTTGCCCGATGCGCCGTTCTCGACACCGATAGGATAATTGGCCATCTCGAAGGAGTTGCTCTCGCCGCGTCCCAGGCCCAAGATGATTTCGGGGTTGAAGAAAGCATCGTGGCCCCACAGGGATCCGTAGGCACTGAGTTTAAGGCCCCATACCGAAGCATTGTCGAGGACGTATTTGCAGGCCTCTGCAGCTTTCTCCCACCTGGACTTGTCACCGGAAGGGTTGAAAAGAGGGGATGCAGCGTAGAGCAGAGTGCGGGCCTTGAGGGCAAATGCAGCGACACGGGTGGCGCGTCCTATCTCTGAACCGACCTCAGTGGTGTAGGACACCGGCAGGTAGGGAGCGATGGCGTCGAGCTCCTCGACGATGAACTTCACTATCTGGTCAGCCGGAGTACGCTCGATGGTATTGGCCTGGGCATTGGTGAGCGTCGTCGTTACGAGGGGGACGTCTCCATATGCCCTGAACAGTTCGAAATAGAAGTATGCCCTGAGGAAACGGAGTTCGTACGGGAAGAGCTCCATCTGCTGGACCCAGATGGAATAACTGGGATTGTACTGCCAGTCCGAGATGTCGGTCTGGTCGATCTTCTCCAGATACATGCAGACATCGGCAATGGCCGTATAGCACTTGCTCCAAGTACGGGAGTAGGGATTGGCTGCACTCCAGCCACCGTTCACGTAGTTGTTCACCGCACCTGTTTCGAGCGCGTACTGCGCCTCATCGGTGGCTCCGGCAAGGAAATATGCACTGTTGGAATCAAACTCATTGTTGTAGACCTGTGCATAGACGTCGAATACCATGTTCTTTATACCATTCTCGAAGTATTCATATGTCCATGCCTCGTCTCGCGTGTTCTGCTCGGTATAGTTGAGGTCGACACACGAGGCCGCAGTGACACAGGCGAGAATGAATAGACAAATCTTATAAAGTTTCATAATCGTTCTTTTTAGAATACTACAGAAAGGCCCATGTTGACCGCCTTCATCACGGGATAACCCGTGCTCAGGTTCTCAGCGTCCATGGCGGGAATGTTACCGAAGGAAAGAAGATTCTGTCCCTGGACGAACAGCTTTGCATCAGTGAGTTTTACGTGGCTGAGCAGTGAAGCGGGCAGCCTGTAGTAAACCTCGCAGTCACGCAACTTGAACCATCTGGCACAACGATACCAGGTTGTGGAACTCTGAGTATTGTTGGCAACGCCCGTCGTCGAGAGGCGGGGATACAGTGCATCGGCACCGGCGATGTCGAAACAGTTGTCATAATACTCCTGCGAGAGATTCCTGTTGTCAGAGAGAGCGCCCCATACGCCATCGACATACATAAGGTTCTTCCTCTGATTGTCCGCGCCCTGGAACGTGGCGTTGATACCGAAGCCCTTGAACTCCATCCCGAACTGCAGTGAGTAGTTGAAACCCGGGAAAGATGTGCCATAGTCCTGAGCTACATAGTCATTCTCATTTATGACACCGTCATCATTGATGTCCTTGTACTTGATGTCACCGACCTTGACCTGTCCGAACTCCTGAAGAGGACTGTTCTCGATCTCTTCCTTGCTCTGGAAGAAGCCGATGGACTGGAGGCCTCGAGCAGCATCGGCAGAACTGCCGACCACGGAAAGGTTGGGATAGACAGGGGTCTCGATCCACTCCAGGATCCTGCTGTTCAC
>JAEEGL014360678.1_pt1 | contig 23179 bp, 14 predicted proteins | sample 9134231 | NCBI WGS metagenome assembly JAEEGL01 (sample SAMN16246548, study PRJNA631951) | gut metagenome | biome: gut microbiome; feature: rumen; material: fiber-attached | host: Bos | place: Iran: Karaj | collected 2018-10
AGACGGGCGACTTATCCATCCTCGACGAGATGGTGCCCTGGGACAATGAGCCGGGCACGGAAGTCAGCCTCTTCGAGCACCTGCGCATCTCGTTCAACCACGTCGTAGAGAACCTCGGCCCGCACATGTTGCCACTCATCGGACGTGCCGACTGGAACGACTGCCTGAACCTGAACTGCTTCTCCTGGGATCCCAACGAGAGCTTCCAGACCACCGAGAACAACAGCGAGGGAAGCAAGGCCGAGAGCCTGATGATAGCCGGTCTCTTCGTGCTCACGGGAAAGCAGTACGTAGAGCTGTGCCGCCACCTGGCATCCAGTCCTGTAAACTGCGACACTGTCGCAGTCTACCAGACAGAGGCAGAGCGGGCACAGGCCTGCATCGACGCGATGGTGGAGGCCGTGAAAAAGCACGGCTGGGACGGCGAGTGGTACCTGCGTGCCTACGACTTCTACGGAAACAAGATAGGAAGCAAGGAGTGCGAGGAAGGAAAAATCTTCATCGAGAGCCAGGGCTTCTGCACCATGGCCAGCATTGGAATGGAGGAAGGCATGGTGGACAAGGCCCTCGATTCGTGCAAGAAATACCTGGACTGCGAACATGGCATGGTGCTCAACAACCCGGCCTTCACCCGCTACTACGTGGAGATGGGCGAGATTTCCAGCTACCCCGCCGGTTACAAGGAGAACGCCGGTATCTTCTGCCACAACAACCCATGGGTCATCATCGGCGAGACCGTGGCCCGTCGTGGAAATGATGCCTGGGAGCACTACACGAAGATCTGTCCCGCCTGGATCAAGGACCAGACGCTTCACAAGGTGGAGCCTTACGTCTACTGCCAGATGGTGGCCGGCAAGGATGCCGCTAAGCCTGGCGAGGGCAAGAACTCGTGGCTGACGGGCACCGCCGCCTGGAACTGGCTGACCATCACGCAGTACATCCTCGGCATCCGCCCCACGTACGACGGCATAGAGATTGACCCCTGCATCCCCTCGTCGCTGAAGGAGTACACCGTCCGTCGCGTTCTCCGCGATGCCACTTTCGACATCACTGTGAAGAACCCCGACGGCCGGCAGAGCGGCGTGCGCAGCATTACCCTCGACGGGAAAACCGTCGAGCACACGACCATTCCCGCCACACCAGGCCATCACACCGTTGAGGTCATCTTATAATATACTGACCCCACCCCAACCCCTCCTCTACAAGGGAGGGGTTGGGGTGGGGTCAGTAACTACAAATAAAAAAATAGAAACTCCATTTTCATGGCAACACTAAAAGAAAAAATAGGCTATGCGCTGGGCGACGCCGCAGCCGGCGGCATCACTTGGAAGGTGATGTCAATAGCGTTCCCGCTGTTTTTTACCAATGTATTCGGACTGACCGTGGCCGACACGGCGACGCTGATGCTCATTGCCCGTATGTTCGATGTCGTCACCGATCCCATGATGGGTACACTGGCCGACCGCACGCAGTCGCGCTGGGGCACCTACCGCCCGTGGCTTATCTACGGTGCCGTACCCTTCGGCCTCATCTTCGCCCTGCTGCTCTACACGCCGGAGTTCGGCCCCGTGGGCAAGCGCATCTGGGCCTACACCCTCTATCTGCTGATGATGGTGGTCTACACCGCCGTAAACGTGCCTTACGGCTCGCTCCTCGGCGTGATGACAGACGACGACAACGAGAAAAACCAGTTCTCTTCATTCCGCATGGTGGGTGCCTACGCCATGGGCTGCATCACGCTGCTCAGCTTCCCCTACCTGCAGAAACTGGTGGGTGGAACCGACCAGCACCAGTACGCCGTGCTTGGTGCCTTCTTCGGCATCATTGCCGCTGCGGGCACGCTGGCCTGCGGACTGCTCACGAAAGAGCGCCTGAAGCCCGTGCGGGCAGAGAAGTTCTCTTTCAAGCCCTTCGCCGACCTCTTCCGTAACCGCCCATGGATCATCCTGACGCTCATCGGCGTGTGCATGAACTTCTTCAATGGTTTCCGCTACGCTGTGGCTGGCTACATGTTTGAGTATTGCATGCACGGCGACGTGACCGTCTCAGGCCTCATCATCAACTACACCGTGTTTATGACCTTCGGAGAGCTGACGTGCATGATATTCGGCGGTGTCTCGCCTGTATTCACCAAGTGGGTGGGTTCCAAGCGCAAGGCCTTCATCTGGGCAGCCGTCATCTGCATCGTCACCTCCATAGGCTTCTTCTTCGTACCCATGGATCCTGCCTATATCTGGGTCATGGTGGCCATCGTCATCCTCACCTCTATCGGTATCGGCATCTACTCGCCGCTGCTCTGGTCGATGTATGCCGATGTCTCCGACTACGCCACTGCCAAGAACGGCACTTCGTCTACGGGTCTTATCTTCTCTTCAGGAACAATGGCCATGAAGTTCGGCACTGCCATCAGCGGTTCGCTCGTCGCCCTGCTGCTCGGCTTCGCCGGCTTCATCTCAGGTACCGATGCCAATGGCCAGACCGTCATCACCATCACCGATGCCGATGCCGTCAACCGCATGATATGGGCCATCTTCTCCATCTTCCCCGCCATCATTGCCTGCGTTATGATGGGGCTGCTCTACATCTACCCCATCAAGAAATAAACATTATTTCTGAATGATGATTACGGAAGACATCAGAAAGAAAATCATCGCATTGGTGCATGAAGAGGTGGTGCCGGCCATAGGATGTACGGAGCCGATGTGCGTGGCACTCTGTACGGCGAAGGCCACCGAGAGGCTGGGTTGTCGCCCTGAGAGAATCGAAGCCCTGCTGAGCGGCAACATCCTGAAGAACGCGATGGGGGTAGGCATCCCTGGCACAGGCATGATTGGACTGCCCATCGCCATCGCCCTGGGTGCCATCGTCGGCAAGAGTGCCTATCAGCTTGAAGTGCTGAAAGACCTTACGCCCGAGACCTTGGAGCATGGTAAGCAATATGTTGCTGAACACCGCATCCATATCGCCATGAAAGAAGGCATCCGAGAGAAACTCTATGCTGAAGTCATCTGCTACGCCGGCGAACGACAATCATCGGCTATCATTGCTGGTAGCCATACTCGTTTCGTGGAAAGTGGTGAATCTATCAGCACAGAGGAAAGTACGGAAACGAATCCTCTTCTACTGAACATGCGGCTCGTCTACGATTTCGCCATCACGGCTCCGCTCGACGAGATACGGTTCATTGAGGAAGCCCGTACCTACAACATGAACGCCGCCCGTGAGTCTCTCAAGGGGAACTATGGCCACAACCTCGGCAAGACCATCGACCGTCCGCTATCAAAGGGCATCTTCGGCAACTCCATCTACTCGCACATCATCTCACGCACCGCCTCTGCCTGCGATGCCCGCATGGGCGGTGCCATGATTCCCGTAATGAGCAACAGCGGCAGCGGCAACCAAGGCATCTGTGCCACCAATCCCGTGTGTGTCTATGCCAAGGAGAATGAGAACACCGAGGAAGAACTCATCCGCGCCCTCATGCTCTCCCATCTTACCGCCATCTACATCAAGCAAAGCCTCGGCACGCTCTCTGCGCTCTGCGGATGTGTAGTGGCGTCGATAGGGAGCAGCTGTGGCATCACCTACCTGATGGGAGGCGACTACCAGCGCATCTGCTATGCCGTGAAGAACATGATAGCCAACCTTACCGGCATGATTTGCGACGGAGCAAAGCCAGCCTGTTCGCTGAAAATCACCAGCGGCGTCAGCACAGCCCTGCTGTCAGCCCTGCTTGCGATGGAGGGCAAGTGCGTCTCGTCAGATGAGGGCATCGTCGACGACTGTGTGGACAAGAGCATCCACAACCTTACCAGCATCGGAGCTGACGCGATGTGCAAGACAGACGATATGGTACTCCGGATTATGACCAACAAAGGTTGTTGACCACCATCCAAACATAATCAGTAAGGTTACAACGAGAGGTCTGCTTCAAAGGCAGACCTCTCGTTGTGTTGTGGAATAAAGTAAGGGGAAAGTTTGAGAAAGCTCCGTCCTTTCTCCGAGACAGCTCCGTTCTTTCTCCGAGACAGCTCCGTATTCTCTCTGTGAAATGCCGGAGGCAAAGTTAAAATCCCGTCGGTATTTGATAAAATCGCGTCGGTATTTGATAAAATACCGACGGTATTTATTAAAATCACGTCGGTATTTGATATTTTTATTGCGCCTGTACAGTTCTCGCCATTACTGCCCTGATATCGAAGACAATGGCCATGACCACGATTAGATGACCTCTATCTGGTTGGTCTCTACCCAACCGACTTTTCCATCGGGGAGACGCACCTCGCGCCAGTCCTGCATGGTGTCATCAGTAATGAACACCTTCGTGCCTTCGTGGAGGATGAAGAGGTCTGTACCGTTGGCAGAGGGGGTGCTCTTCACAGGAACTGCCGACTGGATGACGATGGCACCATCACGATGAGTGAGTGTCTGCTTCTGCTGCCAGGCAAAGAGGTTGGACAGGCCGAAGAGCAACAGGGCTAGGATGCCACCGAAGAATCCCAGCTTGCGCAACCAAATAGGAGAGGAGAAGAGATAGAGCAGGGCAAGGATGATGGTGGCGGCAAGCAGTATGAGAGCCATATAGGCCCAGCCGTCGACACTAAACTGGTTTACCAGCGAGCGATACCACGTGACGACGAAGAACTCCGACTGGGGCGCCATCTTGTCGATGGTCTTTGTGCGCGCCAGCTGAAGGTTGAAGCGTATGTCGGCATCGCCGGGCGAGAGCAGCAGGGCACGCTCGTAGGCCAGGATGGCCTGGGTGATTTCCTCCGAGCGGTAGTAGGCATTGCCAAGGTTGTAGTAGATGTCGGCGTTCTGACAGCCTTCCTGGAGCAGCGCTTCGTACTGTTCGATGGCCTTCTGGTAATTGCCCTGCACGTAGGAGCTGTCGGCATCGGCCTTGGTCTGCGCTCCTGCGGAGCTAAAGAACAAAGAACAAATAATAAATAATAAACCTATCAAGGATGTTCTTTTCATAAATTATTGTATTTCAATAGAACTGACTTACTATTTAGCATTACCGGCCATTACCGAGATGATGGTGGAGATATCAGCGACATCGACGGTGCCGTCGCCGTTGACATCGGCGGGAACTGACGAGGAGTCAGTTTCACCTGCCATGACGCTGATAACGGTAGCGATGTCGGCTACGTCGACAGTACCGTCACCATTCGTATCGGCGTTGACGTCAGGAGACTCGGCATCGAAATGGTCAGTCACGCGGAAACTGCCAACGTTGGTGGCGGCGTAATCGACATTGTACGCCTCACACTTAACGGAGAACTTATCGTCCTTGATGATAATTGTTGGACGGTCGGTGAAAGGAATGCCCTCGAAGGCTCCGTCGCGAAGATGGATGACAAGCCAATAGACGTTCTCGACAGCATCGTCCTCAGAACCTTCCAAGAGGAAGCGGCGGAGGTCTGCAAGAGCATAGTCTTTCTTTTCCACTTCTGTGGTAACAGTAAAGGTGTTGTCGCGGATGGTGAGACGTGGATGGTCGTCGAAGGCGTATGCAGTGCGTGTACCATCGACGGTATACATCGCGAGGCGGTAATTCTTACTGTCATCGGCATGGCTGGGCAGAACTGTTGCGACAATAAGGGCAAGGGCGGCAAGCAGTTTGTGGAAGTGCTTCATTTTCAATTATCAATTATCAATTCTCAATTTTCACAGCTTCTCGTTCAGCGAAGTGATGCCTTTCATGGCCTGTTCATAGACCTTATTCATGTTGCCCTTCGGGTCGCCAGGAGCATAGCGCTCAAACTCGCACTCGTCGATAGCCTCAAGGAAGGGGGCGATGGTGGCAGCATCAATGCCACGCTCAGTAAGGCGGTCGTTGATGTTGTCGCGAGAGAGTTGCTCCACAGGAATATTGAGTTTGTCGCCCACATAGCCCCAGAGGGCACGCAGGGCCTCATCGTAAAACTCGCCAGGTTTGTTCTCGGCCATGAGTTTTGCAGCCTTCTTAAGTCGTTTCCTAGCCACTTTGCCAGCACGCTTGGAAGCGTGCCCCACTACGTCGGCGTTCTCGATGGCCCGCTTGCGGAAGATGACAATCAGCGAGATGAAGCCGATGAACATCACGGCAAGTGTCACCCAATAAGTGGTGGAAGCAAAGAGAGTCTGGGATTTGACATTAGAGGGCTGAGGCTTGAGGTGTATGTGGCGTATGTCGTTGGCAAGCAACTGGATATCCTCTTGCTCGGTGTAGTCGATGACGTGGCTGTCGCCACCCTCGCCCTTTGCCACGTCGAGGTGGAAGGCCTCGGAGGTAAGCGTGACATACTGTTTCTTCTGCGTGTCGTAGTAGACAAACTCTACGGGCGGAATATCGAACTGCCCTTGGTGGCGTGGCACAGCGAGGTACTCGTAGATAATCGAACCGTCAATGCCGTTGGTGGTGAGGCGCGTCTTGTCGGTGGTCTTCGGGTCGTAGGTGTCGAAGTCCTTGGGGAACTTAACGGTGGGCTGCTTGATGAGCTTCAGGTTGCCCGTTCCGCTGATGGTTACCTTCAACGTCAGCGGCTCATTGGCCTTGAGCTGCGTCTGGTTCATCTCGGCCTTCATCGAGAAGTGCCCCACTCCACCGGAGAATCCGTCGGGACGTGTGGGCAACGGGTCTACCTCTATCTTTACACCAGGAGCCTGAATCTGCTTCTTCACCTCCACGTAGCCTGAACCACCATTAAAGAAAGCCTCGAAGGGGTCAACATAACGGTTCTGCTGAACCACCACGCCGTTGAACGTCAGCGGCGGCACCTCAAGTGTTCCTGTCATCTGCGGGAACATCACATACTGGCTCCACGTGACGGTCTTGTAGTTGCGGCCGTTGTACTGCTCTATCTTGAAGCTCTTCTCCTGTGGCAGGGGAATCTCCTGAGTGTGGAAGCCCTTCAGGTCGGGCATCTTGCCCTCCAGCTGCGTAAGGCTCACCAGGGTGTACACCTTATACGTGAGCAACACCGGTTCCTGCTCTACGACACGTTTCTTAGAGGCCGACACCTTGATGAAGAGGTCGCTGCCCGATATGGGTGTCCCCTGCGCACGGGTCTCAGGCTGCTGGCTGCGGCCCCCACGACCGCTACGCCCTCCTGAGGAAGGCTGCTGGGCCGTGCCGCTGACCTCGATCTTCACGGCGTTGCTTCTCACCTGCGAACCGCCGACATTGATGACAGCACCGGGAATGGTAAACGTGCCGTTCTTCAGTGCACTGAGAATATAGGTGTAGGTGATGGATGACGAGGACGTAGTCTTTCCGTTTATCATCTGGAAGCTCGACTGCGTGCTGGTGCTCGGCCCCATCAGTATCTCAAAAGCATCGGTGGGTATCTGCCCCACGTGAAATCCCGACACATCCTGGCTGTTCACCGTATAGGTGAGCCGGAACTGCTGACCAACAGCCACCTGCGAGGGAGCATTGGCGGTAAGTGTCTGAGCCAGTACGGCTGAAAGAGAAATGTAAAAACAAAGTAAGAGAGTACTAAGTGTTCTATACATCTTTGCGTTTTGTTGTTTGAGGGGGATTTGCAATCCCCGGTTTATTGCGCCGCAAAAGTAGCAAGAATTATTGAAATGGCAAGCGTTTTGCGAGTTACGAAATTACTATTTACGATTTGTTTTCTTTTTTTTACGCAAAGTTTAACTAGAGGCTGGGCAGCCGTGTGGAAAAAACTCGCAAAACCTTTTGTAGTATCGAATAATTATAGTAAATTTGCACCCGAAAAACGAAACCCTATACATAAACAATTCAAAAACAATGAAAAAATTACTTTCGCTAGCCATGGTTACAATGATGGCCATGGGCACACAGGCTGCAACAGCCGACGAGGAGAAGAAAGACTCGGTGAACCCCAACAAACCCGTATTCACCACCATCAAGGAGAACCCTATTACCAGCGTAAAAGACCAGAACCGCTCGGGTACCTGTTGGGACTATTCGACACTGTCGTTCTTCGAGGCCGAGATTCTAAAGGCTACAGGTAAAACCTACGACCTCTGCGAGAGCTTCGTGGCCAATAAGACCTACATGGAGCGGGCTATCCAGGTGGTGCGCTATCATGGCGACTGCCAGTTTGCTCAGGGCGGTTCATCCGAGGACGTGCTTCAGACGCTGAAGACCCACGGCATCTGTCCTGAGGACGCCATGCCCTTCCCCGGCTCGCTCTACGGAGACTCGCTCAACAACTTCAATGAGTTCTTCTCGCTGCTCGAACCCTACGTGGCTGCCATCGCCAAGAGCACGGCAAAGAAGATCTCGAACCAGTGGAAGGTGGGACTTCAGGGCATCCTCGACGCCTATCTGGGCCAATGCCCCGAGAAGTTCATGGACGAGGGAAAAGAATACACACCAAAGACCTTCGTGCAGAGCCTGGGCATCAACCTCGACGACTATGTCTCCATCACCAGCTATACGCATCATCCTTTCTATACCGGCTTCGCCGTGGAGGTGCAGGACAACTGGCGTTTCCCGCTCAGCTATAACCTGCCAATGGACGAGATGATGCAGGTCATCGACAACGCCATCGACAAGGGCTACACCGTTGCCTGGGGCGGCGATGTCTCTGAGGACGGCTTTACCCGCAAGGGTCTGGCCTACGCCGTAGACAGCAAGGCCACGCAGAGCCTCCGAGGCAGCGACATGGCCAAGTGGCTGAAGCTGGCCGCTACGGAGAAGAGAAACGTCATCGACTCGCTCGGAGTGAACGTGCCGGAGATTACCGCTACGCAGGAGCTGCGTCAGGAGCGCTTCGACAACTGGGAACTGACCGACGACCACGGCATGCTCATCTACGGCGTGGCAAAGGACCAGAAAGGCAAGGAGTACTACATGGTGAAGAACTCATGGGGCGAGTATGGCGACTATAAGGGCACATGGTACATGACCAAGACCTTCATCGCCGCCAACACCATGGACTTCCTCATCAACAAGAACGCCATTCCTAAGGACATCCGAAAGAAACTGGGTATTTAGAAAAAAAATATGGACAAAGTAGGACGATACGAGTTCCTTGCCGAACCCTTTCACTGTGATTTCTCAGGCCGTCTCTTTATGGGACATCTGGGAAATCACATGCTTAATGCCGCCGACTTCCACAGCACCGACCGTGGTTTCGGCATGAAGCGACTCATGGGCATGGGCCGCTCGTGGGTGCTCTCCCGCCTGGCTATCGAGATGACCGATATGCCCCGGCAATACACCCACTTCAACGTGGAGACATGGGTGGAGAACGCCATGAGATACTTCACCAGCCGTAACTTCTGCATCATTGAACATTCACAAAAAGTCCTCGGCTATGGCCGCAGCATCTGGGCGATGATCGACACCACGACCCGCCAGCCTACTGACATCTTCTCCATCGACGACGGGGCCATCAACGACTGGATAGAGAAGGACAAACCCTGCCCCATAGACAAAGGAGGCCGTGTCCGTATATCAGACCAAGCAGAATTCGTCCGCGAGATTGACACCTATTATAATGATGTGGACATCAACGGACATATCAACTCCGTGAAATACATCGAGCACGTCCTCGACCTCTGGCCCCTCGAATGGTACCGCAAGCACGCCATCCACCGCTTCGAGATTGCCTACGTGGCCGAAGCCCATGCCGGCGACCGCCTCTCCTTCTACCGAGAGCAGACTGCCGACGATGGATATTGCGTCCGCATCTGCAAGGATGGCGACGTAGAAGTAGCAAGAAGCAAAGTACAATTCCAATAAGACGAAACCTATGAAAAAACTACTAACCCTGACTTTATCATTTATCATTTGTCATTTATCATTTAGCCCCGCAGGGGCGCAACGCTCTTTCACCGTAAACATCACGCCCGACGGCGCTGCGAACATGGTGGCCTATCTGCCACAGGAGCCTACGGGTCGTGCCATCGTCTGCTGTCCTGGTGGAGGGTACAGCCACCTGGCCAAAGACCATGAGGGCCACCAGTGGGCACCGTGGTTCAACCAGCAGGGCATCGCCTTCTTCGTGCTCACCTACCGCATGCCCAATGGCGACCGCACCATACCCTTAGGCGACGCACAGCAGGCCATCCGCACCGTTCGCGACTCTGCTGCCGTATGGGCTGTTAATCCTTACGACGTGGGCATCATGGGCTTCTCTGCTGGCGGACACCTCGCCTCGTCGGTCTCCACCCACAGCGATTTCAGCTGCCGGCCCAACTTCTCCATTCTCTTCTATCCCGTCATCTCCATGAACGAGCACGAGACCCACAAAGGCTCCTGCCTGAACTTTCTGGGCGAGAGGGGCATGAAGGACAAAGCGCTGGTGGAGCAGTGGAGCAACCACAAGGCAGTGCGCAGCCACCTCACGCCGCCTGCCATCATCCTTACCGCCAGCGACGACAACGCCGTGCCCGTGCTCACTAATGCCATACCTTATTACACGGCAATGAGAAAGGCCGGCAATTTCTGCTCGATGTATATCTACCCTAACGGCGGTCACGGCTTCGGCTTCCGTGACAGCTGGCCCTATCACGACCAGATGCTCAACGACCTACAGATGTGGCTCAAGACGTTGAAGTCGCCCCGTCAGGACGCCCTTCGCGTGGCATGCATCGGCAACAGCATCACCCACGGCTCTGGTATCGACATGCAGGAGCAACGTGGCTATCCCGCACAACTGCAGAGCCTCCTTGGTGACGGGTACTATGTGCGTAACTTTGGCGTAGGAGGTCGCACCATGCTCCAGAGGGGTGACCACCCCTACATGCAGGAACAGGCGTGGCGCGATGCCCAGGCCTTCCGTCCCGACATCGTGGTTATCAAACTCGGCACCAACGACTCGAAGGATTTTAACTGGAACGCCCATAAGCAGGACTTTGAGGCCGACATGCAGGCAATGATTGACACGCTGAAGCCCCTCACGCCCGTCCTCAACAAGAAAGGCCGTCCCACGAAGAAGATGCAGCGTGCTGCCAAGCCCCAGATATTCCTTTGCTCGCCCATCAAGGCCTTCCGCGACAAGTGGGGCATCACAGACTCGGTCATCGTTAACGAGGTCATCCCTGCCATCCAGCGGGTGGCGCAGAAGAATAATCTCACTTTCATCGACCTCCATCCCGTCGTAACCGACCCGAAGGATATGACCTCCGACATGATTCACCCTAACGACAAGGGTGCTGGGAAGATGGCCAAGGCAGTGGCCGAGGCCATCAAGAAATAACCAAAACAGAAAGAACGATAAATATGCTGACCAGAATGTTGCTAACGGGCTGTACGATACTGCTGATGACGGTAACGGCCACTGCAAAAGACAATCAGGAAGTTACGTGGGACAGCCAGAGTCTTATTGTTGGTGGACGACGCGTGGTGCCGGTGATGGGTGAAGTACACTACTCACGTATTCCCGCAGACGAGTGGGATGCTGAGGTGAAGAAGATGAAGGACGGCGGCGTGACCATCATTGCCACATACGTATTCTGGAACCATGTGGAAGAGCAGGAGGGCGTGTTCAACTGGAGTGGTCAGCGCGACCTGCGCCGCTTTATAGAGATTTGCAAGAAGCATGAGCTGCCCGTCGTCCTGCGCATCGGACCGTTCTGTCATGGCGAGGTGCGAAATGGCGGCATCCCCGACTGGATGTTTTCAAAAGGATGCAAGCTACGTTCAATGGACAGCGTGTTCCTCGGTTATGCTGAGAAACTCTACCGCCAGATTTACTCGCAGATTATCGGTTTGCAATGGAAAGACGGGGGTCCGCTGATAGCCTGTCAGTTTGACAATGAGTATCGCGGCTCTGGCGATTACCTGATGGCACTGAAGAAGATCGCAATCCAGACGGGTTTCGACCTGCCTTTCTATACCCGCACCGGCTGGCCTGAACTTACCAAGCCTGTGCCTTTCGGTGAGATGCTTCCCCTCTATGGCGACTATGCCGACGGCTTCTGGGAGAAGAGTACAGACGAAACAGCAGGGAACTATTATAAGGCATTCAACTTCAAGGGCTTCCGCTCTTCCACAGCCATTGGAACAGACCTGCTGGGTGAACAGAAGGAAAACGTGACCAAGGGCGATGCCGACTATCCCTACTTCACCTGCGAGCTGGGCGGCGGTATGGTCACTGCCTACCACCGCCGGCCCTATATCTATCCAGAGGACACTTATTCTATGGCTTTAGTCAAGTTGGGCAGTGGCTCCAACCTCTTGGGCTACTACATGTATCACGGCGGAACAAACCCAGAGAGCACCACAGGCATCACTCTAAACGAGACGCAGCGCACACTGGGAACAGCCAACAATGACCTGCCAGTGAAGAACTACGACTTCCAAGCTCCCCTGGGAGAGTTTGGACAGACCTTGCCGCAGTACTACACACTGCGTCCCCTGCACCTCTTCATGCACGACTTTGGTGAGCTGCTGGCCCCTATGGAGGCCTCGTTCCCTGCTCCTCAAGACCTGAAAAAGGGCGAGGACAGCGGGCTGCGCTGGAGTGTCAGAAGCAATGGCGAAAGCGGATTCATCTTCATCAACAACTATGAGCGACTACAGAACTTGACTGCCAAGAAGAATGTTGAGCTAGAGGCTTGTGGGGTGGAACTGCCAAAGCTGACTATTCCCGCTGGATGCATGGCAATATTCCCAGTAAATATCGACGGAATAAAATATGCAACAGCACAGCTTGTGGCCAAGCGCGACGGCATGACCTACATGATGCAGGTGAAAGGCGTCCCCACCACCATAGCCCTGCAAAACGGAAAGACGCTGAAGAACGTGAAAGCCAGGGGAATGGAAAAGCCTGTCTGCCAAGGCATATACCTGCTATCGCAACAGCAGGCAGAGCACTTGTTCCTGAATGACCAATTACCATTCACCAATCTTGCTCCAACAAGATCCGCAACTGCCCCTTCAGGTGCAGCAATGGGGAATACTGTCAGCATTTCATTCTTAAAGATGAAAGAACCTGGCCCACTGCGCACGATTGTGAAGGGCAAGGCCAAGGTGGCCGAGGCACCGTCGGAGGAAGAATGGCAGCACGCCGCCATCTACAAGATTGAATTGCCTTCTGCGGAGGCAGATTATTCGCTATTCACTCCTCACTCTTCACTACTGAGTATAACCTATCAGGGTGACTGTGCTCGTCTCTATGCCAAAGGCAAACTCATTGCCGACCATTTCCAGTATGGCCGCCCGTTCCTCTTTGGTCTGTGGCGTCTCCCTGCAGATACCAAGGAGCTGGAGTTACGCATCATGCCGCTACAGAAAGATGCGCCCATTTATTTGCCACGTGAGGCAGACAACACTCCCGGCGAGCGTGTGAAAAGAATTGAGATGATAAGTGACACATTATAAACAATGAAATATTGAAAACAATATGGTAAAAGCTTGGAAAGAAATCGTTACGATTCCCACATACGAGGTAGGACGTCCTGAGAAGAACCCGATGTTCCTGGAGAAACGAGTGTATCAGGGTTCAAGCGGCGTAGTCTATCCTTACCCCGTCATTGAATCGATTTCCAACGAGCCAACACCTCATGAGTGGAACGTGGTGTGGCTGGAGAATGAGTATATCAAGGTGATGGTGATGCCTGAACTGGGAGGACGCATCCAGATGGCATACGACAAGGTGAAGCAGCGTCACTTCGTATACTACAACCACGTCATCAAGCCCGCACTGGTAGGTCTGACAGGCCCGTGGATAAGCGGAGGCATAGAGTTCAACTGGCCCCAGCACCACCGTCCCAGTACCTACCTGCCCGTTGACTGCGACATCGTGGAGAACAAGGACGGTTCGGTGACGGTATGGGTCAACGAGATGGAACGCATGTTCCACCAGAAGGGTGCAGCAGGATTTACGTTGCGCCCTGGCTGTGCCTATCTGGAAATCCAGGGCCGTGTGAGCAACCGCACAAGCCTGCCCCAGACATTCCTCTGGTGGGCAAACCCTGCCGTAGAGGTGAACGACGACTACCAGAGCGTGTTCCCGCCCGATGTGAACGCGGTCTTCGACCACGGCAAGCGCGCCGTATCGTCGTTTCCTATCGCTACGGGAACCTATTACAAAATGGACTACTCCGCCGGCGTGGACATATCGAACTACAAGAACATCAAAGTGCCCACATCATACATGGCCGTAAACTCAAAATACGACTTTGAGGGGGGCTACGAGAATGACAGCCACGGCGGAATGCTCCATGTGGCCAGCCATCACTACTCGCCCGGAAAGAAACAGTGGACATGGGGTAACGGTGATTTCGGAAGGGCATGGGACAGGAACCTGACGGATTCAATTGATAATGGAAAATTGACAATTGATAATAGCCCCGCTTCCGACGGCGCAGCCAATAATTGTCAATTATCAATTGTTAATTGTCAATTAACCAAAGGCTTCCGCCCCTACATCGAACTGATGGCGGGCATGTACACCGAGAACCAGCCGGACTTCACGTGGCTCATGCCTTACGAGGAGAAGCAGTTCGTGCAGTACTTCATGCCCTACCGAGAAGTCGGCATCGTGAAGCAGGCCACAAAGGACTTTATATTTAGCCTCACTACCATCACCCCTCCTTCAGAAGAAGGGAGAGGACAGGCAGTATTATTCAAGGTGCTGGCAACGTCACGGCAAGAAGTACGCATAGTGCTTCGGAAGAAGGGAGCCGTGAGTACTGGCTCTCAAGGCGAGGAGTATTATAATAAGGTGGTGACGCTCTCACCAGAGGAAGTATTCGAGCAGTCGGTGGATGTGAAGGATGCCAAGTTAGATGACCTGCTCTTTACCATCCTCTCACCCCTTAACGCTCACTCCACACCGCTCTTAACGTGGCGCGCTGAGGATGACGAGATACGCCCCATCCCCGATGCCGCCGAGGCAGCGCTGCCACCACAGGACACCAAGACCAACGACCAGCTCTATCTTACGGGTCTGCACCTAGAGCAGTACCGCCATGCCACTTGGTCAGCTCTCGACTACTACGAGGAGGCGCTGCGCCGCGACCCCAACGACGTGCGCTGCCTTAACCAAACGGGATTATGGTACTTGCGCCGTGGACGCTTCGACAAGGCCGAGCCTTATCTGAGAAAGGCCGTGAAGATTTGGCAGAAACGAAATCCTAATCCATACGACGGAGAGGCCATCTTCAATCTTGCTCTGTGTCTGAAATATCAAGGCGCAGCCCAAATCGTAAATAGTAAATCGTCAAATAGTAAATTGATTGAGGCTTACGAACTATTCTGGAAATCCACCTGGAACAAGGCTTGGGCAGATGCCGGATATTTCGAGGCCGCCTGCATCAGCGTCAGTCAGGGACGGTATGAGGATGCTCTGGAAGAGTTGAACCGCTGCCTTATCTTCAACAGCTGCAACCACAAGGCCAGAGCACTGAAAGCTTCCGTGCTACGAAAGTTACAGGAAGGCAAGCAAAAAGGCAGTCTACAAACAGGCAGCTCACAGGAGCTGAACGAAAGGCTGTCGCTTATCAAGGAGTCGTTACAGGCCGACCACTTCAACTACGGCATACGCTACGAGCAATGGCTGCTGACCAAGGACAGCGATTCGCTCAAGGAACTGAAAATGCTCCTGCGTAAGAGTAGCCAAAACTACGATGAGCTGGCACTCGACTATCTCCAGGCAGGGCTTTACGATGAAGCTATCGACATCTGGACAATAGCCGAAAACGAGAACGCCATCACGCCCATGACCTATTATTACATGGGCTATGCCAAGACGATGAGCATAGGGACAGGCCCCGCGTCAGGCCGATTACCCCAATTGGACGAAGCCAAAGCTCTCTTCGCCAAGGCAGAGGCCATGAAGCCCGACTGTTGCTTCCCCAATCGATTGGAAGATGTCCTCGTCCTGGAGTCTGCCAAGATCGTAAACAGCAATTATTCCAAGGCGCCCTACTACCTCGGCTGTTTATATTACGACAAGCGGCAATATAATGCAGCCATCGAAAACTGGGAGCTATCTGCCAGGATTGACCCGTCGTTCCCCATCGTCTGGAGAAACCTCGCCTTGGCCCGCTTCAACAAGCAAGGGCGGCAAGAGGAGGCTGTCGAGTATATGGAGCGCGCCTTCCATCTCGACGAGGGCGATGCACGTATGCTCATGGAGCTTGACCAACTCTACAAGCATCTGCACAAGCCCCACGCAGAGCGGCTGACCTTCCTGCAGAAATATCCCAAGCTCATTCAGCAGCGCGATGACCTCGTGCTTGAAGAGATTACGCTGCTCAACCAGCTGGGTTATTTCGAGGAGGCCATGCAGAAACTTGATGCCCACCAGTTCCATCCATGGGAAGGAGGCGAAGGCAAGGTTCCCACACAGTACCAAATATGCCGTGTGGAGCTGGCAAAACGCTATCTAGGGAATCTAGACAACCTAGAAAACCTAGATAAGGCCATATCTCTTTTGAGTGAATGTCTGGAGTACCCCCACCACCTTGGCGAGGGCAAGCTCTACGGAGCACAGGAGAACGACTTCTACTATCTCCTCGGCTTGGCATACGACATGAAGGCGGAAGCAAACTCCTCACTCCCCACTCTTCACTCATCACTCAAGGCGAAAGCCACCGAGTGTTGGGAAGAGGGAACCGCAGGCCCCACCGAGCCCGCAGCCGCCATGTACTACAACGATGCCAAGCCCGACAAGATATTCTATGCCGCCCTATGCTACCGTAAGCTTGGGAAAGAGGACAAGGCACGCTGCCTGTTCAACAAACTCGTCAACTATGGCAAGCAGCACATCTTCGAGCACATCGTCATGGACTATTTCGCCGTATCCCTGCCCGACCTGCTCATCTGGGAAGGAAGCGATGAAAAACAACATTCCAGCCTCGACACAAAGAACCGCATACACTGCCTCTACATGCTCGCCCTGGGCAACTACGGACTGGGCGACCGAGAGCACGCCTTGCGCTACCTTGACGAGGTGGAGAAGCTCGACATCAATCACTACGGCACTCAGGCTTTCCGCTCGCTGATAAAATTGTGACCACTAAGTAATCGTTAAAAAACAAATTGGTAAAGTTGGGGAGTGACCGGAGTATCGGATGATGACCCACGACTCGGAAGAGTCATTCCCACGGCGGGAATGGTTCATTCCCACCGAGGGAATCTTTCATTCCCATAGTGGGAATCCTCCATTCCCACGGCGGGAATCCTCCGGTGCAGATACGGATTCACTCCCCAAGTCCACTTTAAAACGTCAAAACCGACTGCCCCATTTTTTTCTATTGCTAAATGCCGTGAGGCTCGCCGCTTTTTTCGGTACGCATGTGCCACTGTCTTTTGTTTTTGGGGGACACTGATTGTACTGAAATTACTGATTATTTACCCGCCAAAATCAGTGTAACCAATCCAACCAGTTCAATCTGTGTCACGATAGCAGATGCGGTGACTAAGATGGAGTGGCTAAATCCGTCTGCCTCGAATGTTATTTTTCGATAAAAACATAGGTGGTTTCATAAATTCTTCGTAATTTTGCACCGAAATTAAATAATATACTGAAAATATGAAACTTCTGAAGACACTTCTTGCGGTGGCTATCGTGCTGATGATTGTCGTTATACTGGCACAGACGGTGCCGTCTAAAAACCGCCACAAGGAGGCGATGATGGAAGCCGTGACGGAGTTTGTGGAAAGTGAGTCGGAAGAGCGCGGCATCGCTGACAACGTGCTCACCCGCCTGGGAAAGAACGTGGTGGTGAAGGCCGTGGAGACCGCCCTCAACAGCAAGCTGAAGGTACACGACTACTACGTGTGCAACACCACCTACATCGTGCTCCGTGGCGAGGAGCAGATGCTCTCGCTCGGCATCCTCGGCATGGTGTTCACCTTCGACAAGGACATGCTCCACGAAAAGCTGCAGGAGGCCCTGAAGTCGGGCAGCGCAGAGGCCGTGACTGAGAAGGAAGCCGCCAAGCAGAGCGCCAAGGAGCTGCGGAAGCTGGAACGCGAGAAGCGGAAGGCAGAACGAAAGCAAGAAAGAGAACAGCGCAAACAAGAGAGAGCAGCGCTAAAGGAGAAGAAACGCCAGGAGAAGGAGGCAAAGAAAGAGCAGAAACGGCTCGAGAAAGAAGCACGCAAGAAGGGATAAATCGAATTACGAGTTACGAGTTACGAATTACGAGTTACGAATTACGAGTTACGAATTACGAATATAAGTGGAAGATAAAAAGTTCGAAATACTGACCACCATCAACAGCCCCGACGACCTGCGACAGTTGCCGACCAAGGAGCTGACAAAGCTGTGCGATGAGCTGCGACGCTTCATCGTGCAGGAGTTGTCGGTAAACCCCGGCCACCTGGCGTCGAGCCTCGGCGTGGTGGAGCTGACGGTGGCCCTGCATTATGTATTCAACACACCCGACGACCGTATCGTCTGGGACGTGGGACACCAAGCCTACGGACACAAGATTTTGACCGGACGACGCGACAGCTTCAGCACCAACCGTAAGCTGGGGGGCATACGCCCCTTCCCCTCACCAATGGAAAGTGAGTATGACTCGTTCATCTGCGGACATGCCTCGAACAGCATCTCCGCAGCACTGGGCATGGCGGTGGCAACAAGAGTGAGGAGTGAGGAGTTAGGAGTTAGGAGTGAGGCAGACGCAGCAACTCCTAACTCAAAACTCCTCACTCCTCACTCCAGAAAGGTGGTGGCCGTCATCGGCGATGGTGCCATGAGTGGCGGCCTGGCTTTCGAGGGGCTGAACAATGTGTCGCAGAGTCCAAACGACATGCTCATCGTGCTCAACGACAATGACATGTCGATAGACCGTGCCGTGGGCGGCATGGAGCAGTACCTGCTGAACCTCGACACCAACGAGACCTATAACCGCATGCGCTTCCGTGTGTCGCAATGGATGCGTCATCACGGCATGCTGAAGGAAGACCGGCGGAAGGGTATCATACGCCTGACCAACGCCCTGAAGAGCGTCATCGCACGCCAGCAGAACATCTTCGAGGGCATGAACATACGCTACTTCGGACCCTTCGACGGACATAACGTGGTGGAGCTGGTGCGCATACTTCGCCAGCTAAAGGACATGAAAGGCCCGAAGCTTCTACACCTGCACACGAAGAAGGGCTTTGGCTATGCCCCTGCAGAGAACTACAAGCCTGTGTGGCACGCCCCAGGGAAGTTCGACCCCGACACGGGCGAGCTTATCCATGACCCCGACACGAACAAACCGCCGAAGTACCAGGACGTCTTCGGACATACGCTGCTGGAGCTGGCCCGCCAGAACCCGCGCATCGTGGGTGTCACGCCCGCCATGCCAACAGGCTGCTCCATGAACATCGCCATGAAGGAACTGCCCGACCGCATGTTCGACGTAGGCATCGCCGAGGGGCACGCCGTGACGTTCTCAGCAGGAATGGCAAAGGACGGGCTGCAACCATTCTGCAACATCTACAGTTCGTTTGCACAGCGAGCCTACGACAATATCATCCATGACGTGGCCCTGCTGCGGCTACCCGTGGTGCTCTGCCTCGACCGTGCGGGACTCGTCGGTGAGGACGGTCCTACACACCACGGAGCCTTCGACCTCGCCGCCCTAAGGCCTATTCCCAATCTGACCATCTGCTCGCCAATGAACGAGCACGAGCTGCGCCGTCTGATGTACACCGCCCAGCTGCCCGGCAAGGGACCTTTCGTCATCCGCTATCCACGTGGCTGTGGCGTGCTCAAAGACTGGCACTGTCCGCTGGAGGAGATTCCAGTGGGAAAAGGCCGCAAACTGCGCGACGGCAGCGACGTGGCAGTGCTCACGATAGGCCCCATCGGCAACGAGATAACACCCACCCCCAACCCCTCCCCAGGGGAGGGGAGCTTAGATAGTTCTTCTGCTGAAAAAACAGACGATAAAAGTAACCAGGCTCCCCTCCCCTGGGGAGGGGCAGGAGGTGGGTTTGCCCACTACGACATGCGTTTCCTCAAACCTCTCGACGAGGACATCCTCCACGAGGTGGGACGTAAGTTCAAGCGTATCGTTACCATCGAGGACGGTGTGCGCACAGGAGGCCTCGGAACCGCTGTGCTGGAGTGGATGGCTGACCACGGCTACACTCCCACCATCACCCGACTAGGCCTTCCCGATAACTTCGTGGAGCATGGCACGGTGGCAGAGCTGCGGAAGATTGTCGGGCTGGATGAAGAAAGTATACGTAAGGCAATAGCCCCCTAAGACATGAAAATAGTCATTGCCGGCGCAGGTGCCGTAGGAACCCATTTGTCGAAGCTGCTCTCAACAGAGCATCACGACTGCGTGCTCATCGACGACGACGAGGAGCGCTTGGAGAATGTAGACTCCAACCTGGACATCATGGCCCTGAACTCTTCGCCCACAAGCATCAAGACGCTCAAGGATGCCGGAGTGGCCAGTGCCGACCTATTCGTCGGCGTGACGCGCTACGAGAGCCGCAACATCACGGCATGTGCTTTGGCTCATGCCCTGGGCGCGAAAAAGACCGTGGCTCGCATAGACAACTACGAGTACATGCAGCCACAGACTCAGCAGATGTTCAAGGATATGGGCGTGGACTCCATCGTCTACCCCGAGATGCTTGCCGCCAAGGACATCATCAGCGGACTGCAGATGTCGTGGGTGCGCCAGAGAGTAGACGTACACGACGGGGCACTCGTGCTCCTGGGCATTAAGCTGCGCGAGGGCTGCGAGATACTCAACCAGCCACTGAAAGACCTCTGCGGACCCGATGACCCCTACCACGTGGTGGCCATCAAGCGCGACGGCGACACCATCATCCCTGGTGGCTTCGACGTGCTGCAGCTTCACGACTTGGCCTACTTCATGACTACGAAGGACTATATCCCCTACATACGCAAGATTGTAGGTAAGGAGGGGTATCAGGACGTACACAACGTCATAGCGATGGGAGGCGGCAAGACTGCTGTACGCACCGCCCTCACCATGCCCGACAACATGAACCTGAAAATTATAGAACAGTCGGCCGCCCGTTGCGAACGACTGAACCAGGTGCTGGCAGATACCGACACGATGGTCATCCACGGCGACGGCCGCGACCTGGGACTGCTCGACGAAGAAGGCATCAAGCACACACAGGCTTTCGTTGCCCTTACTGGCAATGCCGAGACCAACATCCTGGCCTGTCTCACGGCGAAGAAACTGGGCGTGCGCAAGACTGTGGCAATGATAGAAAACCTGGACTACGTCTCTATGGCTGAGGGGCTGGACATTGGCACTATTATTAATAAGAAGACGGTGGCTGCCAGCCACATTTTCCAAATGATGATGCGGGCCGACGTGCGCAACCTGCGCTCGCTGATGATGGTCGAGGCCGACGTGGCTGAGTTTGCTGTCTCCGAAGGATCACGTGTGACGAAGAAGCCCGTCAAGGATCTTGCTTTGCCTGCCGGAATGACCATCGGCGGCCTGGTACGCGACGGAAAGGGGCTCCTCGTCAGCGGAGGCACGCAGATACAGGCCGGCGACTCCGTCATGGTGTTCTGCCACAAGCACCAGCTCGAGAAAGCTGAGAAATACTTCAAAAAGCCCGTTCTTGGTTTTCTGTAGAACACAAAACAGAACACAAATATGATTAGTTTTAGTGATTTATACAGTGTGGTGCGCAAGTGCGGTGTCACCACCGACAGCCGTGAATGTCCTCCCGGCAGTGTCTTCATTGCCCTTCACGGCGACAAGTTCGACGGCAACCAGTTTGCCCTCCAAGCCCTGGAGAAAGGCTGCTCTTACGCCGTTGTCGATGACCCTGCTGTTCTCTCCTCTTGTCCTGTAAGCTGCGCTAGTAGCGCAGCCCACCCAGACAGCAGCCGACTCATCCTTGTAGACGACACCCTCCAAGCCCTCAAGGACATTGCCCGCGAGCACCGCCGCCAGTTTGACATCCCTGTCATCGCCATTACTGGCACCAATGGTAAGACCACTACTAAAGAGCTTGTACGTGCCGTCCTTTCTGAAAAGTACAACGTGCTGGCCACGGAAGGAAACTTCAACAACGACGTTGGCGTGCCCAAGACCTTGTTGCGGCTGACCAAGGAGCACGAAATAGCCATCATAGAAATGGGTGCCAGCCATCCCGGCGACATCAAGACCCTCGCCGAGACTGCCGAGCCTACTTGCGGCATCATCACCAACGTGGGTCATGCCCATCTGCAGGGCTTCGGTTCCTTCGAGGGGGTCTGCAAGACCAAGGGCGAGCTCTACGACTTCCTCCGCACCCGCGAGAACGGCCTCGTCTTTGTCAATGCCGACAACGAGTACCTCCTCGACATGCTCGAAGACTCAGAGACCTCAGAAACTTCTGACCTTAGACCTCAGACTTCAGACTTCAGACCTCAGACTACAGACTACAGACCTCAGACTTCAAACCAGCTATGGATTACCCCTTATAGCACCGATCCTGAAAAGCAGTACACCTGCATCTCCGGGGAAATTATCCATGAAAAAACTCCCCTCTCCTTGGGGGAGGGGTCGGGGGTGGGGTGTAATCCCCTGCTGAAGCTGCGCTGGCGCCGTCCGCTGATGGACCTCGAGGAGAGTGGAGCCTCGCAGAAATGGCACAAGGTGCAGACACAGCTCATCGGCGACTATAATATAGATAATGTGATGGCTGCCATCGCCGTAGGCATCAACTTCGGCGTAGACCGCAAGAGCATCTGCCACGCCATAGAGAACTACAAGCCTACCAACAGCCGCTCGCAGCTCATGGACACCGCGAAGAACCGCCTCATCGTGGATGCTTACAATGCCAATCCCACCAGCATGACGGCTGCCCTGGAGAACTTCCTCCTCCTGCAGTCCGCCCCAGGGCAGGAGAAGATGGTCATCCTTGGCGATATGCTCGAGCTGGGGCCTACCAGTATCGAGGAGCATCAGAAAATCGTCAATATGCTTCAGGATGCGGGCATGGAGCACGTATGGCTCGTAGGCCATGAGTTCGCCGCTACCCGTAATCCTTACCGTGTCTTTGCCAATGTAGACGAGGTGAAGGCCGAGCTTCAGTCTAACTGCCCCGAAGACTGTCTTATCCTGATAAAAGGCTCGAACAGCACTCGCCTACATCAGCTGCCACCGCTACTTTGATGCAGCCCTTGCATTTGCTGCCATGATATCGATGACAGAGGCAATGTCGGCCACGTCGACATTACCATCGCCGTTGACATCGGCAGCAGCGGCAGAACCGCTGCCCACACTACCAGCCATCACATCGATGATG
>JAEEGL015868574.1_pt1 | contig 23178 bp, 16 predicted proteins | sample 9134231 | NCBI WGS metagenome assembly JAEEGL01 (sample SAMN16246548, study PRJNA631951) | gut metagenome | biome: gut microbiome; feature: rumen; material: fiber-attached | host: Bos | place: Iran: Karaj | collected 2018-10
AAATAAAATCAAAAAAAACATGTTTTTTCTTGTTTTTGTTCTGTTTACTTCCCGCTGGTCAGTGAGAAAAGTTCTTGACTGTTTTTTTAATATGCACCTTTGTGCAAAACTACAACCGTACAGGTCAAATAATTTTGCACACCTACTTAGAACATGCCTTAACTACAGACTCATAATAAAAAGTATGACACTTACCACTCGTAAACATGATAGTTACGATGCGTAAAGTGGATGTTTACACAACATAAGTAGCATACTTATTTGGAACTTGTCACATGTTTCAAAAGTTTAAGCAAATTATGTGCGTTTCTCATCAAATAATCATATATTTGCAGAGTTAACAAAAACAATAAACTAACCGTAAAAAAAATGGAAAAAGAAAGAACACAAAAAATAACAGGAAACACAATCAAACATCAAAAAGATGAAGTTATGATTGGTGACTACAATATAAATTTGAATCATGTTCAGTCACACATCTATTCGATTAGAAACGTAGATGTAATGCTTGACAAAGAACTCGCCATACTATATGGGGTAGAAACAAAAGTCCTCAATCAAGCAGTAAAAAGAAATATCAGACGATTTCCAGAACGCTATATGTTTCAGCTATCCAAAGAAGAATGGGAATCTTTGAGGTCACAAATTGTGACCTCAAAAAATGGCAGAGGTGGAGACAGATATATTCCCTATGTGTTTACAGAACAAGGAATCACTCAACTTAGTACCGTACTAAAAAGTGACACAGCAATTGAAGTAAGCATAAAAATCATGGACGCATTTGTTGCCATGAGACGATTTCTGTCAAATAATGCAGGAGTGTTTCAACGAATAGAGAAACTTGAGCAGCAACAATATACCACAAAACACGAAATAGAGAAAGTCCTAAAACGTATGGACGAACTATGTCCATCAACTATAACACCCGAACAACTATTTGCAACAGGATGCGTATGGGATGCATGGAGTTATGTATCACAACTAATCCGAAGTGCAAAACAGCGCATAATACTAATCGACAATTATGTGGATGATAGAGTCCTCACACTACTCTCAAAAAGAGACAAAGGTGTAAAGACAACTATATATACACGTTACACAAAACAGTTTGTTCTTGACATAGAAAAGCATAATGAACAATACGCCCATATAGACTTCATTCAGCTCTTCCAAAAGAATCACGACCGCTTTCTCATTATAGATAATGACTTATATCTCATGGGAGCAAGCATAAAAGACATGGGCAAAAGTTTATGCGCAATAACCAAATTGGAGATGCAACCAGAAACGATATTATCAATCATCAAATAACTCTGATTATATGGAAAAGGACATATTCACATTGGGTAACGATGAACTGCTAAAGATGAACACAATCACATTCTTGTGCTCACACAAGGTGCCAGAGGAGACTTTCGGTGCAATAAGACAATGGATTGATACGCTCAATCCACAGAAGGATTGCGTCATCTGCGGATGTCTTGCAGGTATAGAAAAGTTCACTTTGAAATATCTTGTACAGAAGCAAATACCAATAATCCTCGCACTTGCCGAGACACTTCCTAATGACGTGAGCGAGATTAGCAAGCGACTAAACGACATCGTGCTCAGCGAGTCGATGGGCAGCGGACGACTACTCATTATCTCTTGTATCAGCAACAAGGAACAGACGAACGCAAGTGGCAAGTCAGCAGAGATGCGAAATACGATGATGATGAACCTTGGTCGTACACTCGTAGTCGGCTATGCGTCTCCTCTCGGTAACCTATCACGACAGTTGTTGCTCCTCAAAGATGTAACCTATCTCGTAAATGCACAACAAAAAGCTACCCAGACGAGCAACGAAGGAAAAACAAATGATGAGCACGAACAGAAGGTACAGATGGGATGGGGAATATACAACGCCCTAAAGGAGAACTACGCCACACTCGGCTCACTTGAGGTAAGGAGACTATTGAACCAATATCTGAAACTCGGAATAAACGAGCCATCACGCCTCCACTCACTCATACTATTGCTCGTAGTTAAGAACATTGATGTGTATCCAGACCTGAAGTTCACACCTTTCTTCAAACTATGGGGAGTTGAGAACCTGCAAGACGAAGACTGGAAAGCACACAAGGTGAATGACCATTGGGTTCCTTCGCTTGCTGAAAGAGTGACAGGAAAACTATTCCGTTTTCCACAAGGTGGCAGTTCAAAGGACCTTGACAAGGAACTTATTCGTGCCATGATAAAGAAAGGAATGGAACGTAATCCCAACAACAAGAAGTTTCCCCAATATGCGGAGAAACTTACAAAGATTGAAAACTGGAGACCAAAAAGTGTGTAGGAATTATCCACATATATTATACACGAGACAGCAGTCTTTCTATATGCGACTTGATAAGTGTATATAGCTCTGCCGACTTGAATTGCGTATTCCTACGTATCATCTGGTTTGTAGGACATTGTGAGTGCTGATAGCATGCCAATTCGTTGTCGAGCTGTTGCTGATGACCGCCTGAGAGATACTTTATCTCCTTTTCACGTTCACGTCGTAGAATTGTACATACTGGTTCAATGGCAGAACCGACTACATTGTCCATGAGATGATGTCCCTGAATAAACAGATACGTATTGTCAGGACGTAATCCGAGTTGCTCAAGTTCCTCCTTTAGTGGCTTGAGTTTGCCACGTGCCTCAGGATAACGCTTCTGCATCCATGCCATCTTACGATTAACGGTATGGCGTAACTTTTCCAAAGCATCTGAAGGATTATGGATATTGAGATGCTCAACAGCTATGAAGTTGTTGAGCGTATTGAGTGGGAACTCGCTGAAACGCAACTCACGATACAGCCATATAGCCCACACGAACAAGTCATAAACAATCTCCGAATATAGTCGTAGATAAGCCTCAAAGTCGAACACCTCACGATCGTTGAGAGTTGCCATGACACACACATTATGCAAACTTGGTGCATAACACTGTAGGTTCTCGATGGAATAGGCATAAGTATGCACCACGTATGGATTCTGCAACATCAGACGTGAATTATTCGTAGCACCCTGCATGAGATAATCCACGTCGGCATCCACACAAGCAATCATGCAAGCACCAAGATTCTCGCCAAGGCGGTTCATCATGGCTGTCTTCTTGCCACGCGAAAGGTCTATGCGCGAAGGGAGCATCACCTCAAAGCAGCGTTCCTCATTCTCAAAGTCGGACAGCACACTCCGCCAGAAGAAGATATCGTCATAGCTCTCCACATAGGCAATAATCTTCTTCCGTCTCTTCTTCTGAAGCACATTGGCAGCCTCAAAGTAACGTGATGTGAGGTTAGAAGTTAGTGATTTCATTCACTTCGGTTACATTACCCATCCAGCCATCCATGATAAGTGCAGGAGAATGGGTGGACAGAATTATCTGTGCATTAGGATTAAGTTCTCTGATAAGCCCGATGAGTTTCTGTTGCCAATCAATGTGAAGCGAAATCTCAGGTTCGTCCATAATGAGTGCATAATGCTCATTATTCTCCACAAGCACAGTAAGAAGAATGACAAGCAACTGCTTCTCACCTGAAGACAACTGATAAGGAGTAAGTTTTTCATCATTCTGTATAAACAGAATCTCATTGCTCTTGCGGTCAATGAGTTTATGTGTGTCGGCAAAGAGTTCATCCATCGTGTCCTGAAACTTCTTCTTTGGAGCAGAAATCTTGGACGCTTCATTAGCATCTTCAGGATTACCACTCGTAAGCAGCTCAATGATACGGTTGCCCATATTGACCTGATAGTCAAGATAACGTTTCTGTAAACGATAGATCTGCCAGTCAAGTTCTGTCTTGACACGTGAATCAGCAAGTTTTTCAAGCAAGTCGCTATGAATAAGCGGACGGTCGAAACTACGGATGACATCAAACTTGATTTTCTTTGCATCCTCTGGATAGAGTTTCACCTTCACAAGGTCACTCATGTCATCTATGCGCAACTCTCCCTGCTCAAGCATAGAAAGAAACTTGACGGAATGGTTGATGATAGTACTCTTGCCCACTCCGTTTATACCACTCAAGATATTGACATCTGGATGGAGTGTCCATGAGATGTGTCTGCCACCCTTCCACAATGCCTTAATCTCTATACTTTGTATGTATTCCGCTGCTTTTTCCATACAAACAAATATTTTTTATGTTTTTCTTCCACACACAGAGTGCAAAGAATGTACTCCGTGAGAGGCAAAAAGAATATTTTGCAGAATTGACTAAAACAATAGAATCAACTCATTTCTTTCAAAGGCAAAGATATAAAAAGATTTTGAGAGACAAACAAGAAATACTAAAAAAGAAGTGTTTCGTTATGTTTAGACATAAACGAAACACTTCTTTTTATATTATTATGTAATATTGATTATCTCAATCGTAGAGTTGTAGTATATCCATCCACAGATACTCTCTGACCAGCCTTTGCACCACGGAAGAAGGCTTCAGACTTTGGATAGTAGTTTTTAGCATAAAAACGATTTATCTTATTTTGTGCCCTGGACTTACATCCTGGATCCATACGCATTGCTTGCTGAGCCTTATCTGTTGCTGCACAACAATAAATACCAAGATTCCAATAAACCTGATCACGTGTCTGTCCCTTACCTACCTTAGTAGGGGCTGATCTAAAAATGAGATCAGCAAGTAACAAATAAGCATCGCCATAATTTTTATTGAAAGAAATAGACTTATTAGCATATTCACGTGCATCAGCCATTCTTCCCTTTGAAAAAGCAACCAAGCCTGCCTGATAAAGATATTTTGCTTTCTGAGCATTATCCTCACAAACCTCAATACATTGCTGCATAAGATCCTTTGCTGTAAAGAAGTCTGTCTCCTTCATACATTTGATCGCCTGTGAGAAGAACACTTTGTCTTGTGAATAGTTTCCGCCGCCACCTGCAGGCCTTGCAGCTGCAAGATAGTCTGACGTTTTATCATAGACTTCAATTTCTGTCTGACCAATACTCTCAAGTGTCTTAAGCACCCAAGCAAGATAACCAGGATTATTCTTTTCCTCTTCAATCTTACTCATGAAGAAAGAGTTCAAGAACTCTGGACTTGCAGCCTCTGGATTCATCTGGAAATAGTAATCAGCATACCACTGAGGATAAGTGTACTCATCTACAATCTGCTGCTGAATCTGAAGCTCCTTCTGATAGCGGATACTATCCTCTGCTGTGAGTTCCTGGTCTGAAGGAACATACTGCTTAGCTGAGTCAAGGAAGAAATCACAGAGATCCTTTGCAAGCACGTAGTCATTTACAAAGTCTGTTGCGTATGTTGAATCTGCCTTGTTTGCCTTATAGCGATAGTAATAAGTCTTTACGAAGTACGCAAGAGTATAACCTCTTGTTGAACGTCCAAGGTCACCGATGGCAGTCTTGTACATCTGATAGAGTTCCTCCATCTCCTTTGTCCAAGGAATATCATAGTTGACATTAGGATCATTGTCCTGATATGCAGCCCAAGCCATCTGAACTATTGAATCAGGATTGTACTGAAGGAAGTTCTGAGCCTTCTCACAAATGATGTCACCACGAGTTGTGATGAATCGTGAACTATTTCCCTCTTCGTCGTAAAGTGAGTTGATAGCATCCAAGTTATCAATACGCTTGTTGTATGTATCCATCAACTGATTAAAGAAGTGATTACGTACCTTAGGTGTCTTACCTTCGACTGCGAGTGTATGCCACATCCAAAGTCCATGCTTGTAAAGTGTTGCATTGACATAAGGTGCTCTCTTGAATACATACATCCATGGCTCATAAGCATAAAGAAAAGCTGAATCAGCAGCCATCTCCTCATTTACGCCCTTAGCATAGTAGCTCTCAAATGTATCGTAAGCACGACGAATAAGAATACTATCCATACCATGACCGATTCGCTGTTCCATAGTTGAGCCCTTGAGGGTTGGAACCTCAACTTCTGTAAGTTCCTGTTCAACTACCTCTGGTACAGAAGTCAATGAACGTGATTTTTTCTTTTTAGGTGCCTTTGGCGCTTTTGGTGTTTTCTGCTTTTTCTGCTTAGTTTGGGCAACCTCCTGCTGTTCTGGTTGTTCAGCTACAGCTGCACTATCCTCAGAGACGCCATCTGTCTGCTCAGCAACGGCTGTATCGTCAGAGGCAGTCTCATCAGAAACAACCTCAGTAGAGTCAGTCTCCTGCGAAGCATTCACAGTAGTGTCGGCAACAGCCTCCTGCTGAGCAGCTGCGATGCTGTCAGACACTGTTTCCTTCTCTATATCTTGTGCATGGATTCCAATAGAAAAAAGTAGCAATGAAATAAATACTGATACCTTACTCATCATTTGTATTGTTATATATAACGTAAATATTAATTACAATTCTCTCGTATATTCGAAGCAAAATTACTTATTTCTGTTGAATCAACAAAGGTTTTTAATGTATTTTGACGATAAAGCGACAAACATTTCTTGTTTGATGCCTTTATGCACAAATTTTGAGCACATTATAAGTCAATGCAAGTGATTCAAAAACGAATAACACCATCCGTGCTTGTACCTCCCTAAATACACAATAGTGTAACTATAATTTCCCTTATGATGCTAACAGAAACATAAGGGAAACATAACAGAAACATAAGGAACACATTAATGAAAAATATATGGGAATGGAAACACAGAGGACACAAAGAACACAGAGTTTTTGTTTGCAACATGATGCAAAAACAGTTTCTCTGAATTCTTTGTGCCCTCCGTGTTATAGATTTTTATTCTAAGAGAGCATCAATACTCTTCTTCGTCCCAAAGGAAGTCTTCCTTTGAAGGGTAATCAGGCCAAATCTCCTCGATTGACTCATAAACATCTCCCTCATCCTCTATCTCCTCAAGGTTCTCAATAACCTCAAGTGGAGCACCAGAACGAGTAGCGTAATCAATAAGTTCTTCTTTGGTTGCTGGCCAAGGTGCGTCTTCCAACTTTGACGCCAATTCCAAAGTCCAATACATAGTTATAAGATTTGTTTAGTTAGATTATACTTAATTTAGATTTTTAAGGAATATGTCGTGACAATTTTGGTATCTTAAATCACAGTTACATGATTCCCTTAAGAAAACATATTTTACGGTCGGCAAAAATAACATTTGTTTATCAAAATGCCAAATTTTTTATAATTTATTTTACGTATAGGCACAAATATTTTTAATGCTCATAAAAATTTTTTTTGATGGTAGTCAAAATAAATTTTCATGGTAGTTTAAAAACTTTTTCATGGTAGTCAAAAAAGATTTTGATGGTAGTCTAATTTTCCACAGATTAAGTCAGTCGCTTTGCGGCATCTAAGTCTGTTATTTTCAGCAGTTAGACACAAAAAAAAACATTATTTCTACCATACGAGGATAAAGTCTCAAACTCCATGATAATTATATATTCACTTGCGTCTTTCCCAAATTATCTCCTCATGTCCCTCAAGAACATTAAGTCGCCGAGCAAGGATAAAGAAATAATCAGACAAACGATTAACGTATGCAAGTACGTTGGCATCAATATCCACTCCACACCCAGACAAGGCGAGGATACGACGTTCTGCCCTACGGCAAACTGTACGGCAAATATGACTGATAGATGCTCCACGACAACCACCAGGAAGTACAAACAACTTGATTGGTGGCAAAGTCTCATTGACAGCATCGATCTCACGCTCGACAGTCTTTACAATCTCGTCTGTCACGACACTACTCGTGCGTAACTCCGTCTGGGTTGTATCTGTTGCCAAATAAGAGCCAACAACAAACAAGTTACGTTGAACCTCAGTCAGGACGCTCACATCATGTGGGTCGGTACAATAAGTAATCAATAACCCAACGTATGAGTTGAGTTCATCAACTGTGCCGTAAGACTCCAATCGTTCACAGCACTTAGACACACGGACTCCTCCAACAAGACTTGTCTGTCCGCCATCGCCAGTCTTAGTATAGATTTTCATAGGTTATTCGGTATTATGTTGATTAATTTGAATTCTTAAATCAATAGTTTACTTTATCCATACCTCATAAAGCAAGTAGGTATTAATGGGAATCATAGCAGATAATTTTGCTTGATTCGTTTCCTGTCAAATAGAACAAGTCCACGATTTCCCATATCAAAAGTAACCCTTGCTCGTGAATCATCAAGTATCTTGAGCCACAAAGGATAGTTGCAACCAGAAAGATTGTCTATCACAAGCGCCTTACTATCATCATCAGAACAAGCCAACTGCTCATAAAGAGCATCCACGTCGGCTTTAGAGTACATCAGATTATCACCAAAACGAAGTTTTAAACGGTACATTTGTCTATCTGCCTTGCTGATAATGGATTGCTCCTCGTAAGCATAATATGCCATCTTCTCAAAGAGTACGTCCTTCACAAGTTCATAGTCATGTGGAGAATGGACACCAAAACCATGACGATGCCAAATGCGCGGTATAAATGTAAATAGTCTCTGTATATATCGTAGTAAGTACATTTCGTATATAAATATTACGGCACGAAGATAAGAAATAAAATCAGTATAAAAAAAGGATGACACCAAAAAGATGTCATCCTCTCATATCTTAGATTGATTTCAACACATTAGAATGTGTATGTAGCACCAATATTACCAGTCATGATTACACGATTCTTGTGTGCAAACTCATCAGAAGTGAACTTGAAGTCATTTCCGAAGATATAGAACATTGGCGAAGCAAACATTCCCCACTTGTCAAAGAGTTTAACAGTAAGGTTGAGTCCGACATGACCACCAAAACCGAATTTAGTAAACTTAGTAGCCACACTCTTGTCAACTGTAGGATACATCACAAAGTTGAGCAAATCCGTTGGCAAAGGAGGAAGATTCTTAGTATTACGGCTAAGACCATAAACGTATGGCTCCAAGAGTCCGTAATACATGTGTTGCTCTCCAACGAGGAATGCCATAGAAGGACCGATGACCAAATCAAGATTAGTCTTTCGGTTTGGCTTGTAACCGCTATACAAGTTCAGGAGGTTGAGCGTATATGAAAGTGATGGCATACCAACAAAGTAGTCACGTGTCCATTGCTCATACGAATCCTGACGATACATATTCACATTGCTGTAACGGAGACCTGCATCTGTTAGAACCAAGTTCTCATCAAAGAGAGGTTCTGTAACCATACGGCTGGAAAGATTCCAGATATTTGTAAGCTCGATAGAGTTCTGTGTGATAGAAGCCATCTCAAGAGAGAAGCGAACTCCGTGATACTTGTTGAAACGATAACCTACGAAAGCAAGTCCGTTGAAGTTATACATATTTCCACGCCACTCATAATCACCCTTATTGTATTCAAAGTTAAGACCTCCACCAAGACCAACATAAAGTTTCTTGTCGTACTCAAAGAGATAATCGTAAGGTTCACGATGTCCTTTACCACGCATATTCATTGTGAGACCAAGCATAAGACTTACATCCTGATCTTTCTCCATTTCAATATTTGAACCAAGTTTCTTGTACATGTAGTATGTCCAACGTGGCTCAAGATAAAGTTGAAGGTCCTGAGAGAGCTTAGCCCAAATGTGCATTGCACCTGTATATTGCGTAGCACTAAATGAGGACTTATGAATATCAATTTTAGTATCAAAACGATAACGCTCAATATCCTGAGAGTTGAGTGCGTTCAAGTCATTAGTAGGAGTCTGAGTGAATGACTCATCATCACAATAATACTTGGTTATCGTACCTGCTCCCGCACCGAACATAAGCGTTGCACCAAACGGAGCATCCCAATTATAATCCTTCGTGAAACCGCCGAGGTTAACCATTGTCTCGAACGTAAATCCCTGATAGATTGAATGGTTGTCACGAACGTAAGGTGTCTCCCAAGAATACTTGCCATAGAATGACTCGTGTGAAAGACTGAATATGTGACGCTGGCTTGTAGTCTGCTTTGTGAAGAAAGAACCACGAAGACCGAAACGTGATGAAATCCACTTACCGAAACTGAAAGACTGAGTATGTCCTACAGTACGAAGGAACTTGACGTCACTATTGTTGAATGTACCGATAGCACCTGCTCCCATATCAACAAACCAAGGAGTACGATGACGAAGGTTCTTCAATTCCTCAAACTTGATTGAGTCTTCTTTAGTAAACTCATCAAATGTCTTATTGAGATGGAGCAAAGCCAACTCATTACGAGTCAAGTTGTTTGAGAGGTAGTAAACGAAACTGAAGTTCAATCCGTAGAACAAATCATAATTACGCCAATAACCAGTACCTGACATATCCATGTTCTTATCACCAACACCAACGTATGGCTCAAGAGTCATGTAACCTTGTGGTCCAGCAAAGAACTTAAACTGAAGTCCCAAATGTCCTTCAAAAGTATTGCTCTGATCCATCTGTAAACCACCAGAGTACTTATTGTAGTGATAGCCAACACCGACAATAGAAGACAAGTCAAATGTTCTTGTTGGCTTATATCCATATACATAGTTAGAGAAACTGAACAAATAATCAAAACGACCTCCGATGCGTGAATAGAGTTCATTTGAGTTATTGAAGTAACCTACACCTCCATCAAAAGAGAGACGAAGAGAGTTGTAACCATTAAGCAACTTACCGAATCCGACATGTGCACCGGTAAGAAGATTCATGCTATAATCATCTGAAGCTGGTGGAATCTGAGATGCACCTACACCAAGCTGGAGATACCAGAGTTTCTTGAAGTTCACTCCAGTAGTATCACCATAATCACGAACACGCTTCTCGAGAATATAGTTGCTCGCATTAAACTCACTTGTAGCAAGATTCTTACCTTTCTTTACCTTATCCTTTTCAAGGAAGTAGAGACTATCGTACTGGTCATAGACGACATCACTGTCGGCTGCAACCGAATATACTTCAAGTACCTCCTTGTAATCTCTGCTTATTGAGTTACTGTTTGCTGGAGTGACGGCAAAAGCAGTCGTGATATCCAACGATATCGCAACTAAACTTGCCATTACTATTTTATAACTTAACTTCATTACCGCAATAATATGATTATTTCGAGACAATTCTTATATTATTCTGTCTTATTTTCTTCGCTTGTAGCATTCTGTTCGGCAGGTGCTTCGCCGCCATCTGCTGGAGCTGCAGGAGCAGCAGCCTCTTCTGCCTTCTTCTTTTCCTCTTCTGCCTTTGCAGCCTTCTTGGCATCTCTTACCGCCAAGAGATAACGGAACTTATCTCTATATTTAGGAGCATCCTTTGGAACGTATGGGAAATTCTTGAATGTCTTTGTCTCAATATTTCCTTCAAACGCAAAGAAACGCTTGTATGCTGGTTTAATATCAAATGAAGCCTGGAAGTACGCAAGGAAACGAGCAACACCATTATCAGCAAGGGTCTTAGATTCTGTCTCCTGTCCAGACGCAGCTTTTTCTGCCTTTATCTTTTCGTATGCTTCACGCTTGATATTCCACTCTTTCCATTCATTCTGACTTCTTGCCATGAGAGCATCCTCTTCATCTTCTGTCATAGGAACATAACCTGTACCAAAGTCATCAAAAGCAGCACCACCACTACTTGGCATAGTCTCCTTATCAGCCTGAGTACCTGCAGCAGCTGCAACAAGCTCACCCATAAGATACCACTTTCTTGCATCGTCATCTGGAAGAGCTTCAATAGCTGGAAGAACTTCCTCATCCTTGTAATCCAACTCAGCCTTCAACTCTGTCATGAGAATTGCCTTATTTACAGGATTCAAAGACATAATGTGCTCAATACTCTTCTTACCATGCTCCTTAGCAGCATCTGAAAGATCTGGGTCATCCCAACGAAGTACAACATCAATCATGTCACGATAGAGCTTGAGTGACTTCTTGATTTCCATGTTTTCAGGAAGTTTATCCATCCAGAAAGTAGCATGGTCGATGTAACCTTTCTTTAGAAGCATGATAGCCTGGTTGGCTACAAGTTCCTTACGGTTTACTGTCCAAAGTGTTGGGTCGTTAAAACTGATTGTTGTCTTACGGTCAACACCATTTATATCTTCACGGAGGAATGGATAAAGAACTGTTGTATCTCCATTTTCAACCTCCATATTATACATTGCAATACGGTTTGCGAGATAAGCAGCAAATGGCTTGAAACGGAAACCTGGCTGCATTGAAATGAAATCCCAAGCACGGAAAACAATGTCACGCTGATCTTTTGGATCTTCAATACTATTCAAGAGGTTATAGTAGTCACCATTTGCAAATGAACGTTCACCACCTGGAGCATAACGCTCATCATGATAGTAAGCTTCAACAGCATCTTCAGCAGAAAGAATCTTCTCCTCTTGATAAGTATAACTACACTTCATGACACGCATACTTGCAAGTACGGCATTGAAGAGAGAGTCATTACGGAACTCACCATAGATTGAATTTTCCTTTCCAGACTCAATCAAGCCGTTAACCTTATTACTCATGTACTCAATCAACTGACGCTGAATAGTATCATTCTCCTGCTTAGCTCTGTTGTTCAACTCTGTAACAACATCCTTCCATGTATAAACCATGGCTGTAGCTGGTGGAACCTGAATCTTACGCGTATTGATACGACTTCTTACCTGAGCCATGGCGAACTCGGCACGCTCACGTGCAAGTCGCTGGTTCTTATCTGCAGAACCTTCAGGAGAAGATGTACCCATAATAGAAATACGGATAATCTTGTCACCGTATGACTTCAACTCCTTAGCCAACTTATCGAAAAGAGCGATATTCTCTTCATCCTGCACCATCTCAGCCTTACCAGTAACGAATCGTACAGGAAGGTCACGAGGCACATCGTGCATACCAGCAGTAGGTGGTTCATAGAACTCACGAGTAAGTTCAATCTCTGTTCCTGGCAAGTTAAAATCAAGGAACTTGAATGGATTTGATGTATTACAAGAACCAAACTCGTCAGACATAGTAAGAAGAGTATGTGTATAATCCTCAAGGATTGCACTACCCTGACAACTATAGTTCTTCTTAGGGTCTGGCTTTGTAAACTCAATAGGAACCTTAACGCTGAGAGGTTCTCCATCACGGATTGTCAATGGCACCTTAAAATCATCAGTTACCTTTACAGAATCCTTATAATGTGGCGCTACTGGATCGACATTCTTGAAGTCGAACAGCATACGTCTGTTCTGAATCTTATGATATTCCTCACCATCAACAACGAATGGTTTGAGGAAAGCAACTGTATCTTCTGTCATACAGTCAATAGCAGCAGGAGAAACGAAAAGACGTGACTCTGACTTACAAAACTCTGATGGGAAATCGAACGCAACAGAGAATGTAAGTTTGTTACCATAACCACGTGTCTTACCCTTGTTGATCTTTACAGACTCCTTCTGACGAGCCTCGACAACTGTTTCCTGCAACATGATGTTATCATTAAGAATCTTGATAACAATATTGCTTGCATTCTTTTCAGAAATCTGTATGATTGGCAGCGGAGCATAAGAGTCTGTGTTATAAACAACGAGACAAGCACCTACTGGAAGAGGAATCTGGAACTCACCCTTACTTCCTGGTTCAGTGGTGAAGGAACTGACTCCTTCAGCCTTACGAGCAGCCTGATAATCATGATACTTCTTTACGAAGTCATTAGCAGCATCTTTTGTCCAAAAATACCACACCTTATAACCTTCAGCCTCGAGAGTACTAACCTCACCAGAACTGTTGGAAACAATAATCTTACCCTTAACTACAACATTCTGAGCCTGAACTTCATTCATACCTAAGCAGAAGAAAGCCAGAACAGCAATGATTATAGAAGCAAATTTCGAACAATTTTTATATAATGCCATAATGATAAATTCTTGACTAATGAATAATGTAAGAAATAGTTACACCAAGATTCGTTGGCAACATATTATAACCACTCGCATTTGTCTTAATAACACCAAACGTAGGGTTGTCATAGTCATCTCCCTTGAAGTATTCCTTCTGCTCATAGAAAAGAACACCGCAACTTGCGTGAAGATTAAGAACAAATCTCTGAGACAACTTAAAAGCATAACCAAAAGTTACTCCTGCACCCAACGCATAACCATCATTAATCTTATCACCAGATGGATACTTATATGATGTAGCAAGAGCACCTATACCGATGAACTGCTGGTGCATTGCACGACCAGATAACCAATAACGGAACTCGGGCTGCACTCCAGCACACTTACCATCTAATCCGTATGGCTTATAGCCACCAAAAGCATTGAACACAAAAGACGTTGCATTACCAGTACCGACCTCAAAGCCAAGACTCGGTATACAAGCCGCATCCCAAACCAAATCAGTATTAATAGCACACATCTGTGCACGCATACCAACCGATGTTGTGAATGCAATAATCAATGAAAGTATATATTTCTTCATATTCTTAATGTTCAATATCATTATTTAACGACTTGCCACTTTCCGTAACGACGTGAATTAACTTCGTCTTTATTTATAAGGATATCATCCTCAATCTTATATTCCCAAACTTTAGGAGCATCTGATTTCTTTACCAAATGTATGTTATCACTTTGCAAATCGTAAACAGGAATTGAATCAAGCTCATACATACGGTGACGTACAACCCAATCCTTTGATTCGAACTTTACTTGCCATTTACCATCTTTGTCCTTGTACCAATGCTTTCCTGTAATTGCAAGACGAACATTAAGGTTTCCCACCTCATTTTCTACAAGACCAATCTTGCTTAAATGTGAAGGGGCAACAATTGGAAGAGCATCAAACGAAATACGAATAGTGTCTCGTCCTGGATCAAAATCATCTATGCCATTCAACATGTCTCCGAATGCCTTCACCTTAGCAACCTTTGACGCATCACATGAAGCAGAACGAAGTTCAACAGAACATGGTACACCGTCAATCTCAGCCTCTACGGCATCAACACGCGCAATAGTATCTGTCTTCTTAATATAGAACTCCCACACATAACGCTGTGTAAGACACTCTGGATCCAACTTGAAATATTCGCCATCCAAACCCTCATCAACATAATAGTTATCGAGGAAACAAGAAAAAATTCTTGCAGGCTTAACTATTAAATTGGAATCATCAACGTTATATTTGAGTCCAATCTGCGTTATACCAACACTTCCCCACTGGAAACCAGAAATATCACTATAATCAAAAGCAACCGCATCATGAGTGAAGCACATAGCATGATAATATCCTGCCACAAAATCCGTGTTGTTATCCTTATCTTGATAATAAACCTCCATATCACCCTGATACTTGTAACCTTCTATTTCCTCTTCAAAACCTACAAGATATGAAGTCTTCCAAGATTTGAGAGCACGATTGACAAGGAAAAACATTTCTTCAGGCTTATTATCCAACTCGTCATCAATATAGAAAACACATCCGTAAGGATGAATACTCATTCGCTGTGCATCCAATTCCTTAGAGATTAGTTCCTCATCAGTACCTTGACTGCAAGAATAACCTAAGAAGAGCAATGAAATCAAGCAAATTGCTCCAAATACACCTTTTATATTATTATATATAGATTTCATCATTTAATCTCCTCAGATTTTATTCATCATTTCCATTATTATCACCCTCGTTTAAAGTCTCTGCCTGCTCAGACTCATTGTTTGAATTTTCCTGTGCAGATTCTTCGTTGTTTGAAGTGTCTGTTTCTTCACCTCCACCATTATCCTGGGATTCGTTGGTTTCCTCAGACTGATTAGAAGACTGTTCATCCTGAGCGGACTGACTTTCTTCCGTTGTTTGACCAGAGTCATTAGAAGATTGTCCGTCATCGCCAGATTGTTCAGAAGACTGTTCCGTTGGAGACTGGTCTTCTGCAACAGGCTGTTCAGTTGATTCGTCTGTATTCTGTGATTCTGTTGGTTCAATTGGAACAACCTCATCACCATTCTCTGGTGTAGCACCAGTTTCCTCATCGCCAACAGCAGAGAGAGAGTCAGCAGCCTCTGTCAATCTTTCCCTTGCCTCAAGCTTAGCAGCCTTGAGCGAATCGGAGAGAGCTTCCTTAGCTCTGTTGACAGAATCCTTATAGATAGAGTCGTTGACAAACTTCAATCTCTTAGCATTAGTGATTGAATCCTTGCGGAGAGAATCTGCAACGAACTTATTACGTTTCATTGTTGAAATAGAGTCATCGAGAACTCTCTGAACAGAATCATTATAGATTGAGTCAGCAACAAACTTGATACGTCTTTCCTTAGCAACGTATGACTCTGCACGTCCACGATAGTAATCCAACTCGTTCTTTATGATTTCAATCTTCTGGTCAGCATCCTTATCGTAAACAATACCTTTATTTACATAAACAGGAGGAAGAATTTCACTTGAGTCTCGAACTGCCTGCTCAATTGCTCTCTCAAGTACCATACGAGGGTATGAGTAAAGTGAGTCTGGCCAAGAGTTTAATGTCTTGCGAGCATCTTCAATAATTGTCTTAACAGGCTTGATATATATAGCATAACTCTTATCAATCTGCTTCTGTTCCCACTTAGCCTGACGATCAGCAGCCAAAGAGTCAACCAAAACATGGAATGCGCTATCAGCTTCATATCTCCAGCGATACTGCTGAGAAAGAGGCATCTTTCCAAAATGATAAACCAAACCAAGACGAAGGTCAGTAACCACAGGGAATGGTATAAACTTTCCGTCCTTGTTTGCTTCCTTAACATAAGAATTTGTGACATGATTAAGTGAATACTCTTGACATTTTGCAAGATATATCCATCCAGCGCTCAAGCCAAGATCCAAATCGAGACGTCCACCTCTCTGATACTCATGAAGTGTACGAATGATACCGTATGTTCCACCTATAGAAAAAGCAGTTCCCTGATAACCCATATCACCGAACTTCACAGAATACTTATCGAAGCTTCCATAAATACCACGATAGAACACAATAGCAGGATGCTTTAGATAAGGATAAGAATGCTTTGGGTCTGCCTCGTTGTAAAAGTTCTTACGACGAAGAGAGAACAATTTGTCAATCCACTTTACGTGAGGGTCTGTATTACCTTCGAGAGCATGTACACCTTCGCCACGTACGAAGCGTTCACGCCAATAGTTTTTGAAATCAAAACGGATTTCATTAAGGTTAAATACTGTTGATGGTACAAAAGTATTGCTTCCTTTCCAACGTCCCATGACGTTAAGACCAACAGTCCATCTATTCCAGTTCTCTGGACGAACAGCATATTCGAAACCAATATTAGGACACTGAAGAGTCCATGTGATTGGATTTGTTCTAATAGCAAGACGGTCCGCCTGCTTAGCGTAAATAACATGCATTGTATCATCCACGACCTGAGCCTTAACACAAGTCACGAAAGATGCTATAATGAAAAAGAGTGACGATAAGAATACGCGATGAACATTATGTCTACTCAAATATCCCATTCTGAATTCTTTATTATATTAAACTACTTAACTATGTTATTACAAACGTTATCCTGCAATTAGAAGCCCCTCACATTTCAATGCAAAAAAGCATGCAGAAATATGTCGTGACAATAAAAAAACGAAACCGAATGATTAGCTATCATCTCTTTCGGTTTTTAAGCACCATCACTAAATCGGATGCAAATGTAAGGATTATTTCTTAATTGGAGCACATAAAAGATGCAAAAAAAGCAATAATTGACCAACTAATCAAAAAAAAAGTTAAAGTTGAGTAAAAATAGGGTATTTAAACTACAATTCACAATTAAAAAAATGCTCCAAAACGCTTTTACATACAAAGTGTTAGTCTTATTAATTAAAAAAGAGGTATCTTTGCCACGATTTATACTAACAAAAATAAATAACAAGATGAATAAAGTATTCGGAACAATTATTGTATTGTCTGTATCACAGATGATGTTAAGCAACGCAAACGCACAGACTGGAACGGATTATCTCAATGCCTACAAGATCTCAAATTGTGCTATTCCTTTTGATGTAGAATCAGAAGGAAAGCCATTCCATATTACATGGGGTATGGATACTGCATGGGACTGGGACTTCAATGTCAATCGTGGTATTGCACACATCACCAAGGAACATCTCAAGACTGGACGTGTTAGTTTCCAGCCAATTGACATTGTTACTGATAATGGTGATGGTACTTATACTCTTTCTGACCGTCAGAAAAAAAGACTTGACGTACGTATCAATATGATCAAGACTACCGGCACGAAAGAAATCAACCTCAACTGTGACCATGAAGTTCTATTCTTTAAGGTAGATAACAGAGGATATTGTGACAATAAGGTAGAGGACTTTACAGGTAAGAACAACTATGGTGGCAAGCCAGTTGAATGGTACAAGCTTATCAAGGCATGCGTACAGTATTGCGCAACAAAAGGACTCAAGGTGATAAGTGTTTCACCATTCAACGAGTCAGACTATGTCAACTGGCACCAATATTATGGAGAAGAGAAAGATGGAATGAAGGATTTCCTTGCCATTGCAAAGCTTATCAAGGAAGACCCATTCTTTGACGGTATTCGTGTATGTGGTGGTAACACTCTCAACTGCGACCGTGCACTTCCTTGGTACAACGCACTCAAGGAGTACCTCGACGAGGGTAACACTCACCAGTTGGCAGGAAGCTTTGACACTTACGCCAACTTCTTTACTCAAGTAGTTAAAGATGGCAAGTTGGGTACAGCTGACGAGCTTCATAACGTAGGCGAGGCTATCGTAGGAGCAGAATATGGTATGACCACAGGTATCTGGTGGGGATTTGACGGACGTGCAAGAGGACAGTTCTGCAAAGACTCTAATGAAGGTGTACGTCTCGGCTATGGCGAGGACAGAGGTTCATGGACATCTGGTGCCGTTTATCGTAACGACAAATACAACGAGATTCACGCATTTTTCGGAAGTTCTGAGCGTCAAGCAAACGATGCAACATACAGCCTTGTTTCCAAGAACAAGGATGTATATTTCAACGGTTTCGGACCAACACGCGAATACATCGTTGACATGCCAGGTGGAACAGGCTATCAGAAAGGTCAGATAAACGCAGAAAAACTCATAGACATCACTTATGGTGAGGATGTACCACAAGAGTACATCAATGGTACTTATCAGATTATGAGCTACTACGGTAAGGGACTTCTCTCAACAGCAGAATCCACTCCACAGAATGCTGCAACAGTAAAGACAAACGCAAGAAAGGCAAATGCAACTAATCAGCAATGGGTTGTAAAACCATGTTCTAAGACTGATGCTGATGGCGACATAGGTGGATGGTCATTGATGCTTAACAATAATGACAAGAGATTCCTCAACATTCTCAATGCAAACCTGAACACTGGTGCTACAACAATCGTTTACACACACGATGGCAAGAGATTCCTTGAGGAAAAATGGTATCTAAAGTATGCTGGCGAAGGATGCTGGTACATCATCAGCGGTCTCAGCAACAAGGCTCTCAGATGTACAAGCAAGAGTGCCAGTGCTTCAGTTTCACTTGGAGAATGTCCAACAGCAAATACAGCAGCATCAACAAGACAGCAGTATATGTGGCGCTTCATGCCAACAGATGCTCTTCCAAACAACAATGCACCTGTATGGGGCGACAAGACTGTCCATACAGTTGGCTACAACTCAAGCATTCAGGTAACTTGGACTCCTATCGAGGACGAGACTGTAACATATAATGTGCTCCGCTCTGTTGCAGGACAGAACGACTACAACACTATTGCACGTTCAATAAAGGGCGGTTCTTTCATTGACAACACTATTCTCCCAGGAACATACGACTACAAGATCGTTCCAGTTGCTTACAATGGTACAAGAGGAGAGGCTTCAGAAATCTCTTCAATCAACACTGTGGAGGAAAACGCTCTCATCGCACAATACCAGTTTGAAGGCAACCTCAACGACAACTCAATCAACCAGATTGGAATGGCAGTAAATGGTACTCCATCATTTTCTGATCTTATACACAAGTCAGGTGCAATGTCACTCAACCTTTCTTCACAGACCACATTCATGACTGTATCACCATCACTCACCAACCGTGACAACATGACTATCATGATGTGGGTACGTTGGAGTGGCACTGAGTCATGGCAGCGTATCTTCGACTTCGGTAACAACACAAAAGAGTACATGTTCCTTACTCCATCCAACGGTAGCGAGATGCGTTTCGTAATGAAGAATGGAGGCGATGAGCAGATTCTCTCCACTTCAAAGTTGGCTGCAACTTCATGGAGACACGTTGCACTTACATTCAACAAGGTTGGCGACAAGGAAGAAGTGACAATGTACATCAATGGTGAGAAGGTTGGAAGCAAGGATTTCACTATTTTCCCAACAGAGATTGCTCCATCACTCAACTACATCGGTCGAAGCATGTTCCGCAACGACCCTAACTTCAAGGGACAAATTGACGACCTCCGCTTCTACAACTACGTACTCTCACAGGACAAGATTAAAGAGGCAATGAACGAGACTAACGAAGTACGTTCAAAGGACCTCAGCGATATGTCCACTGCCATCGAGACAGTAAAGAGCACAGTCAATAAAACAGTAAGTGCCACATACTCACTTGATGGTGCCAAGACTTCTGGTCTTAAGAAGGGCATCAACATCATCAAGTTTGCTGATGGCTCTACTATCAAGATTGTAAAGTAATACGTATGGTTAGATGAGCTGTTATTAGAGAGACTATAACAAACTGAATTGCATAGTCACTTTAAGATAGCACATCTAACCATATCTTTAACCAACATAACAACATAATGAAAAAAGCACTATTCCTCTCACTCCTGTCACTCTGTACAGGCACTATGTCTGCACAGAAATACACAACGTACCTGTTCGCATTCTTCTCTAACAACTCACCAAATGGTGAACAGATAAGATATGCACTATCCGATGACGCTTTCAACTACACAAGCCTCAACGAAGGACGACCTGTAGTTGCATCCGACACGATAGCACTCAAGAAGTCAATACGCGACCCGCACATCATACGTGCCGAAGATGGTAAGACATTCTACATGGTGCTCACGGACATGCGCTCTGACGAGGGATGGCAGTCAAACGATGGTCTCATACTCATGAAGTCAACAGACCTCATCCATTGGCAGCACACAGCCATTGACTTCCCTACCCGCTTCCCAGAGATACAGGAGTTCAATGCTGACAACCTCCATGCAGTATGGGCACCACAAACAATATGGGATCCTGTAGCCAAGAAGTATATGATTTACTATAGCATCGGACGTCACGACATCGAATATCCGACAAGTGACAGACGCTTCAATCAGCCATACTTCAAGCTCTACTACTCATACGCAAACGAGGACTTCACCGACATCAGCACTCCTAAGTTGCTGTTCGACTTCGGCAAGGCAAGTATTGACGGCGACATTGTGTATGACAAGGCAAACAAGGAATATGTACTTTTCTTCAAGGACGAGGGTCGTTCCGTAATCAATCCTCTCGGACCAAACGGTGGTTGGAGAACACGTCAAGGTATCATGCGAGCAACGAGCAAATCTGTTACTGGTCCTTACATCACCGAGTGGCGACATCTCCAGAAACCAGGACAGTTCCCTGTCGAAGGCTCAAGCGTCTTTCCACTCATCGGTTCAGACGAGTTCATCCTCATGTACGATTGCTATACCAATGGTCACTACCAGTTCTGCAAGGGCAATCTGAAGGATTTTACCTACGTCAAGGACACTCCTACGAGAGGCACATTCACACCTCGTCATGGTTCTGTAATCCACATCACAGATGCAGAGCGCAAGCGTCTTGAAGCATGGTCAAACCTCTCAATTGCAGTAAACAACGCAAAGAGTGCAAAGACAGAAAACATCTCTGAGCAGGAACTTACCAAGCGCAACTCCGCTATAGAGATGGCAGAAAAGACACTTGCAACAAAGTCAGATGCAAAGTCATTTGATACAGCAAGAAAGAAACTTGAAAAACTGGTCATAGTAAAATAGTTTTAAGAAACATACATTAGCAAACTTATCATAAAGTAAAAATGGCTGACGCTCCGTCAATAATATTCTGACGGAGCGTCAGTTTTTTGTTGGCGTATCGTGAACATTTTTATGTTTCATCGTGAATAATTTTTTCGACATCCACCAACAAAAATCTCTTTTATCAGCATGAATTCTTCGTACCACGCCGTGGTACAGTCATATCACGCCGTGATACAACCATACCACGGCGCAGTACGACTATACCACACCAGTATTTCAAAATTTGATGGTGATGAGTGAGAGAATTATTGGGCGTGAATGAAAGTTATTATCACGATAAACAAATTTTTTTATCGCAATGAAAAAATTGTTTTATTGCGATAAACGAAAATTTTAATTATAACGACAAACTGCTAACTATCGTTTAAATGCCGTTTAACAACCATTTAACAGGTGTTAAACAATCATTAAACAGCAGTTGAACAGGTATAAAATGATAACTGCTGATTTTTAGAATAAGCCACAGTGGACGATTATGCAAAAAGAATCAGTGAGCCACCATAGGCGACTCACTGATATAAATACAAATGGGAATGTCATGTGGTTATCTGACAATCACCTTACGCACAGAGCCATCAGACATACGGATGATGTTGATGCCCTTGCGAGGAGATGACTGCACCTTACCATCAAGCGAATAGATGTAGATGTTTGTTGGTGCTGAAACATCATCAACATTTATAATGTCGGTTGTGTCATCGGCACGCATACGAACATTGGCAGTACTTGGATTATATAGTAATGACCAGTTGTCGAAGATAGTCCAGTCACCATTGATGGTTGATGTCTTTCTGATACCAATAGTTAGGACACCATCATTACCAACGGTTACATCAACATAGTTGTGGTACTTGCCTGCTGCAAAGTAAAGACTTGCAGCGTGCATGTTGTTAGGAATGTAATGATTACCCACCACTGATTCACTTCCTCCGAGCATTACGGATGATGCCTCGCTACTTGCACGAACAAGAGCCACGACGTTTGTCACACCATTACCTGTTGCATAAAGTTGAGCACGGTTGTAGGATGTGTTACTGAGCGTAGAGTAGTCATTGTCTGCAAAGCCAGCACGATAGAATGCCTGCACACCCACACGATAGTCACCAGCAGGAAGACCAGTGATTGTCTGGTAGTAGTCAAATGTCTTGTTGTAATGCTCAGCACAGTTGTAGCTTACGGCA
>JAEEGL015902154.1_pt1 | contig 23177 bp, 22 predicted proteins | sample 9134231 | NCBI WGS metagenome assembly JAEEGL01 (sample SAMN16246548, study PRJNA631951) | gut metagenome | biome: gut microbiome; feature: rumen; material: fiber-attached | host: Bos | place: Iran: Karaj | collected 2018-10
AAGGAGACCTTCTGCGCCTCCGGCCCCGGCGGCCAGTGCGTGAACACCACCTACTCCGCCGTGCGCCTCACCCACATCCCGACAGGCATCGTGGTTTCCATCCAGGACGAAAAATCGCAGATCAAGAACCTCGAAAAGGCCATGCGCGTACTGCGTACTCGTCTGTTCGAGCGCGAATACCAGAAATATTTGGACGAAATCGCCTCCAAACGCCGCACGATGGTCTCCACCGGCGACCGTTCCGCGAAGATCCGCACCTACAACTATCCGCAGAACCGCGTCACAGACCACCGCATCAACTACACAATGTACAACCTCGCCAACTTCATGAACGGCGACATTGAGGAGGTGATGCAGGCACTGCAGGTGGCAGAAAATGCCGAACGGTTGAAAGAGGCGGTGGAATAATCAATTAGTAATTTGTAATGGATAATTACGGGGATAGGGAACTGTTCCCGTTTTTTTTACTCTTTTGTTGCCTTGGGTGTCCAAGTTGGCTTACAGATTTCTGCAATATAGTCCACCGCATTCATGTTGCGGAGGGAGACCACGTCAATCCAACCGCTTTCGATGCCATAGACACGTCCCTCTTTTACTGCATCCAAAAGCGTGTAAGGGTAGCGAGACTGGAACGCTTCTTTGTCTTCGTTGCGAACGAGGATGATGTCGGGGTTGATTTTGAAAAGGTATTCGCGGCTAATGTTCCAACCTGTGAGCGAGTCGCCAGCGTTGCGGGCACCCGCCAGCTCGATAATTTCTTCAATATGGGTGTTTTTCGGGGCTGTGAAGTCGCCGCCATCGCCGAAACCGACCACATAATAGATGCACTTGCGGTTTTCGGGGGCGGGCGCATTAGCCCTCCTTTCAGTGATTTTATCCTTCCATTTTGCGGCCTCGGCGCGACCTTTCTCCTCGCACTGCGTGATTTTCCCGACCACCTCCATCATTTCGGCCATGCCGTCCAATGATGACTCTTCCACGATGCAAATCACCGGAATGCCCATCTTTTCGATTGCGTCCACGTCTTTCTGCGAAATCATGGAGCCGATGAGCACCACATCGGGATGCAGAGAAAGCAACACCTCGAAGTTGATGTTATGCATCCCGCCAACTTTGGTGATTTTTTCAGTTTCAGGAGGATATTTGCAGAAGTCGGAGATGCCGACCAACTTGTCCTGCGCTCCTACGAGGAACATCACCTCGGTGATGGCGGGCGAGATTGAAACGATGCGTTGAGGAGCCGTATCTAATTGGATATGACGATTATAAGAGTCTTCCCAAGTAAAAAAGGTTTCTTGTGAAGTGGTTTTTGGGGAGTGGCAGGCGGTGACACACAAAAACGCTCCCAGCAACAAGACAGTGAGAAATTTGATAGTTTCTCTCATAAATCAACGAGTTTTTGAAAGATGGCGGCAAAAATAACATATTTTCCAAATGAAAAATGCTATTTTTGCACGCTCAAATTTTGTAACAAATATAAAACAGTAACAATATGATTGACAGTAATTTGAAATACAAAATCGCCGATATGGGATTGGCGGAATGGGGACATAAAGACATTGATGTTTCCCAAAAAGAGATGCCGGGTCTGCTGGCCATCCGTGAAAAATATGGTGACAGCAAGCCTTTGAAAGGTGTCCGCATCATGGGTTCGCTGCACATGACCATCCAAACAGCTGTGTTGATTGAGACGCTAACGCATCTCGGTGCGGAGGTGCGCTGGTGCAGCTGTAACATCTTCTCCACGCAGGATCATGCCGCCGCCGCTATTGCTGACAACGGCGTGTCCGTGTTCGCATGGAAGGGCGAATCATTAGAGGACTACTGGTGGTGTACGGTGAACGCCCTTTCGTTCCCTGGTGGCAAAGGTCCGCAACTCATTGTGGATGATGGCGGCGATGCCACTTTGCTCATCCATCTGGGCTGCAAGGCTGAGGATGACCCGACCGTCCTTGATGCTACTCCCGAATCGCATGAGCAGGCTGTCATCTTCAGCACGCTCAAGCAGGTGCTGAAAGAGGATCCGCACCACTGGCACAACATGGTGAAGGAAATCAAGGGTGTTTCTGAAGAAACGACCACCGGTGTTCACCGTCTCTATCAGATGATGGAGCGCGGAGAGTTGCTGTTCCCTGCTATTAACGTCAACGATTCTGTGACGAAATCCAAGTTTGACAACAAGTACGGCTGCCGCGAGTCTCTCGCTGACGGCATCAAGCGCGCCACCGATGTGATGGTGGCCGGCAAGGTGGTTGTGGTATGCGGTTATGGCGACGTTGGCAAAGGTTGTGCGCAGGCCATGCGTTCCTATGGCGCCCGTGTCATCGTCACCGAGGTTGACCCTATCTGTGCGTTACAAGCCGCTATGGAAGGTTTTGAGGTTAAAACCGTGGAGGATGCGCTCGATGAGGGTAATATCTATGTCACTTGCACAGGAAACTGCGATATTATCACCGTCGATCATCTCAACAAGATGAAAGACCAGTCCATCGTCTGCAACATCGGCCATTTCGACAACGAGATACAGGTCAGCGCATTTGAGAAACAATCGCAAATCACGAAACGGAACATCAAGCCGCAGGTGGATGAGTACATTTTCCCTGACGGTCACTCCATTTTCATTTTAGCGGAAGGCCGTCTCGTGAACTTGGGTTGCGCCACCGGTCATCCTTCTTTCGTGATGAGCAACTCCTTCACCAACCAGGTGATGGCACAGCTTGATTTGTGGCAGCACGACTACAAGGTGGGTGTCTATAACCTGCCGAAGCATTTGGACGAAGAGGTTGCCCGTCTGCATCTTGGTAAAATCGGAGCCAAGCTGACGAAGCTCACGCAAAAGCAGGCTGACTACATCGGTGTGAAGGTGGAGGGTCCGTACAAAACGGATGCGTACAGGTATTAAACTCCAAAAAGAAAGAGATTCAACATTTTATGTAATGACATATTAATTGTGTCATTACATAATGCTTACAAGAATAATCGGACGAATTCTTATCCTTTTATTCTCTCACTTTCCACGACTTTTTCCGCATTGTCAATCTCTTTCTGTAATTTGGCGGGCAGACCTTCCTTCATGCACTGGTGGCATTTCATATCCAGCGTGTACATGCGACCGATGCAATAGTTGGAGTGTTTGCAGCCGCTGCGGGTAACTTCTCCTGAATGCAGCTTGTTCACGAAGTCAGTGTCATGGACGAGGGCACGGGCCATCTGAAAGGCCACGAAGCCGGAGTTGAGCACCTTCTCCATGTTGTCTTTATCGACCATGCCGCCCACGTAGATCAAGGGCATCTTCACCGCTTGGCGGAATCTCATAGCTGTATCGTAGAAATACGCATCTTTATAGGGCACGGTGGGAATGACGATGTGTCCGCCAAGATGCAGACCGATCTTCAGCCACCAGAATTTCTTCGTATCCATATAGTAGGCCATCGTCTTCACCGGCATAGAACCGCGCATGACATCCATCGGGGCCTTGCTGACGAAACCGGCAGTGAGTACCAGCGCGTGTACACCAAGACGTTCCAGCTCTTGGGCGACCTTGATGCACTCATCCTCCTGCATACCGCTGCGGAAACCGTCATACATGTTGGTTTTCACCACGATGGCCATGTCATCCTTGGCTTCTTCCATCACGCGGGTGATGACGCGGCGCATAAAACGCATACGGTTTTCAAGGGAGCCGCCATATTCGTCCTTACGACGGTTAGTATAGGGCGAAAGGAACTGGCTGATGAGATAACCGTGACCGGCGTGCACTTCGATGCAGTCAAAACCGGCGCGGCGACAAAGGTCAACTGCGTTGCCGAAATCTTCCACAATCTGGTCGATGTCCTTGATGGTCATCTTGCGCGTGAAAGTTGGCGAATAAAGGTTGAAGCGCCCCGACGGGGAGAGCGGTTTTTCACCGCAAGTGGCACGGTGCGTCATGTTGCCGCAATGCCCGATCTGGATGGAGGCTTTCGCACCTTCCGCGTGAATGGCATCGGTCAACTTCTTTAGCTCCGGAATTATCTCCTCGCGCAGCCATAGCTGACCCTCGAAAGAGAGACCGCTACGGCTCACCGATGCGTAGGCCACTGTGGTCATGCCGATGCCGCCGCGGGCCACTGCCGTGTGATAGTTGAACAATGCTTCCGACGGTGCGTTCTTGACCGCCATGTTCTCAAATGCTGCAGAACGGATGGTTCTGTTTCTCAATGTTATAGGCCCAATCTGACAGGGCGTGAAAATAGGAGATTCGATCATTTTAAAGGTTATGGGTTATAGGTTATGGGTTATTGACATTGACATTGACGGGTGGTAAAATTGTTAGAAGCGGTAGCGGACACCGAGGGCGATGTTGAGGAGATTGGAGGTCAGGTCTCCTTGGCGCAAGCCGAACAGGTTTATCATCGGGCGCCAGTCCACACTGAGGTTCAACGGGAATTTGAAATCGTACTCCAAGCCGATTTGCGCTCCCGCAGGAAGCCCTAAACGTCTGAATTCCACCAGTTTTCCGTGTTTGTCGTAGTGGGGAAGTTCAAAAAATTCGCCATACCCCCAGCTCACACCGGCAGCAAGACCAATGTACCAGTAAAAATCCGACTTGATGTTCATCAGCCAGTCATAGGCGAGTGTCAGTTGGGCGCGTCCGTAGCGGTAGCGTTGCACTAAACGCTCGCCATCCTCGGTAATCATGACTCCCGTGGAGGTGATGAACGGGGAAAGCCCGGCGTCAGCTTCCAGCATTCCTCCTGAACGAAATGCGTGCTGATAGGACACTTCGAAGTTGTAGCCAGCGCGGGCACCGATGGCTTTCGGCTGCGCCACTATCGCCCCAACTGTCAGGGCGAGCATTACGATTGTGGTTAATAGTTTTTTCATATTTTTTCTTTTTATCCCAGGGCTCACTGCGTTCACCTCGGGTTGACATAGGTCGGGCTTACAGCCTTTTTGGAATATATTCTCTAATTACATTCATCGTTTCATCGCCTCATCGTCCTTTCATCGTCAAAGAAAATTCGCAGCGCATTCGCCGTCGTCCGTTCCATCACCTCTTTCACTGAGACTTCCATGATTTCAGCGATTTTTTGGGCAATGAGCGGGATGTAGCTGCTCTCGTTGGGAGTGCCCCGGTGCGGGGTCGGTGCGAGGTAGGGCGCGTCTGTCTCCAACACGATGTGGTCCAACCCGATTTTCGGAATCAATTCCTGCAACTTGCTGTTCTTGAATGTCACGATGCCGCCGATGCCGATGACGAAACCGTGTTTCGCTGCCCATTCCGCCTCTTGAATACCGCCAGAAAAGCAGTGAAGGACACCGCGCAAAGATCCTATCGGATATTCATTCAAAATCGGGATGGCCTCACTGTATCCGTTGCGGATATGCAGCGAAAGGGGCATCTTACGGTCTCGGGCCCAGTCCAATTGCGTCCGAAAGACGGTCAGCTGTTCCTGCTCGAAGTCGCGGTCGTGGTAAAAATCCAGTCCTATTTCTCCGATGCCGACGATGTTGCGGTCGCCAATATGCGTTTCCAGTTCCGCCAGTTGTGCCTCGTAGTCCTCTTTCACATCGGAAGGATGCAGTCCGATGAGCCCGAAGAGGTTCTTCGGGAACATTTCGACCGCTTCGGCAATCATGGGCGGGGTCTGCACATCTACACAGGCGAGCAGCACTCGCTCCACGCGTGCATCTATCGCCCGCTGAATCACCCCCTGCAGATCATCAGGGTAGTATTCGCGGTACAGATGCGCATGAGTGTCTATGTAATAGTTCATCATCGGTTCATCGTTTTTTCATCGTCATTCATCGCTTCATCGTTCTGTATTGAGAACACATGGCGTTGAGTGAAAAGAAGGATGGCTGCAAGAACGGCGCCAAGGACATCGGAAATGGTCAGCGAGACCCAAACCCCGTTGAGGCCGTTCCATCCGAGGTGGATGAAAAGGATGGGAATGAGGATGCTCATGGGGATGAGGAAGATGACCTGCCGAGACAGACTGGTGGTGATGGCCACCCACGGTTTGTCGATGGATTGGAAGAAGTTGGAGTTGACAATGGTGAAGCCGATGAGCGGGAACATCACCATACTGAATCGCAACGCTGTTTTTCCTATTTCAATCATGGTGCTGTCGGTGGTGAAGACACGCATCATTGTTCCCGGGAAAACGCAAGAGACTACACTGCCGAACAAACCGATGGCCACGCAAATCCACATAGTCAGGCCATATACATGTTTCAGTCGGTGACCGTGGCCTGCTCCGTAGTTGTATCCAGCAATAGGCTGCATACCTTGACAGACCCCTATAATCATGAGAACCAAGAAGTTGCCGTATGTATTACATATACCGTAGGTTCCCACGGCTAAGTCCCCGCCATAACGCAAAAGCTGCGAATTGAGGATGCCGACCACCCCGGCGGCGGCCAAATTCATCAAAAACGGACTCATGCCGATGAGCGTGATGTTCTTGAAGATGTATCCTTTCAGTTTCCAGGCGTGTGCCTTGAAACGAATAAATGACGAGGGCTGCACGAAATGCAGGATGGAGACCAGTGCCATGACAAAGATGGAGATGGTGGAGGCGATGGCCGCACCTTTAATACCCAAATCAAGGACAAAGATGAAAATCGGATCCAGAATGATATTGAAAATGGCACCGCCCGCCATGATCAGCATGGCTTTGGTGGGATAACCGGAGGCTCGGATCAGACCGGTGAGGTTGAACGTCACCGTGATCAAAAACATTCCCGGCAAAATGTAAATCATATACTCCCGTGCGTAAGCCACCGTTTCCGCCGTAGCTCCAAAGAGCAACAGAATGCGATCCAGGAAAAGATAGCAGACCAGAACCACAAAACCACTAAGTATGAACGTGAATATCAAGCTGTTGCCCAAAATGTTCTCCGCCCATTCCTTGTCTTTCTTGCCCAAAACGATGGACATGCGAGCTGCCGAACCCACTCCGATAAGTGATCCGAAAGCATGGATGATGTTCATCAGCGGGAACGTAATCGCCAATCCGGCGATGGCCAATGCGCCAACCCCCCTTCCGATGAAAATCCTATCCACAATATTATAAACGGAGGCGATAATTTGGCTGATTACCGCTGGCAGGGCATAAATCCACAACAGATGCCCTATAGGTTTCGTCTCAAGTTCTTTTGTTCTGTCGATAGTTTCCAATCATCTAAAATTTTAGCCCGCGAAAATACACTTTTTTTCGTTGTGAGGGAAATGGCTAATTCACATTGTCGCCACGCAAGGCCCGGTAACGGTTGCGCGCCTGCACAACGTACAAACTGTCGCTGTGATCCTTGAGGATTTTCTGGTAGTATTCCATTGATTTCGGAATGTCCTTCAGGTAATATTCGTACAATTCAGCCAGTTGAAATATTGCATCGTCGGCGAGAAGCTCGTCACTGTAATCCTCCACAATTCGCTTGAGCAGTTTCTCTGCCTCGAAATAGTTTTTCTGCTTGATGAGTATGAGGGCTTTCTGGTACAGAGCGTCATCCACCAAGGTGCCGAACGGCGAGAGAATCATCACAGAATCAAGGGCTTTGAGAGCCTCTTCATCCTTGTTCTGAAAGATTAAAAACTCGGCTTTGGCATACATTTTCAAGGCAAGGTTGCCTTCGGAGTTGCTGAACAGCGTCTCGGTGGTGTCGGAGTCATCGCCCTCCTCCTCTTCCTCCAGATTGTCGGTGATGAGCATGGAAGAGTAGATGGCATCGTTGGCAATAAGTTTGGAGGTGGCGGCGGCGAGCACGTCCAGCTGACTCTTCGCCCAGTTGAACTCGCCGATGTAGAACGAGAGCTTGGCGTTCTTGAACTTGGCTTCGTTGCCGAGCACATCGTTGGGCAGGTCTTTATCGACTTGCGAGTAGTTGAGCGAGGCATCCCAGATTTCACCTGTGTAGAGCTGCACATCGGCGAGGTCGATTTTGTACTGGTTTTTCTCCTTGTTGTCGCGGGTGGCGGCCATCGCCTGGTTGAGCACATCCATCGCCTCCTGCGGTTTGTTGACGTAGAACGCCAACAGGTGGGCGTACTTGCGGATCCAGTCCATTGTACCGGAATGGATGCCGTTTTCCTCCAACGCCTTTCGGAAATCCTGTTCCAGGTTAAGCGCATCCACCATCTTCACTGGCGAGGATTCAGTCAATTGCATGTACTTGACATCCAATATCTTCATCTTGGCCTGCACGTAGTTGTGCGTTTCTTCCCCTTTCTTGATAATGTAGTTCAATGCTTCTATGGCCGTGTTGTAGTCATGGTTTTCGGCAGCGACAGTGGCCAATTCGTAGGTGAAAATGCCCTCCATCTTCAGCCGCTTGTCCAATGCCTTGGCTAACGTGAACGCCTCTTCATAATCTTTATGCAACTGGCTTATCCAATATAACTCTTTAACACAAAGAATGTTTGTCGGATTTTTTTGAGAAAATTTCTGCAAAGCCGTGCGGATGTTCATGTATTGCAGGTTATCCTCGTCATCGAGCAGCAGATCCTGAATGGCGGTCTGCACGTCTTTCTCGTACTTGTCATTGTCCGTCTTCACCAAAGAGATGATCTCATCAAGGAGTTTGTCGTTCTGGTGCAGGACTTTATAGATGCTGATGAGGTTTTTCGACAAAAATTGTTCGTTGTTGAGCAATTTCCGGCCTTTGAGGATGGTTTCCACCGCATAATCGTACTTTCCCCGCGCCATGAACGCATTGTTCAGTTCGCTGACAGCGTTTTCCTTCGCTTGCAGGTTTTTGAGGCACTCCTGATAGAGCTTTTCCGCTTTGGCATTTTCGCCGGAACGCTCATAAATAAAGCCCAAGTCCACCTTGTAGCGTGGCACATTCGGGTAAGCCTTGACCTGCTTTTTGAGCATTTTCTCCGCATCGTCGTAGCGTTCCAACTCCAAAAGAGAGTAGAAATAGTAATAATAGATGTAAGAATCCGGTTTTTTGGCGTGGATTTTCTCAAAAAGTTCCACCGCTTTGTCGTATTCCTTGTCCTTGTAATACTGCATGGCGAGCTGTTCCTCCTGACTTTGCTGTGCCAGTAGGGAGCCGCCACAAGTGATGAGCAGCAGCAGTATGACGAACAGTTTTTTCATCCGATGTTAGTCGATGATGTCGAAACGGGTGTAGGGACGAAGCACTTCAGGGATGACGATGCCCTTGTCTGTTTGGTTGTTTTCTAACAAAGCGGCAAGCACACGCGGCAAAGCCAACGCACTGCCGTTAAGCGTGTGGGCGAGTTTTGTCTTGCCCGTGGCATCCTTGTATCTCAGTTTCAGACGGTTGGCTTGGTAGGATTCGAAGTTGGAGACGGAGCTGACCTCTAACCATTTTTGTTGAGCCTTGGAATAGACCTCCAAGTCGTATGTCAAGGCAGAGGTAAAGCTGATGTCGCCGCCGCAGAGACGCAGCACGCGGAACGGCAGACCGAGTTTGGTGAGCAACATCTTGCCGTGGTTGGTCATCTCCTCCAACGTCTCGTAAGAGCGATCAGGGTGTTCGATGGTCACGATTTCGATTTTGTCGAACTGGTGCAGGCGGTTGAGGCCGCGCACATCTTTGCCATAGGAACCGGCTTCGCGACGGAAACAGGCGGAGTAAGCGCAATTCTTCAACGGAAAATCGCTCTCTTTGAGGATGACATCGCGGTAGATGTTCGTGACGGGCACCTCGGCGGTGGGGATGAGGTAGAAGTTATCGACGTGGCAGTGATACATTTGTCCCTCTGTGTCAGGCAGTTGGCCGGTACCGTAAGCGGAATCCTCGTTCACCATATAGGGCGGTTGGATTTCCACAAAGCCGGCAGCCGTGGCCTCGTCGAGGAAAAAGTCGATGAGGGCGCGTTGCAGGCGTGCGCCTTTGCCTTTATAGACAGGGAAGCCAGCACCGGTGATCTTGGTGCCGAGCTCAAAATCGATGATGTCGTATTTCTTCACGAGTTCCCAATGCGGGAGTGCGCCTTCAGGCAGGTTGGAGGCATCGCCCTGCGTATAAACGATTTCGTTGTCCTCCGCACCTTTGCCCGGGGCGACGGCGGCGTTTGGAAGGTTGGGCAGCAGCACCATCTTGCTCTGAAGCAGCTCTTCCTGCTCCTGCAGCTTGGCACGGTCGGTGCGCTCGCTCTCTTTCAAAGTGGCCATTTCTGCCTTAAGGGTTTCGGCTTCATCGCGCTTGCCCTCCTTAAAGAGCTGACCAATCTTCTTCGCACCTTGGTTCTGCGCCATCAGATTGTCGTCAATTTTTTTCTTCAGGTTGCGGTTTTCGCTATCAAGTTCGCGAATCTCGGCTACCAATTCCGTGGCATCGAAATTCTTGATTTTCAGTCTGTCAATAACCTCTTGGGGATTTTCTCTTAAAAGTTGAATCTGTAACATCGGTTTGAAATTTTAAGGCGGCAAAGGTACATATTTTTTAAAAACAGTCACCTATACAAATCACTCTTTTAAAATCTTATGATACATTAAGGTTGTTGAGTTGAATTGTAATTTTTCCTTTGTCACGTCTCTTCGGAAGCGTTTTATAGGTGATGAATTATTGTTATCGCTTGTCCATCAACGTGAAATGGAACAATTTATATTTATAAGTTCATAAATTCATTATTCTACACGTGTGTATTTGTAATTTGTGTACATTTGCACCCCGAACTTCGGTCGCAGGAACGCAATAAATTCTTCCAATTGAGATGAATGTGCCCGAATGCAAATAACCCAAAAGATACGATAAGACATTATGAGAATCATCGACGGAAAAATGTGCGCACAGCTGGTGAAAGACCAGATTGCCAAAGAGGTGACGGAAATCAAAGCAAAAGGGCTACGTCCTCCGAGACTGGACATCTTCCTCGTCGGCGACCGCCCCGACAGCCTTACCTACGTCCACAACAAGGACAACACCTGCCGGGCATTGGGCATGGAAAGTGTGTTGCACCTGTTGCCCGACACCACGACCGAAAGCGAGCTCATGGTCATGATTGACGAATGCAACCGCAACGAAGATGTGGATGCCATCCTCATCCAGTTGCCTCTGCCCGACCATTACAACTCCGCACGGGTTCTCGATTTCATCGACTATCGCAAGGACGCCGACGGACTGCACCTCATGAATGTCGGACTGCTGCATCTGGGCGAACCCTACGTAATGCCTTGTACCCCAAAAGGCATCCTCACCTTGTTGAAGTCCAACAACATAGAGGTAGCTGGAGAACACGTGGTGATGATCGGGCGCAGCCAGTTGGTGGGCGAACCGACCGCGCAGCTGCTGATTCACAACAACGCCACGGTCACGCTATGTCACTCCCGCACAAAAAACTTGTCGGAAATCGCGCATATCGGTGACATTGTCATCACGGCCGTCGGCTGCCCGAACCTGCTCCAACCATACGACCTCAAGAAAGGAGCCGTTCTTATTGATGTGGCCATGAACCGCGTGAACGGCAAATTGCAGGGCGATGTCTATAGCGAAGAAACCCGTCCGGAATTGGAAAAACGTCTCAGGGCCTGCACACCCGTTCCCGGCGGTGTCGGCCCCATGACCATCGCTATGCTCATGCAGAACGTACTGGACATCTACAAGTTGAAAATTAAGAACATGGGATGATACCCTGACAACAAAAAAAATGTACTTTTGCAAAAATTATTGAAACGATGAAAAAGTTTTTATCCATCATAGCCGTGCTGGTATTAATTTTCGCTTCTTGCAATAGCGGAGATTTTGTAGGAGGCCGTTATTTCGGTACCTTTCAAAACAAAAACAACAATGAACGAGAAGCCGGCGACCTGAGCTTCAGATTTGAAAACATTAACAGCACACCGTGTTTTGTCTTGAATGGGCTGATTCCCCTGACCGCGATGGATAAAAACAAATATTCCGGAAGCGTGGGAGACCATCTTTTAAATGACTTTCTGGAAACAATTCCCATTATTGACAGTATCCATGTCTGTGATTCTGCGGAAACTATTGTGCAAATGTCTGTCGATGCTGAATTTAAAAGCAGCTCGGTGAAAGCAATTCTGCACTTCATCACCTCTCCCGACAGCTCAAATGTTGATGTGGAGTTTGTCGGGTATAACGAATAAGGAAAACGTGCCTTAAAAACACACGGTCGCGCATCTCTACGCAGCAGGTTCCTCCTTATAGGGGCATTCAGGATAATTCGGTTTCACAAAGGAATAAATCAAACAGCCCAAACCGATGAGAATCATCGGGATGCTAAGCCATTGGCCGTTATTGAGGACATGGCCGATTTCATCCTGCACCTGCACTTCCTTGAAAAATTCAATGATGAAACGGGCAGTAAAAATCACCGTCAGTGTGATGCCGGAGGTGCGTCCTGCCGCCACTTTGCCTTTCGCGAACTTGAAATAGTATATGGCCAAACCAATGAACACCAACATATAGACAATCGATTCGTAAAGCTGGGCGGGATGGCGGAATGTACCTTCTATACCGAAACCGCCGTAGATGAAGTCAAAAGCCCACGGCACCTCCGTGATGCTGCCCACAATTTCGTGGTTCATCAGATTGCCGACCCGCACAAACGAAGCAGCAACGGGCACCGCAATGGCCAATCGATCCAAAATCCACAGGAAATTGATTTTGTGCCGCCAACAATAGTAGATCAGGAACCCGAAGATGCCGATGACACCACCATGGCTCGCAAGTCCCTGGTAACCGATGAAATGCCAGTTTTCATCCACCGGCAACAGGATTTGCAACGGATGGGTGATGAACATCTCCGGCTCATAGAACAGAAAATGCCCGAGCCGCAAACCGACAATCGTCCAAACAATCGTCCAAATCGAAATTTTGTCCAACAGTTTCTGCGACAAATGTTCGGTTTTGAAAATCCGCTGCAGCGTGTAATAGGCCAACAAGAAACCGAGTGCCAACAGAATGCCGTACCAGCGGACTTCGACAGAACCAAGATGAAATGCCACCGGATTCACTTTCCATGTTATATAACATAAGGTATTAATGAACATATTTTTCGTTTTTAAAATGCGGTGGCAAAAGTACATTTTTTTTGCTATTTGCTTTTGGTTTTTAGCCGTTGTCCATTGGTTAAAAACAATTCAAATAGTGTTGCGTTCGTATTGAAAAAAATTATACTTTTGCCGCCGAAAACCAGTGGATAGATTTGTAATGATTGCAACCACAAAAAAAAATGCTAAAACATCTCCTTCCACGATTTTCAGTTTTTTATTTTTTTATTAAAAACACTGATTATGAGTTATTTGTTCACATCAGAATCCGTGTCGGAGGGACATCCCGACAAAATTTGCGACCAGATTTCGGACGCATTATTAGACAGTTTTTTAGCACAAGACCCCGAATCGAAAGTGGCATGTGAGACACTTGTAACTACCGGACTCGTGGTCTGCGCCGGCGAAGTGAAGACCGAAGGCTATGTCTCCGTTGATGATGTGGTACGCGATGTCATCAAAAAAATCGGTTATGACAAAAGCGACTATCAATTTGACTATAAATCCTGCGGTGTAATCTCCACCATCCACAGCCAGTCACCTGACATCAACCAAGGCGTGGAACGGACTAAATTGGAGGATCAAGGTGCGGGCGACCAGGGCATGATGTTCGGTTATGCCTGCAACGAAATGGACAACTACATGCCGCTGCCCATTGAACTGGCCCACCGCTTCGTGCAGGAACTGGCCGCCATCCGCAAGGAAGGCAAGAAAATGACCTATCTGCGCCCTGACTCCAAGTCGCAAGTCACTGTGCAATATTCTGAGCGACATCGTCCCGAACGCATTGACAGCATCGTCATTTCCACGCAACACGACGAATTTGCCAACGAAGCCACCATGCTGGAGACCATCCGTCACGACGTGGAGAAAATCTTGATTCCCCGCGTGAAAAAAAGCTGTCCGAAAAACATACAGAAACTTTTCAATTTTGACTATACGCTATTTGTGAACCCTACGGGCAAATTTGTCATCGGCGGGCCACACGGCGACTCCGGGCTCACCGGCCGTAAAATCATCGTTGACACTTACGGCGGACGCGGCGCACACGGTGGCGGCGCATTTTCCGGCAAAGACCCCTCCAAAGTCGATCGCTCTGCCGCTTACGCCACCCGGCATATAGCCAAAAACATGGTGGCCGCCGGTCTCTGCGACCAAGTGCTCATCCAGGTAGCCTACGCCATCGGCGAAGCGAAACCCGTAGGCCTTTACGTTAACACTTACGGCACCGCCAAAGTGAAAATGCACGACAGCGAAATAGCCATGCGCATAAGCGAAATCTTCCCGATGCGCCCCTACGACATCATCAACCGCTTCCAACTGAAAAACCCAATCTACGAACCCACCGCTTCCTACGGACACTTCGGAAGAGACTTCTACGAAAAAGAGGTCAAGACCGCGCAAGGCAAACGTATGGTAACCTTCTTCCCCTGGGAGCGTTTGGATTACGTGGACAGAATCAAACATGCCTTCGGTCTCTGAATACGAAAAACCAATACCTAAAAGCAGGAAATTACGAGTTTGTTTTAAATGTTCCAAACAGGTGTTTTTCTTTTCAAAAAAAGTGTATTTTTGCACCCTTAAAAAATTAGACGTATAATTATGGCAAATACAGAAAATCTGGGCTCTAAAAAAGTTGAGCAAACCCAAGAAAATGAGAACATTGTAACGAAAATTCTGGCGTTCTTCAACAAATATCAGAATATTATTTACGGTGTCATTATTGGCGTATTGGTCATCGTTCTTGCGATATTGGCCTTCAACCGCTTTTATGTTCAAAAGAAAAATGCCGAAGCTGCAGCCCAAATCCAGCAGCCTATCCATTGGCTCACCCAAGGTGACACGGCATCGTTGAAAAAAGCCCTTGAAGGCGACGGCGAAAACGACGGCTTCCTGGATATTGCAAGTGGTTACAAAATCACAAAAACCTCCAACACCGCCAACTACTATGCCGGTTTGACGTACCTGAAACTTGGACAAAAGGACGAAGCCATGGAATACCTTAAGAAATTCAAAAAGAAAGAGGACATTTTGTGGTATGCCTGCCAAGCAACCATCGGCGACCTTTACGATGAGCAAGGCGACGAATCCAACGCCATCAGCTACTACGAAAAGGCCGTGAAAGGCAAAGATCCGTTCTTCACTCCGATCGCCCTGTTCAAATTGGGCCAAATGTATGAAAGAAAAGGCGATTGGAAAAAGGCTCTCGACGCTTACGAAACCATTGAAAAGGATTTCTACACCGAATACAACAAAATGAGCGTGGCTCAATATGTTGAAAGAGCAAAAGCAAACATTTCAAAATAAGAAATGACTGAAAAGAAGAAAAACCTGTCGGATTATATTCCGTTTGAGTTTTCTTCCGCCAACCAAGCAAGAATCGGTATTGTGGTTAGTGAATGGAACAATCACATTACCGATTCTCTTTTAGAAGGCGCGAAGAATTGTCTTGTCGAACACGGCGTTGAAACCGCAAATATCATAGTTCGGCACGTCCCAGGCAGTTTTGAACTGCCTCTCGGCGCAAAATGGATGCTGGAAAAATCCTCCGTGGATGCCGTCATCTGCATCGGTTGCATCATCCAAGGCGAAACCCGCCATTTTGATTTTATCGCCCAAGCCGTTTCAGATGGCATTATGAAAATGGGCCTTGAATATTCCAAACCTGTGATTTTCAGTGTGCTGACATGCAACACGATGGAGCAGGCAGAAGATCGCGCCGGGGGGAAACACGGCAACAAAGGTGTTGAAGGCGCAATCAGTGCTTTGAAGATGCTGGCCTTTTAAAGGCCAAAGGTCATGAAAAAAGAACATATAATGAAAAAGTTACGTGTTGTATTTATGGGCACGCCAGAGTTTGCCGTTGCCACCTTAGATGCCATCCGGAAAGCGGGGCATGATGTCGTGGCTGTGGTTACTACTCCCGACAAGCCCGCCGGACGTGGCCAGCACCTCCGCTGTTCTGAAGTGAAAAACTATGCCATCGCCCACCAAATACCCGTTCTGCAACCCGAAAAGTTGAAGGACGAGGCTTTTGTGGAAGATTTGCGAGACTATTACGCAGACATCTTCGTGGTGGTGGCTTTCAGAATGCTGCCAAAATGCGTTTACCAAATGCCTCTCCTCGGCACGTTTAACGTCCATGCTTCGCTACTCCCGCAATATCGCGGGGCCGCCCCCATCCAACGCGCCATTATGAACGGGGAAACCATGACCGGTGTCACAACCTTCCTGTTGGACGAACATACCGACACCGGGTCCATTTTGCTTCAGAAAGAGGTGGAGATCACTAAGGAGGACAATGCTGGAACCTTACATGACAAACTGATGGCCATCGGTGCGGAACTTGCCGTGGAAACGCTGCGACAATTGGCTGAAAACACCATCCATCCTGTTCCTCAGCAGATGTTTGACAACTTGAAACCGGCTCCCAAAATCTTTAAGGAGGACATGCTCATCCGCTGGGATGACACCGCCGAAAACATCTACAACCACGTCCGCGGACTATCCCCCTACCCTGCCGCCTTCACCCGCATCGGACTCAAAAATCCCGACACTAACAACCTGCAACCCTGCAACCTCAAAATTTTCGATATAAAAATCACCAACAATCCGAGTACGCAAAAACCAGGGAAGATAACAATAAATTCCTATAAAGAAATGTTAATTTCTACCAAAAATTGTGATATTTCTGTCAAAATCCTCCAAATCGAAGGTAAAAAACGAATGAATATTGAGGATTTTTTAGCGGGATTCAGACTAAATTGTTATACTGATTATTTGTTTTGATATATTTTTTTACACTAAACACCCCTTTGCTTTCAACCATTTAAAATATTTATTCACATTATTGGATTGGGATTTGTGATTAATAATTTTTACTAAATTTGTAGCTCAAACTTTTTACTAACCCTATTAAATTAAAAAACATGAACAAGAGCGAATTAATTAATGCAATTGCAGAAAAAGCCGGTTTGACAAAAGTTCAGGCTAAAGGTGCTTTAGAAGCCTTTATGGCAGCCACCAAAGAGACTTTGAAGAAAAACGACAAGATCTCCCTGATTGGCTTTGGCACATTCAGCGTGACAGACCGCAAAGCCAGAGTGGGTCACAACCCTCGTACCGGCAAGTCCATCAAGATTCCTGCAAAGAAGGTTGTCAAATTCAAACCCGGTGCAGCATTTGCAAAAATGAAATAATTCCTATTTCATGCCAATAAAAAAGCCCTGAACAAGGGCTTTTTTATTGGCATTTATCCATCATGATGACAATAGAGAACAAGACTTTACGAAGGGAGGTATCGAATTACCTCAAGCTTTTTGTCACGGAGAACCGACAACAGAGGCTGTCTGAAATCATAGCAAACCGTACGCGGCATGTCACCGTGGTACTGGAAGATCTGTTTCAGGCACAGAACATCAGCGCCGTGCTGCGCACCTGCGACTGTTACGGTGTGCAGGATGTGTACGTAATCCAACACCGAAATGAATTTGAGGCGAACAAAGAAATCAGCATGGGGGCTGACAAATGGCTCACCATCCACGAATTCCCGCATAGCGAACATAACGTCAAAGAATGCATCGACCGGTTGCACGAGCAGGGCTATTGGGTAGCCGCCACCCTCCCCGACGAACAAAAACGTACTATCTTCGACCTTCCTGTAGAGCAGAAAACCGCCTTCCTATTCGGCACCGAGCTGACCGGTCTTTCCGAGGAGGCTGTCAAATACGCTGACGGCAACGTACTTATCCCGATGTACGGCTTCACCGAAAGTTTCAACATTTCCAACTCCGCCGCCATCATCCTCTCTCATTTCACCGAAAAAATGCGCCATTCCTCCGTAAAATGGCAACTCTCCGATGAAGAAAAAGAGGAACTCTTCTTCAATTGGCTGCAAAAAAGCGTCAAAGACCCCGACGGACTGATTGATTATTTCATGAAACACCTGCGTTGACTTACGGACGCGTGCTATACGCTCATACAAACGCCTCTTTGTTGCCTGTTGCAATGACCCTTGATACTAATCACTATTTACCATTTACCATTTACTAATTTCTGTTCACTAATCACTGTTCACTAAAAAATTGTATCTTTGCACGCTCAAAATATAAAAGGAATATGAACGACGAAAAATTATTCACCGAATTCCCGCCCGTGACTACGGAACAGTGGGAAGCCACCATCAATAAAGACCTCAAAGGCGCTGATTACGAGAAGAAACTGGTTTGGAGAACCGATGAAGGTTTCCAAGTCCGGCCCTATTATCGCGCTGAAAACCTTCAGGATCTGGACTACCTGAAGACTATGCCAAACGAGTTCCCTTATACCCGGGGCACCAAAGCCCGTGACAACCACTGGGACATCGTGCAGGAAGTGGAGGAGGCCGATCCCGCCAAAGCCAACGCAATTGCTGTGGACGCTTTGAAACGTGGCGCCACATGCATCGCCTTCAATGCCGCCAACATCGATAGCGATGCGGCACTGGCTATGCTTCTCAATGGCATCGACTTGAATGTCAACGGGGTGCAGTTCAACCATGTGAAGAGCTATCTTGATTTGATGAAACGTTTCGTCAACTTCGTGGAAGCCAAAAACTTCGACAAGGAGAAAGTGTCGGGAAGCATCAATTTCGACCCGCTAACCTACCGCCTGCGTCACAACATGTTCTGGAAATCCGCCGAAGAAGACCTGCAACAGTCTATTGAACTGTTGGAGATAAACGGTTGCATGAGGAACTTCAAGGTCATAAACGTGAACGGCATCGTACTGCACAATGCCGGTGCCACCATCGTTCAAGAATTGGCCTACACGCTAAACATGGCCAACGAATACCTCGCCTTCTGCACCGAAAAGGGACTCAAACCCGAAAAGGTGGCCTCACGGATGCAGCTCACGCTCTCCGTCGGTTCCAACTATTTCATGGAAATCGCCAAACTGCGCGCCACCCGTCTGCTCTGGTCCACCATGGTGGCTCAATACAAGCCCGAATGCGACTGCGCATATAAGATTCACATCAACACCGTGGCATCCACTTGGAACAAAACCCTTTACGACCCTTACGTCAATATGCTCCGCAGCACCACGGAGGGTATGTCGGCAGCCATTGGCGGTTCCGATTCCATCTCGCTGCAACCGTTTGATGTGGCGTACAAGGAATCCGACGAGTTCTCCCGCCGCATCTCCCGCAACGTGCAGGTGATCCTCAAAGAAGAGGCTTTCATGGATCGCGTGGTGGATCCCGCCGCAGGTTCCTATTACGTCGAAAACCTCACCAACTCCATCGCGGAGAATGCGTGGAAACTTTTCCAAAATGTTGAGCAGCAGGGCGGTGCCCTCAAAGCTATCGAAAACGGTTCGATGCGCGAGGCCATCGAGACCAGCTGCCAGAAGCGCGACATGAACATCGCCACCCGCCGCTACATCCTGCTCGGCACCAACCAATACCCGAATATCAACGAGACAATGGCCGACAAAATCGAAAGAGTAAAAAAGGATGACTGCGAAGGTTTAAAGACCTACCGCGGTGCCATGGCTTTCGAGGAAGTTCGCCTTGAGACCGAAAAATACGCCGCCAAGAACCACCGTCCGTCCGTGTTCCTGCTGAAAGTCGGTAATTTGGCCATGCGTCAGGCGCGTGCCGGATTCATCACCAACTTCTTCGGTTGCGCCGGCTATCAGATCATCGAGCCTGCTGGCTTCCCGACTGTGGAAGAGGGCGTGAAGGCCGCCGGTGAAGCGAAACCCGACCTCATCGTGGTGTGCAGCTCTGACGAAGAGTACGCAACCCTCGGCGTGGAGGCCGCCAAGCAATGCAAGGCGCAATTCCCGAACACACCGTTCCTCGTGGCTGGCAACCCTACCGAATGCCTCGAAGCTCTCAAAGAAGCTGGCACCGACGACTTCATTCACGTGAGAGTCAATATCTTGGAATCCTTACGGAAATATAACCAATTGTTGCTGAAATAAAGACGCAACACATTGCTTTACGCTTCCCATTCCGCATACGAGGTATCCGTTTCCCGCAAGCGCACGCAATTGAGTTTTAAATTATTAGGTAGGCGCGACTGTATCTTTTCTGCGATGAAATTTAACAGATTTTCCGTGGTAGGTTGGAAATCCACGATGACAATTTTCTCGTAATTCTGTTTTAAAATCTCAATAAGCTGATTGTCTGTCTTGTCGCTTAACACCAAAGCATGGTCTAAAAGCGATATGATTTCTTCATTGACCAGTCTTTTCAGATCTCCGAAATCCATCACCATCCCGTTTTTAGGTGAAGATTCATCGTGCAGGGGTTGCCCTGCGAGAGTGATGTCCATCTTGTAGGAGTGGCCGTGGATGTTGCGGCACAGCCCATCGTAGTTGCGTAGCGCGTGTGCCATTTCAAAGGAGAATTGTTTGGTTATCTTGATGGTACTCATTGTTTTACGATTTTATGGATTTGAATGCCGTGTTCAGAGGACAATTTTATCAAATAGGGTCCGATGGGAAATTTGGATAAATCTATCTGAATGTTGTCGATATTGTCAAATTGTCGGGCGAGCAGGGTTCTTCCAGCAATATCTTGAAGCTCAACTGTTAATTTATCAGTTTGATTATCAATAGATTTGATGTTTATTGTAGAAGAGACAGGGTTTGGATATACGATCCATCTATGTTGATCGGAATAGCTTGAAATATCGGTAGTGAATGGACTCGAGTCGTTACCGAAGATTTTTTCCGCCAGTTCAGGATGGTCGATAAACGGGTTTCGGTTGTGCTGACGTTGATAAACGGCATTGTTGCGGTTAATTTCTTTCTGACTGACAGGATCCATGGCAGCCCATTGGAGCAGCAGTTCTTTCGCCCATGGCTTAAGGTTTCCTCCGGAAAAGTTGGATTGCGTTTCCACACCGAGGTTCTTGTCCATATAGCAGACAGCCATATAGAAATAGATGCGGGCGAAGTCACCTTTGAAACTGTCGATGGGTTCGAACACAAACCCAGAGTAACCTGAAATGTTGGACGTACCCACTTTGCTTCCATTGGTGCTGGTCCAAGTCGCATTGATTACCTTGCCGAACGGTAGGTTGCTTCGTTTGGAATTGACGAAGCCGTCGGTGGGAACGAGGTGGAAGAGGTCGGTGTACATGGGTGCGACACTACCGCCGAACCAGCTTTTTGGAACGGAGTGTTCGCGGTTGTAGCAGTCGCTCTCGCCGGAGTAGCTGCCACATTGGTCGCTTCCGAAAGTGAAGTAGTAGGCAGGGGTTCCGTTTGGGCGGTCGGAGTACATGTCCCACACTTTGCCGTTGTCGGGACGTACATCAGTAGTATAGAATGCCTGCCACAACTCATTGTATGACAAAGATGTATGATTTTTAATAATGTTGTGCATAGCCGTGCGAAGCTCGTTGCCGCTTTTATTTTCAGCAGAGGCATAATAACCAGCGGGTGGTTGGGCATAGGAGAAGTTTACTATGAGTAGGCATAACACCATAAATCTCGTTTGTAGAGACGCGCCATGGCACGTCTCTACAGGGGAAAACCGTATGTTTTTCATTCTATACATGCGTTATCTTGTAAATCATCTCTTTTAGCAGCTCCCCTTCATCGTTGTTGGCATCCACACCTTTGGATTTCACATCGTATTCCCTTAATATGGAGATGATTCGGGTTAATTGCGGCAGGGTATGGTTATTGGCGATTCCAACGTTCCGGGCGATGATGCCTGGCGGCAGATTGCCGAAAACGGTTCTCAGCGCATCATTGCTTTTGTCGGGCGAAAGATGGTAACGGATCATCTTGTGATAATAGGAATACAGCATGGAGATGGTGCGGATGTTCGGATTGTCCTTCAGATGCATCGTGAAGTTGAGCATGATGTTATAGACTTTCGATAGATTCCGGGATCCCAAAGCGTCCTGCAATTCGAAAATGTTGTATTCCTTGCTGATGCCGATGTATTTTTCGACGACGTCCGGTGTGATTTCACTTCCCGCAGGCAGAGCAACTTGTAGTTTTTGGAATTCGGTGAAGATTCGGGACAAGTCGTTGCCGATGTGCTCGCTCAGCATAGTAGCGGTCTGCGGATTTAGCTTGTAGTTGAATGTCTGGCTCGCGAGATCCTGAATCCATGCGGCGAGGTTCCAATCCTTAACCCCTTCCGATACAAAAACGACCCCTTGACTGGCGTATGCTTTCGTCTGAGCGGCTTTCAGTTTGCCATATTTGTAACAGACAACGAGGATAGTTTGCGGACTCGGACTTTTCGCGTAAGCATCCAACAATTCGATGTTTTTCAGTTCTTTGGCTTCTTTCAAGATGACTACACGATACGGGCTTCCGAAAGGAAATTGCTTGGCGTTGGCCAGCACCATATCCACGGAGGTGTCCTTGCCATAAAGCACCACCTGGTTAAAGTCTCGTTCTTCGGGTTCCAAAATGCCTTCCTCGAACATCTTACAGAGTCGGTCGATGAAAAACGGTTCCTCCCCGTGCAACAGATAGACGGGCGCAAACTGTTTGTTCTTGATTTGCGCTACGAGGTCGCTGTATGTGACTGTTTTTTCTGAACTTTTTCCTTTCGCCATAATATGTCGTTTGTTATTGTCCGACGGGTGTTTGCGATACATCGGGTGTATGCGATACACCCCTACAATTCATCGCCATTCTTCGTTTTTCATTGCCTCATCGTGTCATCTTAGAAATAGTGTTCCGCCACCTGGAAAATCACCTTCTCGTCGGGTTCGTACAGACCTTTGTCATTGGTGAGGATGAAATCCGCGATGTTGTGGCGGCGGTAGTCTTCGGGAATCTTGTTAGGACTGTCGAGGATGATGTCGAAGGTCTCGGGGTGGATGCCAACTTCCAGATCCGTGGCGTAGCTGGTGAAATGGTGTAAGAAATGATCTACTTTATCTACTAATGCGTTACCGAGGGCGGCAGCGGTTTCAATTTTCTTTTCGTTCATAGCTGTTATTTTTCAGGCCGCAAAGGTACATAAAATACGAATATTGAAGGTATAAAAAAACGCCGCACTCTTTCGAATGCGGCGTAAAATCATTGGCTTTGGTTAAAAGATTACCCGATGGTGATGCTACGGGCGAGTTTGGGTTCCTCTTTCTGCACTCTCGGCAGGGTGATGGTGAGGATTCCGTGCTCCACTTTGGCTTCGATGTGGTCCTTGTCCACGTCCTCGGGCAGATTGTAGTTCTGCTCGTA
>JAEEGL015123370.1_pt1 | contig 23176 bp, 15 predicted proteins | sample 9134231 | NCBI WGS metagenome assembly JAEEGL01 (sample SAMN16246548, study PRJNA631951) | gut metagenome | biome: gut microbiome; feature: rumen; material: fiber-attached | host: Bos | place: Iran: Karaj | collected 2018-10
TGTACTGTTTATGAATTAATCCAATATGGTGATAGTAATGCTACATTAAACTTAAATACAACTTATTATTATCTTGTAACAAGAGATACTAATTTAATTATTTTTGATGATAGTATGACTAATGCTTGGGGTACTGGTTCTAATCGTAAAGCTACAATAACTGGTATTTATGATGGACAAAGAGTATCTAATGGTGAAACATGGACATTAACAGCTTCAACTAGATATATAAAAGCCTATAATGATTTAGGTATTGAATACATAAGATTATATCAAAATACTAACTATGGAGTACCAACAGGTAATAATCCATCTCCAGGTGGTACTTCAACTACAAACTATTATATTTATGGTAATTATCAAAACTTTAAAATGGGAAGGGGAATGACCCAATACAACAGTTATCTTACTGCTTCAGTTTTAATTGGAGCTAATAACTCACCATCTACATCTGGTGTGGGTTCATCATCAAGTAATGTTGCTAGATATCGTTTAATGGTTGAATCAGGTCATTATCAATACTTATCTTTAACAAATGGTAATACAAACTCAACTACTAATATTTATATGAGTGCTGATTGTATACTAGGTAATGATTATGACAGGGCAGATGATAATGATATTACTAGATTAAGAGTTGCATATTCTTACGCAACATCTTGGGGTGGTGTTTATCGAAGAGTTAATACAATTGATGCACATATTAGAGTTAAAAGTGGTCAAATAGGTACTGAATCAGCTGGTGCATATTCAGGTCTTTATGCTGGTGGTCGTGGTAATGTTAATGGTGATCAATATATAACTAAAGAAGTTATCGTTGAAGGCGGTTATGTAGTTAACTTAATCGGTGGACCTTCAAGTGACTCTAGTATGTCAACAATAAATGATACATATCTTTATGTGACTGGCGGTAAAGTCGGTATGATATTTGGTGGTGCCGGTGAAACAGCCACTTATGGAAATCGTATTATTCAGGTTACTGGTGGTGAAGTTACACATAGTATCTTTGGTGGATCAAATGGATATTTAGCAACAGGTACTGCTGGTACTATTGTTGGTTCTTCATATGTCTATGTTGGTGGAAATGCTATCATAGGTGATGAAGATATCATGGAAGATGAAGAAGACGATGAAGAAAATAGATGGTATGGAGCCGAAGCAGGCTCAGTCTTTGGAATAGGTAATGGAAATGGAAACTCCGATACCATAGGATCTACAAATGGTTCAAGACTTATTGTTGCTGATGAAGCAATTATTAGAAAAAATGTCTATGGTGGTGGAAACCATGCTGCCGTTGGTGTAGCAAGTAGTTCTACAACTACCACTCAAACACAAATAAGAATTATTGGCGGTAATGTCAAAGGTTCTGTCTTTGGTGGTGGAAACGAAAATGGTTCTGGTGATAATAGTACAACTGCAACCGTTGATATTATTATGACTACAGGAACTATATATGGTTCACTATATGGTGGATCAAACGAAGAAGGAACTATTTATGGTGATGTTAATTTAAATGTTACTGGTGGTACAGTTTCTGGTGGAGTATTTGGTGGCGGCCTTGGAGGTGTAACCAATAATTCTACTGGTACGTTTGTAAGTTGTAATGTATCGGTTACTATAGGTGATGCTAATAAGCCAAATCAACCATCAATAAACTATGTGTATGGTGGAAGTTCAATGGGTACTGTTAATGGTACTGCAAGTAACAATACTTATAATTCAAATTGTGATACTGAAGTAACTGTTAACAACGGAACTATTGGTCAATCAGTATTTGGTGGAGGACAAGGAAGTTCTACCCAAACACCTTATGTTAAAGGCGATATTACAGTTACCATTAATAATGGAAATATTTTAAGTACGACCGGAGGCGTTTTCGGTGGTAATGATAAAGCTGGTAAACCATCTGGCTCTGTTGAAGTAATCGTTAATAGTGGTTCAATTTATAATACATTTGGTGGTGGTAACCAAACAGATTTAAATGTTAGTGATGTAACCATTAATGGTGGTACAATAACTAACGTTTTTGGTGGTTCTAACTCATCTGGTGTTGTAACGACCTCACAAGTAGATGTAACCGGTGGAACAGTTACTAATGTTTATGGTGGTAATAATGAGGGTACATCTGCAACAACGGCAATCGTTGATATATCTGGTGGAACAATTACCAATGCTTATGGTGGAGGAAAACTTGCCCCAACGGGAACTACCACATTAAATATATCTGGTGGACATATAGGAAGTGCATATGGTGGTGGTGAATCTGCCAATATCAATACTTCGACAACTGTTAATGTAACTGGTGGAGTTACAGACAATGTCTTTGGTGGTTCTAATACAACAGGAAGTGTTCCAACATCAAATATCTATGCAACTAATGGTCAAGTAGGAACTATTTATGGTGGAAATAACCAAGGTGGTTCGACAGCAACAACTAATATTCAAGTTAATGGCTCAAAAGTTGCAGCCGTTTATGGTGGTGGTAACCAAGCAGATACTACCGATACTCATGTTGCTATTACTTCTGCAAATGGAATGATTTCGGAAGTATATGGTGGAGGAAAAGCTGCTAATGTAACTAATGCTAGTGTAAATGTAGCAGGTTCAAGAATAAATAAAGTCTTTGGTGGTTCAAATCGTCAAGGTACCGTTAATAATGCAGTTGTAAATATTACTGAACCAACTGTATCATCAAATGGTGTTTATGTTGATGTTTATTTTAATGCCAAAGATGTTACAGATGAGAGTACTACATATTCAACTATTACAACCGTAAATGTTGCAATTCATAATAATACTGATTCAACCTTAAGTTCTTATTCAGGTTCAATTGCAATTCCGGGAACTTCTTCTATGTATGAGACGAGTCCTAAAACGACAATCACCAAAGTTGGAGAAAATTATAATTATACACAAGTAGGACCTGAAGGTAATAATATTATTTCTTCCCATAGTGATTATTCATTCTCCTTTAAAGTATTATCAAATACTGACAAGGATGTATTTACTTTATCGGATTCCTTTACTTCTAGTAACGTCCTAAGTAATAATCGGTTAATTGGGTATGTATATGGTGGAAATAATGCCGGTGGTACAACCGTTAATTCAAGTGTGAATATAACTGGTGGTCTCATAGGAAATATTTATGGTGGAGGTGACGCCGCACCGGTAACTAATCAAGGAGTCCATGTTACTAATTCTGTTGTTTTAGATGATGTATATGGCGGAGGAAATCAAGCTGCCATTAACGGTGATGCTTTAGTTGATTTAACTACTGCCACCATTTTAGGAAACGTATTTGGTGGAGGAAATGCCGGTATTGTAACTGGCGATACCCTAGTTAATGTTACTTCATCATATGTTGGTAAGAGTGTTCATGGTGGTGGAAATGGTGCTACCGCAATAGTCTATGGTGATAATACTACGGTTAATATTGATGGTGTATCAGAGATTCAAAAACACGTATTTGGTGGAGGAAATGCCGCAGCAAACGGTGATTCTAATGATAATAACGCTAATGTATATGTAAATATAGTAGGGGGTAAAATTAGTGGAAACGTATACGGAGGAGCTAATACTTCCGTAATCTATGGAACAACTTATGTTAATATTGGTTATAATGCTGTTAATGATAATAGTTTACAAATGGAAGATGTTGAAATCATTGGTACCATTTTCGGTGGTGGTGAATCGAATGCATCAGGAGCACCTGGCTATGACTTCTCATTTAAATCTGTTAAAGTCGGAATTAATATTTTAATTGATGGATCACTACATAATAATCTTTCTACAACCGGATCTATCTTTGGTAGTGGTAATGCTTCCGAATCCGAAGGTTATAGTTATATAACTATTCGAAATTATGGAACATTTGCTAATTATAAACATAATGTATCTATTCAAAGAACTGATGTTGTTACTATTGATAATTCAGCAATTTATTTTGAAGGAATTGATGATAGTACCAATGATTATCCAGATCTTTTCTCTTTATCACGTATTGATAATTTGAAACTTAAGAATAATTCAACTTTATTCTTACTTAATGGAACAAACTTACTTCAAGAATTTAATAGTTTAGTTGATATTAATGGTGTTGAAACAAAAGCTACAGTAGAAATCAATGACGATGGTAGTTATGAATCTAAGAACGTTGATAATCGTATTTATGTTCTTGATGGTCAAAATGTTAATATTGCTACTAGTCAAGATGTTACATCATTCGGTGAAGTACATGGTATGACTTTCTTCGGTATGTTTAAACTAGATAGAAATGGTAATGTTTATACTGGTTACTTTAAACCTGATTATGAAAATGGTGATACCTTTGTTTCTAGTGACCTTTATTATTTTACAAGTGGTAGTTATATTCTTGGACGTCACCATGATGCTCATAATATTAAAGTTGATGGCTTCTATTCTAATTTTGATATCGATCCAGAAAATCCGAATGATGAAACATGTATTGTTAAATATATTGAACCAACACCTCCAACAGGTGGACATTATAAATGGGTAATTGGTTCTCCGGTTGAATCTTATGATATTTCTATATTAGCATCTAAGTATATTACCCTTGGTGCAACATCATTACCTTTAATCAATGATTATTCTCCAAATAGTGAATTTTTAATCGTTGGTTTTGATGATTCAGAATTAAATCCTAACGTTAATTTGGTACCACAAACACAAGTACCAAGAATTGCAGCGTCAGCCCAAGCTGCTGATAATACGATGGCCTTGGTATTAAAAAATGGTTCTGCTGGTTGGATGAATGATGGTTCAACAACATTCTTAACTAATTCAAATCCTAATTTTTCGGGTACTCCAGAATATGATAAAGAGAGTACCGATGTGGTACCAAACTTTGTTTTATATTTATATCACTCTAAAAACATTGGTACTACTGGCGACATGGGTAAAGCAGTTATTAATATGGTTGTAACTACACCAATTGATGACTTACATTATTCTATTAAGTATGTAAATATTAATGTTACATTATCAAGAGCTTTAGTTACTTCAACTGATTATGAAGCAACTATTTCCCCTGGTAAACAATATGAAATGTTTGCTAATGAAGAAACTAATATCTCATCAAAGAGTAGTTTTAGTACATATTATACAATTTATTATAATTCACAAACTAATCCATATCAGGCTGGAGTAAATAGAGTATTAGTATCTAATTATGTACTTCCAGAAAATACTAGAATTACCATGATTGACTTCTTAAATGATGGTACTACGCAATACTATTATCACATTATTACAGCAGCTGAAGTGCAATCTGCGCAACAGCAACTGCAAAATACGGGTGATATATCTTATCCATTTAGAAACTTTATTAAGATGGGAAGTACAGATCCAAATAATCATTATGATGATGCAACAATGAATAATATTTATTATGATACATCGATTGAGGGCGCCCTCGAAGAGTTTATCTTTATTGTTGATTTCTCGGAAGCAACAATTACAAGTAATGCCCTAGATAAACAATTATTAATTGAACTTCAGGATGCCCAAGGAAATACTCGAGTCAGTGTATATGGTTCTCAACAATTGCTGGTTAAATATAATGCTTATGTTAATAGTGAAGCAGATATTCTTGTTAATGCTTCGATGGATAAGACATCATTATATCCTGGTGAATCAACTTATATAACTGCCCAAATGACTTATAATCAAAATGTTATTAATAATAAAAAGATATATGAAGATGCTCATCTAGATGACCAAATGGGTATTAAGATTAGTATCATTGATAGTAATGGTAAAGTAGTAAAAGGTTCTTCTTTATTGGGATTATACTTTACTTATGGAAATACAACTTATTGGCCACGAGTTGATGGAACAACGAGAATTCATGTATCTAACAAAGTAGCCAATGTAACATCAAGAGTACAAATTCATATTCCTGATAATATGGCCGCGGGAACTTATACAGTACGCGTTGAATCATTTGGTTGTGCTGATGGTATCTATTTTGGCCTTGAAGCAGATACTTATTCGGATGTTACGCTTACTGTACTAAGTAATAATCATGGATTATTATTAACAATACCTGATAAAATGTTAATTATTAATATGGATACGGGATTAAATCTAAATGGTAATAATCTTCTTAATTATCGATTAACATATAATTCAGCACTATCTAATCCAAAAATCTTAATGTCTTTATACCGAAGAGATTATAGTGCCATAAGTTCAATGCAATATAATAAGGTTGATTTACAAGATTATGTTTCAACAACCCTTAGTCCATATGGTGTTGATACTATGGATTACTTAGTAGCTACTACCGCAACTGGAGTACTTAATCATGTGCTAGAGTTTAATGATAACCTTGTATCAGGAACTTATCGTTTAACATTTAGTTTATATGATGGTAATAACTTCATTGGTGATGTTTATAAATACATCTTTATAAAATAAAAGATACTTTAAATAAGTATCTTTTTATATGGTATAATTAACATAGAAGGTAACAAATGAGAAAAGTAGTGAAAATTGAAAATCCAGAGGAAAATGATCTTGAAAGAAACAAAAGAATTAAGAAAGTAATTGGTAAAATAATTGCTATTATTATTGCTATGGGATTAATGGCATATTTATTTACTTTACCAGTAGAAGGAAAAGAGTTATTAGATAATCAAAATGATTTAGAGGAAGAATTAGCTAAACATTCTTTAGTAATTGCTCAAATGGATAATATTCCCGAAATGTATAATATAATGAATGGTAAAGTAAAAAGATTAAATAATAAAAAAGACTATTTCAAATAGTCTTTTTTTATGTTACAATTAGATAGTAGGAATATAGGTATATTATGGACAATTTAGATATCAATAATGTTTCTAACGATGAATTATTAGAATTAAAAAAGACTATCGAAGAATATGTTTCTTTTTTAGATGATAAAATTAACTCTAATAGTGAAGATGGTGATGAAGATGAATGAGAAACTAGAAGAAATAATCAATAGTCAAAAAGAAATCTTATCAACGCTTCCTGCTAATAATCGTAAACAAAAAAATAAGTTTATTATTCAAACTAATGAATATAAAGAAGAATCATTAGCATTACTTGAAAAAATAAATAAGGAAATAAACGAAAGATTTAATAAATATAATACATATACAGTTAATACTAAAATCGAAGAAATTGATAATTATTTAAAAATATTTACGAATAATTTTTATTTATTAGCTAGTAATAATACAACATTTGAAAAATCAGGATTAGATAGAATTACATATAATATAAGTAAATATTATCGTGGTAATCTAGATGAAGTAAATGAAAGTATTTTAAAAGCAATTAATATATTTAAACAAGCAAGTATTATCCTTACACCAAATGATTTTGCTTATTCAAGATTTACTACTATGTATATGACAGAATTCTTTAAACACCTTGAGGATCTTACTAATAATGAATTAAAAGATAAATTTAATGAAATATATTGGCAATGTTCGGATATCATTACTCATATAGAATTAAATATTAAATATTTATATCTAAAGAATCAAAAAAAGTTTGATGAGTTTTATAAAAAATGCGCGATCAAATTTGTTAATGGTAATACTTATGATGAAGTATATCTAAGATATAATGAATTAGTTAGAACTAGAGATTATTTAAAACAAAAAGATGTTTATTTAATACTACAAAAATTTCAAAATAGGGAATATGTAGCTAATGATTTTAAAAAAGAAAAATTAGATGCATTCTATTTAGAACAAGATAATGAACTTTTAAATCGATTTAGAGAATCTATTTTAGAATATCGTAGTTATTTAAAAGTTAGTTATATCATCGAAGAGTTTAAAAAACTATATGCAGAAAAAGATAAATATAAAAATTTAAGTAAAACAGTATTCAATGAAATAAAGAAAAATGAAGGTAAATTATTTGGTATCAATAAAAAAGAAGTTGCTTTGTCTAAAAAAGGAAAAGATATTGCTAACTTAGATGTTGAAGTTGATAAACAAATAACCGTATTAAAAGAAAAATATGATTTATTAACGGATGCTTTATTTAAAGAAAGAATATTGGCTTTCATATCTGAAAGTAGTACATATAAAGATATCTTAGATTTTATGTATAATAATTATGTTCCTTTTGTTAATATGATTAAATCATCAGATGAAGAAATTGAATATAATGATATTATGGCTAAGATTGAAGAAGTACATACGATATTATTAAATCCTTATTTATCATTTCTTAATAACGTTTGCATTAATGATACAAAAGATATTAAGATAATAGTTAGTGATTTATATTCGCTTTCAAATTTCGATGTTAAACCTGAAACATTTGAAAATGAAGGGGATTTAGATAATATATTAAGTACAATTGATAAAGTAGTAACATATCATAATTTAGAAACAGCTAATGTTCTCGTTGATAATATTAAATTCATTTGTGATGTTACTGATTTAAATAATAAAGCACAAAATTAAATTTTATGATATACTGAAAGTGGTGGATATATGAAAAAAGTATTAAAAGGAATATTATGGGTTGTCTTAGGTATTTATGTTATCTTTGCTATATTTGTAACAATATGCTTGATTAACTTTAATGATTATAAGGTACCTGTACTAGGAAATAAATCACTAATTATTATTGATAGTGATGAATTTAGTGACTATTATTCTAAAGGAAGTTTAGTTGTAGTTAATAAAACAGATTATAAAGATGTTGAAAAAGGTGATATGGGATTTTTCTATAACACTTATGAAAGTCCAATTACCATTACTTTAGCAGAAATAACTGATAAAGAACAAATTACCGATACGGAATATACGTATACTTTAGAGGGCGATCGTGGTATTTCTTCTGAAAACTTTATTGGTGATGCTAAAGAAGCAAAAGAATATAAAGGATTAGGTTCCATCTTACAAGTGTATGAAGATCGTTGGGGATTCTTACTTCTAATTGTTCTTCCAATACTTGTAACATTTATTTATGAAATATATGCTATTATTAGAGAACTAATTCATCCAAAAGAGGATTAAAATGAAACGCTACTTTATTTTAGTAGCCTTTTTAATACTTGTTGCTATTTTTTTCGCCGTGGGGACCCTTGGTTTGTTTGAAACCAATGCAAATATGAGTGTGTCTACTAATCTAGCAGCGTGGAGTATTAAAATTAATAATTTAAGTACTGAGAATCTCAATACTTCTTTTAATGTGACTAATTTTGTTGTAACTACGAATGATAATGTAGCGGCTAATGTTTTTGCTCCTGGTTCAACAGCTTATTTTGATATTGATTTAAATGTATCTGATACCCAAGTATCAGTTATGTACGATGTTACTTTTGATTTTTCTAATATTACCAATAAGGCAATCGTAATATCCGATATTGTTGAAACAAATAATAATCAATTTTATCAAACTAACAGTAGTACTTTTTCAGGTATTATTCCCCTTAGTGATATAGCTAGTAATTCTTCAAGAGTATTTAGAGTTTATTTAGCTTGGAACGATGATCCTTTAAATGGTGAAAATGATTATTTAATAGGTAGTGCTACTGATCGTACTTTAATAATTCCAGTTACTATTCATGCTATTCAGTATGAAAATGCTGATCAAAATCATTGGATTGAACAAAAATTAACACATATTGTTGCTGCTGCAACATCTTATGCCGAAGATTATTATGAAGATAGTGAACTAACTTCCGATACACAAAATATTACCGTTAATGATTTGATAACTCCAGTTAATTATTTAAAAACGGTTGAAAAAAATAATAATCAATTAACTTATTATAATAATGTTAATAGTAGTGAATTAAAGACATTAACATTAACCATTACCTTAGATGATGGTGATGTATCAGCTTGTATTATGACTGATGCTACTAATCAAACTTTACTTGATGAAGAAAGTGATTTTAGTACTTATAGTGATTTAAATTTATATTGTGAGTAATATGAAAAAAATAATTAAAATAATAGCAAAAATTATTGGTAATATTGTTTTAAGCATACTTGTTATGGTTATTTTAATTATGCTTTATTGTTATTATCAAGTAGATATTCAAAAGAAAGAATATGTTAATTTATTTGGTTATTCTTTTTTTGAAGTTATCTCTGGTAGTATGTCTCCAACAATTGAAATTCAAGACTTAGTTATTGTTAAAATTACCAAAGATGATTTAAATGAAGATGATATTATTACTTATATCAAAGATGATAATGTTATTACACATAGAATAATAGCTAAAAATGATGATACATATATATGTAAAGGAGATAACAATAATACTACCGATACTGCTATAAAAAGCGATATAATTATAGGGAAGGTAGTAAAAATAATTCCAGGGGTAGGTACATTTAAAGATACATTATTAACACCAAAAGTTTTAATACCATTTTTAGTAACCTTTTTGTTATTTGGATATTATTTTAATACCTTAGATAAAGAGAAAAAGGAAACAAAAAAGGATGAAGTTCAAAACTAGAAAGATTACTTTATTAGTTATTATGGCACTACTTTTTATATGTAGTTTTCTTTTAGTGATACCAAAAGCCTTTTCTTTATATGAAACAACGACAAATGGAAATGCATCAATATCTTATGCTTTTTATGTTTTGAATACTAATTATAATACGCAAGAAATTATGCTTGGTAGTATTTTGCCAACTAGTTCTGCATATACTTATGATTTTACCGTGTCTAATTTTGATAGTCATGGCCGTAGTGAAGTAGATATGGAATATGATTTATCAATTAGAACAACTACTAATTTACCACTTTTATATGAATTATATATTGATGAAGAATATGATGATCCAGGAGCAACCAATGCTATTACATCATCAAGTACCACCGCGGATATTCATGGGACTTATTTTAATCATTTTTTAACGGCTACTAAATATATGCCATATACACAGAATACTACTTATCACTATCAACTTGTTGTTTATTTTCCTGCTCAACATACTAGTAGTGATTTTCAAGATATCGCTGAATCAGTTGAGGTTACGGTGGCATCAAGGCAAATAAGAAATAATAGTTAATTTGCATTTATTTAAAGTAAGTGTTACAATGTAGCACATAAAAAGGAGTTTATATGAAAAAAGTAGAACCCAAAACATTATCGGGATTTATGGAATTAATGCCTGAAAAGCAGGTTTTATTTAATCATGTAAAAAATACTATTGAATCAGTTTATCAAAGTTATGGTTTTTATCCACTAGATACACCAATTGTTGAAGATGCCAATGTGTTACTTGCTAAAGCTGGTGGTGAAACCGAAAAACAAATCTACGCTTTTAAAAAAGGTGATAATGATTTAGCTCTTCGTTTTGATTTAACGGTTCCTTTAGCTAAATATGTAGCAGCACGTTGTAATGATTTAGTATTCCCATTTAAAAGATATCAAATAGGTAAAGTTTATCGTGGTGAAAGACCTCAGAAGGGTCGTTTTAGAGAGTTCTATCAATGTGATATCGATGTTATAGGTAATGAATCATTATCTATTAATTATGATGCTGAAATGCCTAAAATCATCTATGATATTTTTCGTAAATTAGATTTTGGACCATTTACTATTTATTTTAATAATCGTAAGATTCTAGGTGGTTTTTTTGAATATCTTGGTTTAAAAAATCAAATAACAGATATATTACGTATTATTGATAAATTAGATAAAATAGGTTTAGAAAATGTTAAACTTACCTTAAAAGATTTCAATATCAGTGAAGATAAGATTAATGAAATATGTAAATTAGTCAATATTAATGGAAAGCCTCGAGAGATTATTGGTAAATTAGAAGCTTTAAATATTGATAATGAATTATTTAATCTTGGTGTTGAGGAACTTAATAAAGTTATTGAATGTTTATATAGTTATGGAATGTCCGATGAATTCTTTGCAGTTAACTTAACAATTGCTCGTGGATTAGATTATTATACTGGTACGGTATATGAAACAAAGTTAAATGATTATCCATCTCTTGGAAGTATTTGTTCTGGTGGTAGATATGATAACTTAGCAGAGTTTTATACTGATCAAAAATTACCAGGAGTTGGTATCTCAATTGGATTAACGAGATTATTTGATCAATTGATGGATGTTGGTTTAATAAAGGATACTAATGAAAAAGTTAGTGATGTAATTGTTTTACCAATGACCGATAATTATCAATACATTAGTAAATTTGCTAATTATTTAAGAGATAATAATTTTAAGGTAGATACGGTTTATGTAAATAAGTTTAAACAAGCTATTAAATATGCATCACGTCAAGGCGTAAAATATGCACTTATTATTGGCGATGATGAAGTAGCAAAAAATACCGCGGTACTTAAAAACATGAATGAAGGAACGCAAGAAGAAGTTACTTTAGAAAATATCCTTAAAAAGATAAAGATGTAGTAATACGTCTTTTTTGCAGTAGATACTATAATTTTTATGGAGAGAGAAAGATTATGAATGAAGAAAATATTAAATATCAAATATTAGATTATGATAAATATCAAAAAAGATTAGAAGCTGCATTACAGAATGATGATTTATTAAAATTAAATATTCAAAAGAAAGTCTTAGGATATACAAAATATGGCTATGAAATTGCTGATTATTCAGTAGGCTTTGGTGCTAAAGATTTATTTATTGTCGGTGGTTCACATGGTAGTGAAATTATTGGCGTTGATTTTGTTACTCAATTCTTAAATAATATTCCATCTTTAGAAAATTATGATCCGAGCTTAATAACCATTCATATTATTCCAAGTCAAAATCCCGAAGGATTTGATATTACCACGCAAATGATTAAATCTATTGAAGAAGATAAAATTGAACAAGAATCTTACGATTATTATATAAGATATCGTTTAGATAATATGTTAAATAATTATATTAATAAATTAAATAATTTGTTTGACAGTATCGAAGATACTTTGATTACACCAAGTGTATATATTGATACTATCAAAAAGACGTTTAAGGAAGATTATTGGCTTAATCTAATTGAACCCAAAAGGGGAGTACCAGACCTTATTACGTTTGCAAGTATTATTTATGGTATTAATAATTTAAATTCTTATGATGAACTACAGAGTGAATTATTAATTAAGGTTAATAATGCTATTAATTTTTCAAATAATATTTATTTTAAATTATTAATTGATCGTTTATCTAAAAGTTTATTTAGTAATGAGTTATTTAATAGTATTATAGCTAATAACACTATCTATTTGGATAAAACAAAAGCATCAAGATTATATCAAGAAAAGTTCGAGAATAATGATTTAAGTAAATTACAATCTTCGAAACTCGGTGAGGATGTTACTGCTGCGTTTGAAAAAATGAATATTCCAAGCGGTGCCAAAGTTAAATTCGATCCCAATGGTGAATTTGTAAATTTAAATAAAAATAGACCCGATAATCCAGGTGTTGTGCAAATGAAAAAAGGGGAAATAAAATATGGTATTTCACCAGCAAATAACATTTTAGATAATGAAATAGGTCCTATTGGTAAACCAACAGTTGATGCTAATAATTTTGCATATACAATCGAAAATCAAATATTATTTAATTTAATAGAAAAGGCATATAATGAACATCGATTAGCAGGTTTATTACTATATCATGGTACCGGTGGTGGTATTTATTCGAAACCATTTGCTTTTGAAAAAAATCAAGAATTGATTTCCTATAATGAAGTATTAGCTGATGTTTATAGTAAAGAAACAAATTATAAGGAATTTTATAATCCAGCTGATACCGGGGTTGGTGATATGCTAAGAAAAAAATATCCTGGTGTTATCTTAGTCGAATTATCTGGAATGGGTGGTAATCCTATAGCTCCGTATGGTGATAAGAACAATAATTATTATAAAGATTTACGAAAAAATTACTTGGCTGTTGATAATTTAATTAAAACTATTAATGAAATGATTATTAATGATCAGATTCCAACTAAATAATATGTATATGAAAAACAAAAGTATATGAAAACCATATACTTTTTGTTTTGCTTATGATATATTAATAAAATGTTTGAAACATTCATATAAGAAAAGGGGTGTTTATTATGTTAGAGATTAAGAATATTACTAAGATATATAAAACAACCGGTTTTACACAAACTGCTTTAGATGGTGTATCTGTTAATTTCCGCAAATGTGAATTTGCGTCTATTTTAGGTCCATCAGGATCTGGTAAGACAACTTTCTTAAATATTATTGGTGGTCTAGACCATTATGATTCTGGTGATCTTATAATTAATGAAGTTAGTACTAAACAATATAAAGATAAAGATTGGGATAGTTATCGTAATCATCGAATTGGTTTTGTCTTTCAAAGTTATAATTTAATTGGACATCAATCGGTATTGAATAATGTTAAATTAGCGCTTACTTTATCTGGTATCACTAAGAAAGATGCTATTAAAATGGCCAAAGAAGCCCTTATTGAAGTTGGTCTTGAAGAACATATGAATAAAAGACCGAATCAATTATCTGGTGGTCAAATGCAAAGGGTTGCCATAGCAAGAGCGCTTGTTAATAATCCGGATATTTTACTTGCAGATGAACCAACTGGTGCCTTAGATTCTAAAACAAGTATCCAAATTATGGATTTACTTAAAAAGATTGCTAAAAAGAAACTTGTCATCATGGTTACTCATAATCCTGAACTAGCTAAGAAATATTCTAATCGTATCATTAAATTACAAGATGGTAAGATTGTATCTGATTCAAATCCTTACGATGGAAATGTAAATACTGCTAAAGAGGAACCAATTAAAGATAAAAAAACCAAAATGTCATTCTTTACCGCATTAAATCTTTCATTTAATAATTTAATGACGAAGAAAGGCCGAACAATTTTAGTTTCGATTGCTGGTTCTATTGGTATTATTGGTATTGCTTTGATTATGGCGGTATCAAATGGTTTTCAAAATTATGTTGATTCTATTCAGGAAGATACACTGACATCATATCCATTAACAATTATGCAAGAATCAACCGATGTAACCAGTATGCTTTTATCGATGAGAAGTGCTAAAAATGATAGTTTTGAGGAAGGTTATGTTAAGGAAGAACAATATTTATCGACAATGTTCGCTAATTTTAAAGCTAATGATTTAAAAGGATTTAATCATTATATAGTAAATAATTTTGATAGTATTAAAAATGATTTATCATCTATTAAATATAGTTATAGTATTAATCCTTATATATATACGATTGATAGTGCCAATAACCTAGCTAGAATTAATCCAAGTAACATGTTTTCTTCAATGTTTGGTGATAATCCTTTTATGAGTTCTTACTCATCTATGACATCCATCTTTTCACAAATGATTGATGATCAAGAAACTTTAAGTAGCCAATATGATGTTTTAAAGGGTAGATGGCCAAAAGAATATAATGAAATGATTATTGTTCTTTCAGAAAAAGGAAGTATTTCTGATTTATTATTATATTCATTAGGTCTTCGCGATACTAAAGAATTGCCTTTAATGATGACTAGTCTCATGAGTGGGGAAAGTATCAGTATTGAAAATGAGCCTTTAAAATTAAGTTATGATGATTTATTAAATATTAAACTAAAATTAATACCTGCCGTTGATACTTATCGTTATAATGAACGTTATAATATTTATGAAGATATGTCCTCTGATGAAAAATACATGCAAAATCTTTATAAAAATGCTATAGAACTTAAGATTGTTGGTATTGTTACACCAAAAGAAGGAACAACGACGATGGCCTTAAATCCTGGCGTTAGTTATACGAGCAAGCTAATTGATTTCTTAATTGATTATGCAGCTAAATCAGGTGCTGTAAAAAAACAACTTAGTAATGAAGAGGTTGATGTTTTCTCTGGTAAAAAATTTGGTACTAAGAGTAATAGTAGCAATCCAAATCTATCTGATATGATTTATATTGATACTGATAAAATTAGAGAAGCATTTAATATTCAGTTAGATGAAGATGATATTAAGAATAAAGTAAATGACTATATTAATGAAATTAATAATTCCATTAATAATGATACTTCAACTATCAAAAATGATATATCAAATACACTATATTCGTTAGAGAATGGTTTATTTAATAGTATCAGTGGTAGTTTTACTAGTGATAATATTGATTATTTAGTTTCTTCTTATCTAGCATCTGGTAATGCTACAACATTATTAAATACTTTAGAAGTTAAATATTCTATTGATCATAATACCGTTTATAATATGTATTCTAGTTTATTAAAAAGCATGTTACAAGTTTATATACCAACTTATTATGCTCAAGATCAAAGTTTAGGTATGTTAACTGCCAAAGTAGATAATGCGGTTAAAAATAATGTTATCAGTTCCTTTAATAATAATGGGACTATCATTAATTTGTTAGAAGCGATGGCAGGAGTTTTAAATGCTTCCGCATCAAAAGACATTATTATTAATAAGATTAGTAGCATAGCCAATGATTTAACAGACGATTTATCTAAACAATATAATATATCTAAAAATAAGTTAGCATCCGCAATTCGAATGAAATATTCTGCTGAACAAATGGCTCGTATTTTCAGTACGATGATGAATCAAACTGAATCCAGTTATAAAGCTAATTTATTGGCTTTGGGTTATCAAGATATTGAAGATCCTACCTATATTTCTTTCTATTTTAGTAGTTTTGAAGGAAAAGAACATTTTTTAGAATTTATTGATGAATACAATGAATCAGTTGAGGAAGATAAGGTTATTCATTATACCGATGCTACCGGTATCTTAATGGATTCCGTTAAGACGATTGTTAATGCCGTTAGTTATGTCCTTATCGCTTTTGTATCTATTTCTTTAGTAGTGTCATCATTTATGATTGGTATTATTACATATATTTCAGTATATGAAAGAACAAAAGAAATTGGTATTTTAAGGGCAATTGGTGCCTCTAAACGTAATATTTCATCTATCTTTAATGCTGAAACATTTATCATTGGTTTATTATCGGGTTTATTTGGTATTGGTATAACTTATTTATTGATACCAATTATTAATATTATTTTACATCATTATGCAGGTAATATACCTTTAAATGCTTCTTTAGCTGTTACTAATGCACTAATACTAATAACTTTATCTATTGTATTAACGCTAATTGGTGGTATTATACCAGCACATGCAGCATCTAAAAAAGACCCAGTTGAGGCATTAAGAAGCGAATAAATATTGAATATAACATATAAAATATGTTATATTTTTTTTGTAGGAATTTTCGATGAATAATACATTCAAAACAACATTAAAAAATATTATTATATTTATTGCACTATTACTAGTGACTATTTATGTAGTTTTTAAAAAAGAAGATTTTCATGATATATTGGGTATCATATCAGATACCAATCCGCTTTTTTTACTTCTTGGATTTGTAACTATGTTTGCTTTTTTTTGTGTTCAAGCAATTAATACCAAGGCTTTATTTAAATCACTCGGTGAACATATTCCATTTTTTAAAATGCTTAAATTTGTTTTTATTGAATTCTTTTTTAGTGCAATAACGCCTGCTTCAACAGGTGGTCAACCAGTTGAGATTTATTATATGTCTAAAGAAAAAATTCCAGTTTCTAAGTCAACATTGGTTTTATTAATTCAAATATGTAGTTATCAATTTGCTGTGTTGTTTTATACTATTTTAGGGGCAATTATTATGCCAAGTGTATTAACGGGTATTGTTAAGTACTTTTTTATCTATGGGGTAATTATTAATATCATTGTTATTTTCTCAATGGGATTATGTATCTTTTCTAGTAGGACAGCCGCAAAAATAGTCAAATTTTTTATGAAAGTAGCGGAGTTTTTCCATTTAAAAAAGATTGTTAATAAAAAAGACAGCATTATTAGTGGTTTAGAAAAGTATCAAGAGGGATCTAAATATATTAAAACGCATAAAATAGAATTCTTTAAATCAATGGGTAGAGCATTAATTCAATTATGTTGTCATTTCATAATTACTTATTTTGTTTATCGAGCTTTAGGATTAAGTAAATTTAATATCATTGAAATATCTTCGATGCAGGCAATATTCTATGCTGCCAGTGGCTGTGTACCACTTCCGGGATCAATTGGTATTAGTGAATTAATATACTTAAATATTTATGAACCCATTTTTGGCCTTGAGTTCTTAAGACCAGCTATGTTATTAAACCTAGGAACATCATTCTATATCTTTGTCATTATTAGTGTTTTCTTTGTTTTATATGCTAGTATTAAAAAACGTAAAGATTAATAGCTAAACATGGTAATTGTAAATTGCTATTTAGTTATAATTATGATATTATTCTAATAGTAAAGAGTAGTGTGGTATAAATGAATAAGAGTAATATTATTTTAATAATCCTAAAGTGTTTAATAATAATTACCGTCATGTATATAATTAATTTTATAATTAACTTGTTACTTGATTCAATATTTAAAAAGAGAAATAAAAGTGGACGCAAATCTTTTTTAACTAATGTGCGCATTATTAAAAGAATCAAAGGGATCGTTATTTTTGTCGTTGTAGTGATAACTTGTTTATTTCAGATTCCCAATATGAATACAGTCTCTTGGAGTTTATTATCTGGTGCCGGCGTTATTTCATTAATTTTAGGTTATGCTGCACAAAAGACATTATCAAATTTTTTCTGCGGTTTAGGAATAGCCTTTAGTGATCCTTTTGAAATAGGTGACTTTATTAAATGCGTTGATATCGATATTAATGGTTATGTCGAAGATATTACATTACGTCATTCGGTTATTAGAACCATTGATAATCGACGTTTAATTATTCCTAATTCGCGTTTAGATGACATGACTATTGAAAACTATAATCATACCGATAATGAGGTATGTCGTTTCGTCGATTATCCGATTGCTTATAGTGCCAATGTTGATAAAGCATTAAATATCATTAAAGATGAAATGGGAAAGTTATATAATCCAAATACTAATGGTATTAATAAAAATGTAGAATTTCCAAGAGTAAGAGTTTCTAAATGGGATTCATCCGGTATTGTTATAAGATGCTGGGTATGGGGTGCTGATAACAGTATGGCTCATGAAAATATTTTCCATTTAAATTACATCATTAAGAAAAGATTTGATGATGAAGGCATTGAAATTCCATATAATTATCTAAATATTATCGATCGAACTGAACCAGATAAAGGTCATAAAAAAATAAGTAAAAAACATATAATCAAATAGGTGATTATATGTTTTTTTATAAAACACACGTTAGGATAAGGTATATATTACTTGTTTTTATCATTATCTTCATTTTAATAATTATAAAAGTCCTATATATTGAAGTAATGTCTTATGATAAATTAACAAAATTATCCGATAGTCTTTATTCAAGAGAATTACCACTTACTGCTGATCGGGGACTGATCGTAGATCGTAATGGAAAGGTTTTGGCGGATAATGTTACTACAACATCATTAGTGGTTGTACCAAGACAAATTAAAGACAAAACCAAAGTTGCCAGTGATTTAGCCAAAATTTTAAATGTGCCTTATGAAGAAATGTATAAACATTTAACTAGAAAAACCTCCATTGAAAGAATTCACCCTGAAGGCAGAAGACTTCCTTATGAGATTGTTAAACAAATTGAAGATTTAAATTATGATGGCGTTTATCTAGTTAAAGAGAGTAAAAGATATTATCCGTATGGTTCTTTACTTTCCCATACTATAGGTTATGTTGGCATTGATAATCAGGGTTTAAGTGGTATTGAATTAATTTATGATGAGTATCTAAAAGGGAATGATGGAGCCATAAAGTATTATTCAGATGGTCAAGGTAATCTGCTTAAAAAGCCTGAAAGTTATGAAGCTCCAACCGATGGATTAACGATAGCTTTAACAATTGATTTAGAACTTCAGTTAGCGATTGAAAATGAGCTTGATAATGTTATTAGTAAATATCAAGCTGATAATGCATTGATTATTGTCCAAAATCCTAATAACGGTGAAATATTAGCTATGGCATCAAGACCAACTTTTGATTCTAATAATTATCAAAATTATGATACAACGATTATTAACCGTAATCTACCAATTTGGATGACATACGAACCTGGATCAACCTTCAAAATCATAACGTTGGCATCAACTCTTGAGGAAAAGAAAATCAATTTGTTTACCGATCATTATTATGATTCTGGGTCTATTAAAGTAGCTGGATCAACACTACATTGTTGGAAACATGAAGGTCATGGATATGAAACTTATCTTGAAGTCGTAGAAAATTCTTGTAATCCCGGTTTTGTTAGTATGGGAATGATGCTTGGTAAAGATGTTTTAATGGATTATATTAACCGGTTTGGTTTTGGTACTAAAACAGGTATTGACCTTAATGGTGAAGGATCAGGCATTTTATTTAAAAAGAATAAAATGGGTCCGGTGGAAACAGCTACTACCGCATTTGGTCAAGGTATCAGTGTAACGCCCATTCAACAAATAACCGCTATATCTGCAGCAATTAATGGGGGTATATTATATGAACCTTATATTGTTAAAAGTATTATTAATAACGAAACGAAAACGGTCATTATGACAAAGGAAAAAAATCAAAAAGAAAGAGTTATATCAGAAGATACATCAAAGTTAGTAAGATATGCTTTAGAAAGTGTTGTAGCAAATGGAACTGGTCATAATGCATATATTGAAAATTATAGAGTAGGGGGAAAAACCGGAACGGCACAAAAAGTATATAATGGCACATATATCCATGGTAATTATATTTTATCTTTTATTGGTTTTATGCCGGCTGATAATCCACAAATCGTAGTTTATGTAGCCGTAGATAATCCCAAAAATGTTACCCAGTATGGTGGAACTGTATCAGCCCCAATCGCTAAGAACGTGATGAAATCGGCTATTGATGTTTTAAATCTTGATCCCTCCTTGGATGGTCTGCCTAAAGAATATACTTGGCTTGATCAAAAATATATAAAAATGCCAGATGTTAAAAACAAATCCATTAATGAAGCTAAACAGCTACTTAAAGGATTTAAAATAATGTATTCAGGTAGCGGTAATCAAGTTATTTATCAAAATCCTGAAAAGGGTATGTATGTTAAAGAAAATAGTACAGTTATGCTTCTTCTGGGAGATGAGTAATGACATATTTATTAATTTTTTTATTAGCTTTCTTTTTAACATATCTATTAAGTTTAATTATTTTACCCTTAATAAGTAATTTAAACTGTCGGCAAAATGTATCTAGGACATTAGAAAGACATATTAGTAAAAATGGAACCCCAACGATGGGTGGTTTTATTTTTATTATTCCTTTTTTAGTATTAAGTATTTTCTTTAAAATTAATATTTTATTAATAATTCCTTCCATTTTATATGCCATATTGGGTTTTATTGATGATTTTAAAAAGATTAAATATCATAATAATAAAGGTTTATCTATTACCCAAAAATTCTTATTTGAATTATCCATAGCGATCGTTTTTTATTATCTATATTTAATTAAAGGCCATTCTAACGAAATATATCTTTTTAATTATTCGGTAGATATTGGTTTCATTTATGGAATATGGACGCTTCTTATGTTTGTGGGATTTACCAATGCTGTTAACATTACGGATGGTTTAGATGGCCTTTTAACAGGACTATCTATTATTTTATTAACGGGTTTTTTATGGATTATTCAAAATACTAATATTATAGTGGGCACTATTATTATCATTGGTGCCTTGATTGTCTTTTTATATTTAAATAAACATCCCGCCAAGATATTTATGGGTGACTTAGGTTCTTTGTTTTTAGGAGCTTATATTGTTAGCATGTCTTTTGTAATTAAGAAAGAATATTTATTGATTATTATAGGCTTTGTTTTTATTATAGAAATCCTATCAAGCTTTATTCAGGTAATATGTATCAAATTATTCCATAAGAAAATCTTTTTAAAAGCACCTTTACATCATCATTTTGAGGAGTTAAATATATCAGAAAAAAGAATTGTATATTACTTTTATGTTTTTGGTCTTGTTATGATGATAATAGGTCTTTTATTAGAAAAAACAAATATATTTAAATAGAATGAAAAAAGAAACTAAATGCTTATTAGTCCTAATTAGTGTTTTATCCCTTATTGGCCTTTTGATGATTTATTCCGCTAGTAGTATCTGGAGTTTATATAAATATAACGATTCCTTTCATTTTTTGAAATTGCAATTAATCTATTTAATAATTAGTTATTTAGCCATGTTTATTATTACCAAAGTGGATTATCATTTTTTTAAACATAAATGCAACCTTATTCTAATAATTTGTTTAATATTATTAATAGTGGTATTAATTCCTGGTATTGGGATTTTAAAAAACGGTTCTCGTAGTTGGTTATCTTTAGGGTTATTTAGTATGCAACCAAGTGAATTCACCAAAATAGGATTAATTATCTATCTAGCAAAATATTTATCTAATAATCAAAAAGATATAAATAAAAGTGTTAAAAATATTTTACCTTTATTATTACTAATATGCTTCTATTTATCATTTATTATGTTAGAACCTGATTTTGGAAGTGCCTTTGTAATTGCTTTAACCTTAATTATTATTATTTTTGCCTCCGGATTAAAACTTTCTTTTTTTACGTTTGGTGGTATCTTAGGAATCATAGGAATTATTGGTTTAATAATTATTGCACCATATCGTCTAAAGCGAATTGTTGCTTTTTTAAATCCTTGGTCAGATCCATTGGGAAGTGGATATCAAATTATTCAGTCATTATATGCTATTGGTTCAGCTGGAATCTTTGGCCTTGGTTATGGTAATTCCATCCAAAAACAGTTTTATTTACCGGAACCACAAAATGATTTTATTTTTGCCATTATTGCTGAAGAATTTGGTATTATCGGGGTCATGGTAATTGTTTGGTTATTCATTGCAATTTGTATTATTATTTTTAAGATATCTATTAGGCAAAATGATTTATTTGCTAAGTATTTATCTTTGGGATTAGGACTACAAATAATATTACAAGCAATCCTGAATATGTGCGTAGTTGTAGGGTTAATACCTGTTACTGGGTAAGTCCTACTATGTAACTGATAACGACAATTAAAATAAGCCTTTATTTTAAAAGGATTTGGGGAATTGATGAAAAATAAAGTTATACTAAAAATTGATAAA